>Ga0307507_10003893_pt1 | contig 27734 bp, 7 predicted proteins | sample 7_EM_MG_FD_207223 | JGI IMG/M metagenome (GOLD analysis project Ga0307507, IMG submission 207223) | Populus trichocarpa ectomycorrhiza microbial communities from riparian zone in the Pacific Northwest, United States - 7_EM | ecosystem: Host-associated > Plants > Roots > Unclassified | place...
GCTCTTCTTCTCCTTTCCTCTCTCTAGCTTTGGATCCTCGTTTATAGACAATCCAATCGTACAGGCTTGCGCGACCCTCTTGCCGTGCTCGTGCCTCGATTGACTGAGTCGCTAACACACAGGGTAACTCCCTTACTAGTACTACTCGAGTAGATATAGTGATGTTGTTAATAATGCTTGATTCTATGGAATTAAGGAAGGGCGAAGAGCTTAAGGCTCCTCGCTACACTAGTGCCGCGACGACACGTGACGACCGCTTGCCTTATTCCCAACACTACTTCTATACTTAAAGTAGAGGCCTAGCTTAGTACATCGTTCTTATTTAAAGGACCCTAGTATGGCGTATGCTAGGGTCTTGGTTTTAATATATATGGCGTCAGAGTGCTTAAGCTAAGATAATAACTTGGTAGACGTTTATGGAGCTATTATATTATATTAAGGAGTGGGCTTCCGTATTAGAGGTTGATGAAATTTGGCAATATCGTACGGGTGAAAACCTTACGATATTTAACAAAGATCACGACACTGCGAAGGAAGGCCGATCGCGAAGGTTCTTGCAGCCAAGCATACGGCTTCGCTACAATTACTATGTGCAGTTGGTGGCAATCAGGGTTGGATGCGCATACCGAATGTAAAATTGTGGAGCTCTCGCTAAGGGGGTGGAAGCTGGTCATGCACATCGCTGTAGGTTGTACTAATTAAGACATAATCTCGCCTATTACTCCCACTTTGCATTAAAAAGAAAGCAGCATTATTTTACCACGACTGGACGCCAATTTTCAATCTTGTCGGCCTGGCGTCGATCACTACCATATCAAGCTTACCGCATCTTCAATTCCGGTGATTAGCGCAGCCACTCCCGCACGGCCTCTTTGTAGGGGAAAATTGACAAAACACGCTAACCACGGGATGCGCCAGGATGCTGTAGATCAAGGGCGTCTTGACCCCCCAATTTCGTGTATTTAATGAGGCTCTACAGCCTCTTGCAATAGACTAGAGCTCTTATCCTTGATCGTCTTGTTCGACAAATCCCCTTTATCTAGTTCTGCTAAAGGAACACGTGCTGGCCTTGGGTTTGCACTGAAGTAAATGATGGTGGCATGGATCGGCGATTAGTACTCCCGGTACTGTGGTTTGCTTTATCTCTTACAAAGTTGGCTGATGCGTGCCTTGGTATCTTGAAGGGGGGTTTTAAGAATGGAAACCAAACGGCCGCTGAACAAAAGTTAGGATTTTACGCGCTTGAAAGAACGGAATTCTAGTCCTTAGATTTTAAAGCTTGAAACTTTTAAAATAACTTATGTAGCTATGCACGGGCTTTCCTGTCGTGGTATGGTGCAGGATCTGCGTAGCGCTCTCCGAACTCGGTTTGTTCTTATTATTCATTAGCGGCAAAAAGTCTTTCGCTGCAGCAATTGCGGATGAGACTGAGTAAAACTGTAAATCCCCAAGGCTTGTATTAGTCTATCACTATGTCAACTAAAGTTCAAGACCCAGAGCAAGAGCCGCTGCTCAGGCGCTCATCCTCGAGTCACCGCAAGCCCTCCAGTTCTCTCTCTTCACTGCCGACGCCGTCCAATCGCGGTAGATGGCCGACATTCACAACAATCTCACCCCGTTACCGTTGGGTGCCATATCTAGGCTGCTGCATTGTCTTTATCAATGAGGCCGAGTATTTCGTTAAGCAAGTTGCCACAATGCGCGCACTTGAAGCTATGTATTGCTACAAGTACTACATGGCTATGGGGTCTCCTCTGGTGGAAATGGGAAAGCATATCCCCGAACGTCTGTGCAAGGATGGCAGCATCCAGAAGCAAGTAGCCAGATCGGCCGGCTTAATCATATTTATTCGTATGTTATGTGCCATGATCGGAGCGATACCATTGGGATGGCTGGCCGATCGGTACGGGAGGAAGGTCGTGCTGGTGTTGCATAAAGTCAACGTAACGATCACTTGCGTCTCCTGGCTTATTCTCTGTGAGGGATTTTCATTTTTTTCACCTTCCAGAAAACAATATATATTGACATGCCCAAAGATCTTTATTTTCCGAGGGTGCCTGTATGGGCGCTGTATCTAAGCGGTTTGCCTGGGCTGATCGGTGGGAACTACGATGTTGGCCTTGCGATGCTGTTTGCCTCCTACACAGATGTCATGCCTGTTGCAATGGAAAGAGCGTCATTGTTTTTCTTGACGACTTCGATGCAATATCTTGCACAGACTTTCTGCCCTAGTATCGGGGCCTTGCTCATGAACCTTGATGGCAAAGGTGGGACTCCACAGGTCAATTTAGCAGTCAGTTTGTCACTCGCCACTGTCACTGCTGCAATTACTCTCTTTGTATTTCCCGAGACCATTAGCGAGAGTAATCGGACAGCAGTGGCTGATGCCCCGGCATCTCAAAATGGAGAGGAGCCTCATAATCCCGATCCAATGATCAATATCTGCGAGACCAAATCTAGGAAGTGGTTATATTGTCGATGGAAAAAGCTAAATCATGCGTTCCAGGATAGCGTCTCCGGCGTCGGCGTCTTCAACATTCTTCTCCTGGCCCTCTCAATCTTCTTCGCAGCCACCGGCATTAAAACAATCGACTGGTTCGGCCTCATTCAGTACCCAGTCATAAAGTTGCATTGGACATTTCCACAGGCCTCCTATATCGTTACATTAGAAGGAATTCTCATGCTGGTCCACTTCAGCCTACTCCTTCCAACCGTTAGTCGCGTTGCGTCATTCTACCTTGGATCCTCAGGCCGTGCTCATTTTGCGGTCATGGCTGGCAGTAGTTTTATCCTCACTGTCGGCTCAGTTCTAATCGGCTTCAGCTCTACATCGGGTACCTTTATTGTTGCTGTCGTTTTGTACCTTTTCGGCGAAGGCTTGCCGACGGCAACGCAAGCGTATATTATTAGCTTGATTGATAAGGCGCAGGTAGCGCGCGTAATGGCGACTCTGTCTATAGCTAGTATTGGTGGCAAGGTGATTGCGTCCGTCTTGTTTTCAAAGGTTTTAGCTATTGGGCTTGATGCAAATGTGGACGTCTTGGTTGGTTTGCCTTTCTTTGTCAGCGCGGTGTTGTTCGTTCTTTCTGCTACCTGCGTTGCTGTTGTTGGACTTATAATTTAAGCGACGGAGCATTCAGGTTAGTTTAGAGCTAGTAAAGAATAGACCCCCAGATAAGATTACGATTTCCTTTTATCTCAAAGAAGTATACGGTACTGAAATATTTATTGATATGTCTTTGTTTCCAAATAGAATGAAATTAATAGGTTTGTAATACCCGTACCTAATTTTAGCTTTAATATCTCGGAATCGTCGCTTTAGACGAACTTACGTAGAGCCTAATCTTAACCAAAGTATACTAGGAGAAACCTGGCCTGGTTTATTTTGGCTCACTATATATATTTATTAGATTACAACGGATAAAGTAAAGCGAAGAGCGGAAAGTTATGGGATGGACGGAATCCGGCCATATTATAGATAGTTTGGTGTAGAAGAAGGGCGATTAAGGCCCTATTCCCTAAAGGATTAATAGGAATCTATGCCCACGTTATATAAGGCAATAGATTTAATAGAATTACCCCAATATATTTTCCCGCTCGCTCTGAAGGATGTGTATAGCTGTCTATAAGTCTTAATACGTTTGTAGGGCTCTTGACCTTTAAGCTCGGACCCTTAGAACTCGATTAGTTACCCCTAAATTATCTTAGTAAGCGACTTAGCCGGCAATTAGGATAGTAAATCTCGCTAGTACTTAACTAGTATAGCTTTGCTAGACCCTTGCTAGTATAATTAAATTAGGGTTAGTTAATAATGTTATCTTAGTTGCCGTCTAAGGGCCTTTGGTATAAAAATATAAGAGGGTCGATTTAAGACTAAACTTTTTTTTTATCTAATAAGTAATATCTGTGAGAGTAGAACTGCATCAGGAAATAAATGTTTCCTTTACAGGCAACGCGCCCTCGCTTGCTAGCCCGCCACTTTATCCCAGCCCGTACTTTGACCTCATCACATAAAAGCGTCCTCCACTCGCCGTTTTACTCTCCCTCCTCTATCTTCTCTTTCCTCCCTAACGCCGCGTATCCCCCTTATTGGATATCATCGCCTCGGCTAAGCCTCCTCGCTCCGCCCCTAAGCCATTTTACTCCCCTATCGGCGTCCGCGTATATGCAAGCCCTGCCACTTCCCTTAATTTCTGTGTCTTGGACTAATAGTAGCGTAGTGCCTCTTAGGCTCTCTGACGACTTCCTCCCTTATACTCTCTTTGCAGTAATAGATGAAACGGCTCTTTCTATTCTCGCCGCTGGAGTAGCGATGACCATTCGTCCTTTCCGTAGCCTAACCTTAAGAGACTTGTCCCACTTACGTGTTTAGGTATTTACAATATTTAAAGCTTCCCCCCTCCTATTTAGGTCATTTCTTCGCCTCTAGGGAGCTACCACCTATAGCTGCCAATTAACGGGATCTGTAGGAATTACTACGTCAGTAATACTACCTACTTTATTTTTCTAGGAAAGCCTCTTTTCTAGAGCAACAGCGCCTAGTCCCTTGCTACTGTAAGCTCCCTTATATTATTAGACGGCTCCTAGTTACCTTATATCTTATTGCATTTTAGCTAACAACCCTGCTTAATTATACGGACATCCTCTCCCCGAAATAGGCTGTATGCTATTAGCCCTAAGTATGTTAAGTTATAGAATTTATAACTTAATCCCTGTCAGCACAGCTATAAATGGCTATAGGACTATACTGAGAACCGCCTAGCTATAGATTATATAGGTTACAGCTACTGCAAGCTGCGGACGCGTTAGGCAGTATTATATTACAGCGTTACAATAAAGATAAAGCTGGACACTAAAGTGGGTCCTTAGCGAAACAACTATAGGTTAATGCTAATTACTTAGCTTGCTAAAGCTGCGCCGCTAGAAGCTAGAAGCCTTTGCCCTTCTTAGCGCCTTCTCTATCTAGACTTAGATCTTACTTTTGCCTAACAATTAGAGGATTGCATTGCGATTAGAGAAGCCGCTGGGATTTAGTTTAATTAGTCCCCTATTTAGCTAAGGAGGTGTAGGTTATACGGAAATATCCCTTACACGGACCTAAGATTTACAAGGCGGAATCTAGAGGTAAACAGCCTATCTAGTAGCACAGCCTAGCTTCTAGTAGAGTTGGCATTATAATCTTACTCTTGGCTAATAAATACTAGAGGAAAATTTGCGTACCTAATCCCCCAACGGAGATGGACCCTATGCGGTAGTTACATTAGCTAAAAGGGCGTAGTGAGATAGATATAGGTGTAATCGCCTAATCTACTCGCGCTATCTGCCCCCTTATGTCGTTTATGGCATCTGGTTGTGGGAAAGGGTAAAAGCGAGGCTTTTGCGCATATTTGGGAGGTTGAGGAGCGGCTGTAAGCTCTACACTGCGACTAAGGATCCTAGGGAGAGATTTAAGGATGCCCTTATTACTTAGAGTGTCTTTTAATACTTATAGGAAAATTATGGCACGCCCCTATCTATCTAACCCTAGGAACTATAGTCTTGTAGAGGATCTAGTATAGAAGATCTAGTTTGCTAGTATAATTGGGTTGGAAAACGGATACGTTAGCAATAGCCCTAACTCTAAGGAATAAGGGTAGAGGAGGCACTTTACTACTAACCTCCTTAATAAGGAGGCTTAGTGCGATGCCCCTATTAGAGGCTAAATGTGCTAGCTTAGTTAGTTGGGTCTTAATCGCAGTTTCCTAATAAGTGTTGATCTTGCGACAGAGTTTAAGCCTGTGTAAACCTTTATGCCTTATAAACGGCAATTGCCAACGGAGCGTAGATTACACGTTTTGATTCGCTATAGAGCTGGTAGAGTTATTCTGGTATAAATAATGTGGATAAGAGCTGGTGGTGAAGAGGGGACTAGCGTGCACTTAAAAGCCCAGCGTAATCCCCCCTTTAGGGCTATTAGAAAGGCACGAGGTAATAGTAACTCTAATAATAACAATGGCTATAGCAATATTGGCACTATCTTAATCTTTATTTTGTATCCCTACCGAAATTTCACTTAATAATAACAAATTCTATACTGGTCCCCCTAGAAAATCGACAGCTTCGCCTTAGCATTATACAGTTATAGCTTCTAAAGAAGGCGCGAGTAGCGTACCTTAGAAGAAGCATAAAATACCTTATTTCCCCCTAAGAAATAATCCTAGGGCGTATTAAGCTTGGCTAATCTTAGGTATGTTATTCTATATAGAACCTTAGTTTGGAGATTCCATTTAATAAAGCGCCTGCAGACCCTAACTATAATTATAAGAATAATTATAATAAGGATAACAAGGATAACGATAAAGATGTCTATAGGGATACCTATAATAGAGGAAGTAGTTAAGGTAATACCCCTAATAATTACCCTATTACTCTCTCCTTATTCTCCTAGTAGCTATAAATATATATGCCTAATGGCTAGCAGTGGATCCAATAGTTATTAAAAATAGTATAGCTGACCTAGACTTAGAAGCTAAAGGCAATAGAGCTGGCAATAATACCGGCAATAATACCGGTAATAACACTAGTAATAAAGCTGGTAAAGTTGGCGATTAACTAGCACCTTATAAATTGGGTATGCACTTCCCTTTATAAAACGGCCTTGTCTGACAATTATTAGGTGATAGAAATGACCGCAGTGATAAGGATAATAAGGGTAAGGGGCTACCTTCTTTAGAAAAGCTGGAAGATCTCTTTAGCGTATCTATATATAACTATGTTAAACTTATAGCGGAAGACGTCAATGAAATAGATAGTCTAGCTGAGGAAATTGATATTACAACTATTCCCTAGGCTAGACAGAAGCTGGAGACCTATATAGTGGCTAATTAAGAGTCCTTAATAGCTAATAGGGCGGATAATATTGGTAAGTTACGGATATTAAAAATATTATTACTATAACCTAATAACCGCGACACGTAGACAATCCGCTTGTTGGAAAGGAGGGTAATTATAAGAAAGAAAGCACGGGAGGCGAATTATCCTTAATACTAAGAAAGCGGAAGCTTAATCAGCTTAAGCAGGATAGTGTTATTAATTATAATTCTAATAACTCTGCCAAAGACAGTAGCGGGGGTGGTAAGGGCGGCGAGGGTAGTAATAGTCTATATCCCTGGAAGCAATAAAGGCCACCCACCTTTTATAAAGACTTGCCTTCTAGTCCTCCTATCCCTGTCCTTGACCTTGACTCTTAATGCCCATAAGTTGACCAGTAAGTGGTATCCACTCCATAGCCCGCCAGCCCTTTGCTTTAGGAGTCTACCTTTCTCCATAGTATTAAACTACCGCACGACAAGGCTAGCAGTCATATTTATAATAAGGATAAGGATGGTAATAGTAATGGCGTCGCTAATAACTAGAGCGACGTTTTAAACCCAGAGCCTACTATAAAGCGCCGTACCTAGGCTAAAAAAGACAAAATCAATAAAATAAACTTAGGTAATAAATGGGAGATCGATGATATTCTAGGGGAAAGAATAACTAAGTTAGGGCGCGAATATAAGGTGGCTTAAAAGCCAACCTAGGTTTATAAAAGTGGGCTTTTAAATTCTAAAGATGCCCTTAAGTCTTACCAAAAACGCGTCCGGTATGCTAAGGTTAGATCACCATAGGTGCACTCTATAAAAGTAAAGGGCAGAGCTGCCGTGCGTAAGGGACAGCGGTAATAGTTTAGAATATCCTCATTCTTAGATGGTAGTGCTCTTTTTTAACTTAGAAGTCTATTTCTAGTTTAGCACTCTTATCCTTAGCGCATTTGGTAGGAGTATCTTATAATTGCCAGTCTGATAGATTTAAATTCTTTATATGCTTTAGACGACATACGGCGGTAAAACTCTAATTACCGCCCTATATAAGCTATATTCTCGCTTAGCCAGTTACGTTATACCACGTGAAATAGAAGCGACGAGGTAAAAGCATGTATACTATAATAGAGCGTATTCTTAGACGATCGATTCCTTAGTAAGCGGCTTATTGCAATAATCCAATATGTATAGCCTCTTAGTATAGCACGTAAAAACACGTAAGCCCTTAGCAAGTAATTAGTATTTAAGTATATTGTCTCTATACTCTTATAACCCTAAATTTATTGTAACTACTTTGGCCGAAATTTATGAAGCAAGTATCCTTTATAAGAAAGGTAATTAAAGATTAGCTAAAATTAGGGACCTCCTTTTTAGTCCTTAAAGATATCCCCAACAAAAGAAGTCACTGTTGGGCTGTAGATTGTCTGCTGTAGTAGCTGACTAGTAGGCCTAATATTATGTCTTACTTTTGTTTCAATTTGAAGGACTTTATAGGTTGGCATTATAGTAAAGCTAAGGCGCTTCCCCTATAAAACAAAGCGTGTAAATCTACTAACTATAGTATGTACCGTCTAGACCCAAATCAATACTACATCTTGTAATTTCCCGTTATTAGCCCCTTTTCTTAGTACTATAATCGCAAAGCGGTTGCGGCTTTGGCATATATTGCGAGCCTAGAAGGCGTAAGGGTATAGGCTTAGCGAGTTTCTGCACAAGCTTCTAATTGTTTGCGGGGACTAGGGTCCTATTAGTTTATAGTATTTAAGGCCAGATAGGAATTTAATATTTATATTTTAGGAGGTATAAGTTTAAGATAACATGCTAGGTTCTAGGCGGGTCCGGTTATATAGTAACGTATATTATAGGGTAGGGCTAATATCCGGGCCTAGTATATAGTAAGAACTTACTAGTATAGAAAGGAAGTAGATCTCTAAGAAGTTAAGGTATATAGGAAATAATTATATTAATTAGCGGGAAGAAGAGTTAACTAATCTATAGAATTTTATATCTGCTATATTATTAAAAACTATGGACCTGCTAATTAATCTATATACTAGAGTTAGACTACCTCTGGGTTAATCTTTACCTATCCTTTAATGGATTAAAGGACTGCTTGCACTACTACACTAGTCTATAGATTTTGGACTATCACTTTCGCACTCTAAAAGCAGTTGGACTATTATAGCATCCCTACATGCTTTAGCTATGGATAATGGCATTCTGCTAAAGAAGTCCTTTAAGTTGATATTAACACCCCCATACTTAACTAGAAGTTGTACCACTGTATTATACTTATAATCGACAGCCTATAATAGTGGTGTCCGACCTAAGCGGTCTCTTATATTAATATGAACATTTTTATATTCTAGAAGCAGTTAAACTATATCTTTATACCCCTTTTCTGCGGCTAATAATAGTGGTGTCCAGCCGTTTTCTTACTTATAGTTTACATTAACGCTTTTTAAGAGTAGCCGTACTACCGCCATCCGCCTAAACTTTGTAGCGTATAATAGCTTATGCGAAGAGTCCTCTAGGTTAAGACTGCTAAATCCACTTCTAATTAATAGCCATACTATTGATTCGTGTCCGTTTCTTACTGCCTATAACAAATCCGCACGCCTGTAGTATTGATATTGAGTTGCCACTCTAATTTTGGTAGCTTTAAGAGATTTTTAAGCAGTTGCATCTTATCCTCGTTTTGCAGCCTATATTAGTACTATGCCATCCTTCCGTTTAACGTTATGGTAATAAAGGTAAGGATTTACAATATTATAGAGGCGGTTGTTTATCTAGGCAAAAGCGTTAATATCTCCCTCCACTTATAGGTTCTTGGCTATTAATAACAATATTTTATTTAGTAGATTAAGCAGTAACACTCTCTATAACTATTTACTAGGACCGCAAGTAGTTATGCTTAAGTAATAAAAATACTTACTGCTAAAGTGGAAAATCTAGCTAAGGAAATTATTATAGTTTAATTAAAGGGCCTATTATATCCCTTAAAACTAAAGGTTGATTTTTCTAGAAAATAAATTTATATTAGCGTAAATTAAAATCTAGATTCCTTAAGCGCTGTGGCTTTAGGCGGTACGCCTTTAGCACACTACTATTAACCACTTATCGCTCCCGCTAACACTATAGTACGCGCTAAGCAGAAAACTGATTTATAATATCTAAATCTATTCTACGTGTATAAGGTATAAGTAATAGTTATTAGTGGTCCTTATATTCTAATTTACAAACTCTTTGTTCTAATCTTTACTCTTTCCCCTTATACGTCTTTTATAAGTTTGGAATGTATAGTAAGCTTTTATAACTCTTTGGCGACTTATCTAAACTTTGCAAAACAGTATATAAGCCTATAAAGGATCCTTAAATGCTGGACTATACTACTTTATAGGCTAAAAGACAAAAGAGAAAGCATGCTATTAATTTAATAAATTCTCTGCTTTTTAAAATGTCACCAGAACCGTTACCTGTCGGTTATAGTATATCTTATTCCGTGCCCCTTAAGGGTTCTTCGCAGGCGTCGCCTATTAAGTAGAGTCCGTCCTTTTTAGAAGGCGAGGCAACTAGAACTTCTATATAATAATATAACACCCTAAAGATGATCCTACAGCTAACACTAAGATAGTTAAGCTGCAGTGACGTCAATATGTTGGATAAATAGGGCCTTAAAAGATCTCCAATAAGCAAGGCTTCTAAAGAAGATGGAATAAAACCTAGAACCAAAACAACTCTATTAAATAAGGGTAAAGTCTATATATAAACTCTAGAAAAACGGCAATAACTAGGGTTTAGTAGATAAAGCAGTATATTATTTAAAAAAGCCAATAAGCTTAGCAACCTGACCGAAGCTAAAATATTTATAATAGTATATTATAAGGGAAAACACTTTGTCTATATTTCTAATAAGAGCTTGTCCTGGCCGGAAAAGCTTCCATAGGTAAAATATCTCCTTAGGAATTTCTTAATATGCTATTACTAATCTTTTATAGGGATTTAAGGTTGTTAATATCCCTACTAATATTAAAGCTTGGGAGAGTATGTTTTAAGTTAATCTTTAATAGGTATTTTCTAGGGGATTTAATAAGGATATTAAGTTACTGCTTTGGACTATCTATATATTTACTACAAATTTGAATTTTAAGTTCTATTTTATATTTATCTAAGTAGGGTTAATAGATGCAGTTTTTTATTAGCAAAGCGTAACTATAATTTAAATTTGTAAGCTGTAATTTAATTTAATGTCCATTCCTAGGTTAAGAGACGCACCCTATTAAGAGACAAATTTGCGGTTTTAACCTCTAAAGTCTCTCTTAGGAGTCAATAAAGTTATACTTAATATCTTCTTGTTCTTCGGCTATTTCTTTATATAGAAACCACTCTATAGCGAGAAAATAACTGTAGTTGGTTATGCTATTAATTATCCTGTTAGTGGCGTTAAGAGCTACTTTAGCTGTTCCCCCCCGCTCTATTATAACTATAGGCTTAAGTGTGAATTTTAGGGTCCCAGATTGATAGCTCTATTAAAAAAATATATAATTTAAAAGTTTTAAGACACTCTGCTTTTATAAACACGTATTTAGAGAATTTTGCTAGGTAAAGGAAGGGTGTCTGCTAAGGCGTAATAATTTAGTACGTATTGATATACATTAGCGTGCTTATATTAAACTGTATTTTTATAGTATTGATTTTAACACTATTCTATTTTTAGAATATATTTTAGCATTATTATAGCCTATGCAATCTCTTCCCCGCCTCCTATTATTAAATATTTTAAATATTAACTACCACTTCAAAACCTTTTAAGATATTTATAAACATTTATTAAATTACACTACGAGAGCACGGCAAATAAGATGTGCTACTATATATCTTTCCCTAAAAAGTATGCGTGTAACTATGTAGTCAACTATAAAATCTAGGACTATTGCCTAAACGCACTAGATAGTGAAACTCCTTACTTAGACCAAAAGCCGATAAAGGGTAAAAACGGAGCAATTATGCAATTAGGTAGTTTCTTAGTAAAAGAAAATTGCCCCAACTGCACCTAATAGTATGTTTGACGTTAAGTATGCTTATTAACGTGCTAATCTCCGAACCTATAAGACCGCCGCGAGTAACCTAAATGCCGATATCATAAAGGCTAATACTGCTGTTTTAGAGGGATTAAAGGATTTAGGAGTAATTTGACGGCTTTTTAAACTTGTTATTAGCAACGAAGTTTTTAGCAAAAATAACATACCTTTGAATTTTTCTGCAACTTTATTTATACTGTGGTAATTTCCTTCCTAGCAGTTTATAATAATATGGCCTATAAGACCTAAGTGTTCCGTATTAGGGAATTAATGGCTTTTAAATAACTCTTTAATCTCTTTATTAGTCTAATTATTAAAAGAAGTCTGGCTACTTGCTACCTTATACAGGGTGGATCTAAGGGCGAAGATATCTACCTATACCAACAGTAGCTCTCCAGGGTATTGATGACTATAAGCTATAGTGACAAAGAGAGTAAAGCCATCTAAAAATAAGCCACTAAAGTTGGCGACTTTTGTATGCAAATCTTGGTCTAAGAGAATATTAGAGTATTGCAGGTCCCTATAGATCACGCCGTTTAAATGGATAAAAGCGACCGTATCTATAATTTCTTGTCCCTATTAAAGCCGCTATTCTAAAGTAATGTTGTCCTTATGATCCCGAAGATAAGCTTGGAGATTATAATTACTTATAAACTCAAGCCGAATACCAGCGTCGCAACGCCCTCAATATTGTAAAAGCCCTATATTGCCGCTACGTTCGTCAAAGCGCTCGTATATGGCTCTTTTAATGAGAATTGTATTGTCGTTTTCGAAGTAAGGGATCTTGATAACACTCCCTAATAAGGCGTCTAGATAGACAAAGCTAAAGTTTCCCTAGTTTACTAAATTATCTCTTATATAGCCCTTTGGCTATCTAATTTGCATTTCCAGAGGTTCTTAAACCGCGGTGTTGTGTAGAAGACGTTATATGGAATATAGATTAAGTAGAGTTATACGGTTATTTATTACTAAGGGGCGGCTTATTAGGACTAGAGCTGTTTTGGGTTCTTAGCTACATTCTAGTAAAGTGCTTTGCTATATTAGCGCCATCAAATCACGTAATAAGGAATCGACTTTATAGTTAAGTCTCCCACGTTTACAGCTGATTTATATTGACTTGCACCTAAAATAGCATTATAGATTTACTAGTTCTTTCTAAGTTTAATCCACTAACGCCTTTATTAACATTTACAAGACCCTATTGTAGAGAGTGGGCTCTATCTCCTATATATTAGTCTCCCCGCACTCCCAAGGGTTTATAAAGTATAGACTAGGATTATATAACTCCTTAAAGTATAATTCGCTCGTTCCTAAGCTATGGCTTACAGCGCCATACGCGTGTTATTAATTAAACGTTTAGAGTTAGTATAGAAAATTCAAGGTTCGCTAAAAATATTAGAACTTTCACAGCTTTCTACTCCTTAATTACCGCCTAGTGCGGCCTCGAAAATTTAAGGATTTGGAAACTAGGGCGGCTAAAAATGGATATGCCTAAAAATAGGCTATTTTTTAGGGTCTGGCTTGGTCCCTAACTCCGCGCCATCCTTTACTCGCTTTATTATCGTTTATTCCCTCCTATTACTATCACTATATAGTAAGCTAATATGGACCGAGCCAGTTAAGTACTAGTATAAGGAGTGCCTCCTAGCGTTCCTAAATCATACCGTACACTAGTAGATATGGGAAAGTTCCTTATACTACCCTCCATCATTATGCAAAGGGATAACGGTTGATTAAAGAGAAGGCTAAAAGCCAAGAGTATCTCAACCTATATAAAGATAAAGCCGTTATAGATTTCTTGTTATAAATGTCTTAAGCCTTTACCAAGCCTGGATACGCCCATTTATACGTATTAGGAATGATAAGAAGTCCATAGTAGAGTTATAATGGAGACTTCTTATAACAGCCAAAAACGAGGCTCTGCAGACAAGGTGTAAAAGATAATATTATATATAACGTCCCTTGCGTGGCGGAAAACCAACCGTGCTAGAAAATATAAGGGGTACTTTAACTTTAAGTAACTATAACTCTGCGCATACGTTGAGCTTTACTAGAATTATATATAAATAGTATACTATAGCTACTTTTAAATATTTAGGATCCTTCTAATCTATAAATTATATTCATATTGTTGCCTAATTCGCTTAGAGCCTTCTTTTATAGCAAAACAATGTCCCTTTACTATAGCACTATTATTAAGCTCTTACCACTTATAATATATATATAAGGGTTATATCCTAGCCTTAGAGCCTTATTATAATAGTAGGAAGTTATTACTAGCTTTATACCTACTATCGCGCGCAAATTTATATAAGGTTACTACCCTAGTCGGTACTTCTAATTAAAGCAATTACTAATTCTGGCTAGTACGAAACGACCCCGCACGTCCTATATAATTATTGCTGTGTAATTTACTTATGTTATCTAGTAAGCTAAGCCTATAGTTAGTAGGCCTATGGCTGTGCGGAGACTTAGTAAGCGGGCCAATCTTAGCCCTATAGCCTTGCAATCCAACTTAACCTTAGCTATGCCTCTGGTTAACTAACTTAACTCTCTAAAAACAGCTACAGAATTCGCCACCTTATAAGGGTGTGGCCAGTATGGGTTGACTACCCTCCCTGCTTATAGTAGTAACATCCAGTACTAAATCACTTTAGTTACTGTTAGATATCTATTATAATAAATAAGTGGTGCATTGTGTGATGTAATAGTTAATTATATTCTGTATAGAGGATGCGGGGTATCCTCTATACTAGTATAATTATATAATCATTACCTAACTGTGGTAATAATCTTTGATTTCTAATACCCTCCCTTAAGGGTGGTATCGTAGCCGCCTTAATCGCCTATACTCTCTTATAAGGGTAGCATTATAGCCGCCTTATATCCTTTAATAGATTGTCCTTTATAGCCTTATTAAAAACCCCAAAACCTTATAGGAAAACTTAGGTAAAAAGAGTATTACTCTAGTTAATCTTTGTAAGGCTATATGGTAGTGGCTTATTAAAAGCTTTATTGGTTCTTTATAAGGTGGTTTATAAGGATACTTACCTTTTATTATTATCTTAATTAGGCTTTGGGGCTTTGTCTATTTAAACCTTCCTTCTTTGGCGATCGCTAGGGCGCTATACCACCTCTTCCTCTTTATAAGAGGAGAACTATTTTTGGAAGGTCCCCTAGGTAAAATAAGGCAAAAAAAATACCTAGCGATCGCTAAAGGGGGATAAATACCGTTTAGTATTTATTGTGCGTTTAGTATATCTGCTGCTACTAGCAGTGCCTTAGTTCTAGTAAGGTCTTTGTCTCTCTACCTTATAGTAGCTTTGCCTTTATTTAGCCTATTTGCCTTTATTTAGCCTATGTCTCTCGGCCTATATGTCTCTTAGCCTGTTTGTCTCTCGGCCTATATATCTCTCAGCCTATTTATCTCTTGGCCTATATGTCTCTTAGCCTATATATCTTTTGGCCTATATATCTCTTAGCCTATATCTCTTGGCCTATATGTCTTGGCCTATATATCTTTTAGCCTGTGTCTTTCGGCCTATATATCTCTTAGCCTATATGTCTTTCGGCCTATATATCTCTTAGCTTGTGTGTCTCTCAGCCTATATATCTCTTAGCCTATATACTTGGCCTATATCTCTTAGCCTATATATCTTTCGGCCTATGTGCTTGGCCTATATGTCTTAGCCTATATATCTCTTGGCCTATATACCTCTCGGCCTATATATCTTAGCCTATGCATCTTTTAGCGCTTTTGTATTGGAGTTATAGAGCCGTAGGCTTAAGTATATCGTTAGCAGTTACATAGCTGCTTGGTAAGAGTGGTAGAAGGAAGGCTTAATAAGATTATCTCTACTAGTCTTGTTAAATTAGTCGTATTTTGCTAATATTGATTAGCTTAATGCGATAATACAAATCGATTAACTTCTCTATATATACTGCGCAAACCCGGGCTCATAACCTGTTGTAATATAAGCGGTGCATAGTGTAATGTAATAGTTGATTATATTCTATATAGAGGATGCGGGGCATTCTCTATACTAGTATAATTATATAATTATTACCTGACTGTAGTAATAATCCTTAATTTCTAACAATATTACTTATAAGCGTACTTACGCAGCTGGATCGTTCCATATGTACGCTAGCTTCTATTTACTATATATAATCTAAGCTATTTACATTATCCCACCAAATAAAGTCGCTTTATAAAATACTAGTGTTGAGTTATTTTAATATCCGCAACCTCTGTAATATGGATATCGCTTACACGCTTTATAAATGTTGGGAAACTGCCTTAGCGTTAATTCCAGTGGTTTCGCACAAATATAGTTAGTCAGCTTGCGGACCGATTAAAAATCCGCACCAACGGAATTACGTCTAAGCTTGCTAAGGTAAGGATAGGACTAAACTGCCCCGCCCCCGCAATGGCAGTTTTAGAATTATTCCTTAACCTCTGTATAAAAATATAACAAAAGTAAAGCGCTATTTTAGTGTGAAAGTCTAATTGATTTATACAACCTTAGGCAAAATAAAGGTGTCTTTATTAGCTGCTATTAGATCTATCCCGATGGATTAAAATACGTGGAAAGATGAATTGTTTATAGTACGCTTAAATAGCAATTAGATAATACTAGTTAAGCTAACGACTTAGGTATAGAATATTAGTAATCCTTAAATACATTTAAGATAATCTGCTAATAATATAATTGGTTATAGGAGGTAAGCGGGCGTATATATTGAGAATATGTAACTACTGCTAACCTTGTCTTGTTTGTTGGTGTAGCGAGTAAGTAAACCCGCGAATATTAAGGATGTGTAGCTGCTGCTAATCTTGTCTTATTTGTTAGTATAGCATATAAGTAGACCTGCGAATGTTAAGGATATATAACCGCCGCTAACCTTATCTTATTTGTTGGTGTAGCGAGTAAGTAAACCTGCGAATATTAAGGATATATAGCTGCTATTAACCTTGTCTTATTTATTAGTGTAGCTTGTAAGTAGACCTGCAAATATTAAGGATGTGTAGCTGCTGCTAACCTTATCTTATTTATTGGTGTAGGAAGTAAGTAGACCTGTAAATGTTAAGGATGTATAGCTGCTGCTAATCTTATCCTATTCATTAGTATAGCGAGTAAGTAGACCTATAAATGTCGAAGATATATAGCTGCTGCTAACCTTATTTTATTTATTGGTGTAGCTTATAAGTAGACCTGCAAATATTAAGGATATATAGCTGCTACTAACCTTATCTTATTTATTGGTGTAGCATGTAAGTAGACCTGCGAATATTAAGAATATATAGCTGCTACTAACCTTATCTTATTTATTGGTGTAGCAAGTAAGTAAACCTATAAAATATTAAGGATATATAGCTGCTGCTAACCTTACCTTATTTATTAGTATAGGAAGTAAGTAGACTTGTAAATATTAAGGATATATAGCTGCTGCTAACCTTATCTTATTTATTGGTGTAGTATATAAGTAGGCCTGCGAATATTAAGGATATATAGCTGCTGCTAACCTTATCTTGTTTGTTAGTATAGAAAGTAAATAGACCTGCAAATGTTAAGGATATATAGCTGCTGCTAACCTTATCTTATTTATTGGTGTAGCGAGTAAGTAGACCTATAAATATTAAGGATATATAGCTGCTGCTAACCTTGTCTTCTTTATTGGTATAGTATGTAAGTAGACCTGCGAATATTAAGGATATATAGTTACTGCTAACTTTATTTTATTTGTTAGTGTAGTATATAAGTAGACCTATAAATGCTAAGGATATATAGCTGCTGCTAACTTTACCTTATTTATTGGTGTAGTATGTAAATAGACCTGCAAATGTTAAGGATATATAGCTACTGCTAACCTTATTTTATTTATTAGTATAGATCGTAAGTAGACCTATAAATGTTAAGGATATATAGCTGCTACTAACTTTATCTTATTTATTGGTGTAGTATATAAGTAGACCTACGACTATTAAGGATATATAGCTGCTGCTAATTTTATCTTGTTTATTAGTATAGCTCGTAAGTAGACCTGCGAATATTAAGAATATATAGCTACTACTAACCTTGTCTTATTTTTTGGTGTAGTATGTAAGTAAACCTATAAATATTAAGGATGTGTAACCACTACTAATTTTATTTTATTTATTAGTGTAGAGAGTAAGTAAACCTGCAAATATTAAGGATATATAGCAGCTGCTAACCTTGTCTTGTTTGTTAATATAGTAAGTAAATAGACCTATAAATGTTAAGGATATATAGCTGTTGCTAACCTTGTCTTGTTTATTGGTATAGTATATAAGTAGACCTGCGAATATTAAGGATATATAGCTACTACTAACCTTATTTTATTTGTTGGTGTAGTATGTAAGTAAACCTGCAAATGTTAAGGATATATAGCTACTGCTAACCTTATCTTATTTGTTAATGTAGCTCGTAAGTAGACCTGTAAATGTTAAGAATGTGTAGCTACTACTAATCTTATCTTGTTTGTCAGTGTAGTATATAAGTAGACCTGTAAATGTTAAGGATATATAGCTGCTGCTAACTATATTTTATTTATTAGTGTAGCTTGTAAGTAGACCTATAAATATTAAGGATATATAGCTGCTATTAACCTAACTTTATTTATTGGTGTAGTTTATAAGTAGACTTATAAATATTAAGGATGTATAGCTGCTACTAACCTTATCTTATTTATTAGTGTAGTTTGTAAGTAGACCTATAAATATTAAGGATATATAGCTATTACTAACCTTATCTTATTTGTTGGTATAGCTTGTAAGTAGACCTACAAATGTTAAAGATGTATAATTGCTGTTAACTATATCTTATTTGTTGGTGTAGTATGTAAGTAAACCTATAAATATTAAGGATGTGTGGCTACTGATAACCTTATTTTATTTTATTAGTGTAGCTTGTAAGTAGACTTGTAAATATTAAGGATATATAGCTACTGTTAATCTTATCTTATTTATTAGTATAGCTCGTAAGTAGACCTGTAAATGTTAAGGATATATAGCTGCTGCTAACCTTATTTTATTTATTGGTATAGCTTGTAAGTAGACCTGTAAATATTAAGGATATATAGCTGCTGCTAATCTTGTCTTATTTATTAGTATAGGATGTAAGTAAATCTGTAAATATTAAGGATATATAGCTGCTGCTAACCTTGCTTTGTTTATTAATATAGGATATAAGTAGACCTGCGAATATTAAGGATATATAACTGCTGCTAATCTTGTCTTATTTATTAGTGTAGATTATAAGTAAACCTGTAAATGTTAAGGATATATAGCTGCTGCTAACTTTGTCTTATTTATTAGTGTAGCGAGTAAGTAGACTTGTAAATATTAAGGATGTGTAGCTGCTGCTAACCTTATCTTATTTATTGGTGTAGGAAGTAAGTAGACCTGCGAATGTTAAGGATATATAGCTGTTGCTAACCTTATCTTATTTATTAGTGTAGTATATAAGTAGACCTGTAAATGTTAAGGATATATAGCTACTACTAACCTTGTCTTGTTTATTGGTATAGAATGTAAGTAGACCTGTAAATATTAAGGATATATAGCTGCTGTTAATCTTATCTTATTTATTAGTGTAGATTGTAAGTAGACCTATAAATATTAAGGATGTGTAACTGCCGCTAACCTTGTCTTATTTGTTGGTGTAGTATGTAAGTAGACCTATAAATATTAAGGATATATAGCTACTACTAACTTTGTCTTATTTATTAGTGTAGTATATAAGTAGACCTGTAAATATTAAGGCTATATAGCTACTGCTAACCTTATCTTGTCTATTAGTATAGTATATAAGTAGGCCTGTAAATGTTAAGGATTATTTTATTTATTGGTGTAGCGAGTAAGTAGACCTATAAATGTTAAAAATATATAGCTGCTGCTAACCTTATCTTATTTATTAGTGTAGTATATAAATAGACCTGTGGATGTTAAGGATATATAGCTACTACTAACCTTATCTTGTTTATTGGTGTAGCATATAAGTAGACTTGCAAATGTTAAGGATATATAGCTACTGCTAACCTTGTCTTATTTATTAGTGTAGGAAGTAAATAGACCTGCAAATGTTAAGGATATATAGCTATTGCTAACCTTATTTTATTTATTGGTGTAGTAAGTAAGTAGACTTATGAATGTTAAAAATATATAGCTACTGTTAACTTTGCTTTATTTATTAGTATAGCATATAAGTAGACCTGCAAATATTAAGGATATATAGCTGCTGCTAACCTTATCTTTATTTATTGGTGTAGCTTATAGGTAGACCTATAAATGTTAAGGATATATAGCTGCTGCTAACCTTGTCTTGTTTATTAGTATAGGAAGTAAGTAGACCTGCGAATGTTAAGGATATATAGCTATTACTAACCTTATTTTGTTTATTAGTGTAGCATATAAGTAGACCTATAAATATTAAGAATATATAGCTGCTGCTAATCTTGTCTTATTTATTAGTATAGCATATAAGTAGACCTGCGAATGTTAAGGATGTATAGCTGCTGCTAACTTTGTCTTATTTATTAGTGTAGCATGTAAGTAGACCTGCAAATATTAAGGATATATAGCTGCTGCTAATTTTGTCTTGTTTATTGGTGTAGCATATAAGTAGACCTATAAATATTAAGGATATGTAGCTGCTACTAACCTTATCTTATTTATTGGTGTAGCGAGTAAGTAGACCTGCGAATATTAAGGATATATAGCTACTGCTAACCCTATCTTATTTATTAGTGTAGAAAGTAAGTAGACCTACAAATGTTAAGGATATATAGCTACTGCTAATTTTGTCTTATTTGCTGGTATAGGATATAAGTAGACCTGCAAATATTAAAGATATATAGCTGCTGCTAACTTTATCTTATTTATTAGTATAGCGAGTAAGTAGACCTGTAAATGTTAAGAATATATAGCTGCTGCTAACCTTGTTTTATTTATTAGTATAGAATATAAGTAGACCTATAAATATTAAGGATATATAGCTACTGCTAACCTTGTCTTATTTATTAGTGTAGTATATAAGTAAACCTATAAATGTTAAGGATGTGTAGCTACTACTAACTTTGTCTTATTTATTGGTATAGTATATAAGTAGACCTGCAAATATTAAGGATTATTTTATTTATTAGTATAGCGAGTAAGTAGACCTATAAATGTTAAGGATATATAGCTGCTGCTAACTTTATCTTGTTTATTAGTGTAGTATATAAATAAACCTGCGGATATTAAGGATATATAGCTACTACTAACTTTATCTTATTTGTTGGTGTAGTATATAAGTAGACTTGTAAATATTAAGGATGTGTAGCTGCTGTTAACTTTATCTTATTTATTAGTATAGGGAGTAAGTAAACTTGTAAATATTAAGGATATATAGCTGCTACTAACTTTGTCTTGTTTGTTAGTATAGGATGTAAGTAGATCTGCGAATATTAAGGATATATAGTTACTGCTAACCTTATCTTGTTTGTTGGTGTAGGATATAAGTAGACCTGCGAATATTAAGGATATATAGCTGCTGCTAATTTTGTCTTATTTATTAGTATAGGAAGTAAGTAGACCTGCAAATGTTAAGGATATATAGCTGCTGCTAACCTTATCTTATTTATTGGTGTAGCATATAAATAGACTTGCGAATATTAAGGATATATAGCTGCTGTTAACCTTATTTTATTTATTAGTGTAGGGAGTAAGTAGACCTGCAAATATTAAGGATATATAGCTGCTGCTAACCTTGTCTTATTTATTAGTATAGGATGTAAGTGGACCTGCGAATATTAAGGATATATAGCTGCTGCTAACCTTGTCTTATTTATTGGTATAGGATGTAAGTAGACCTATAAATATCAAGGATATATAGCTGCTGTTAACCTTGTCTTGTTTATTAGTGTAGGAAGTAAGTAGGCCTGTAAATATTTATATGCGACCGCTAGACCAGGTACTAATATAGATATAGCTAGACGCCTAGCATTACGCCTTTAATAATACCTTTACCAAGTATCTTTTTAGTAGATTGTGATTAAATATAGTACTAAGCCAACTTGTCCCTGCCTATTATTATGCCTATTACAGTTCCGTCGTGGCTTTTAACTGTAGCGTTAACCTATCTGAACTCCGCGCTACTGAACAAGATTGTCAGCTCTACGCTCTACTCCTTCGCGCGGCTAAACGCTATTATAATGCTGATAATAAACTAAATGTTAAAATCCTTAAAAAATCGTCAGTATTGCAAATAGGACGTGCTAGACCATATATTCTGCGGTTATGTTCTAAGCCAGATTAGTGGCTTTAACTCTTTATATGCATTAGGTATGGCCATTACTTACTATATATCTTTGCGTATAGAGTTCTTAGATAATCCTAATCCTAATACCTAGATTAGCTTCCCAGTGTTATCCAAGGCTGGAGGTCCTACGCATTATACACTACTTCACGCGTGGCTTAGTTAGTGTGACAAGTCCCACGATTATAACAAGTATAACGCCGAATCGAAACCAGCATTGCCAACTAGGCTCCTCTACGTTAGAGATCCTAATTTAGATGTCCTGCGTCTCTACTGTCCCAAGAAACATAATAGAATAAAATATATCGCGCTGTCCCATTGCTAGGGCGAACCCACTCCCAAGATAAAGCCTGAATTCTGCACAATAGACAATAACATCAAGGCATAACTAAAAAAGTTTAGTTTCTTTAAGCTACTAAAGACTTTCTAGGACGCTGTTTAAGTAACTCAAGAACTAGATGTCCAATATCTCTAAATCGACTTACTTTGCATAATTTAGGAGAACGAGAATAATTGGGAGCACGAGGCCAAGTATATAGAAGGCGTCTTCGCTTTGGCCTACTGCACAATCGCTGCAACTTCGGCTATCGATTTGAACGCGGGATTCCTTGACCAAAACATAAGTAGTGAGTATATCTGCGTTTAAGGTACCTCAGGCCGGCGATTATATATCTGCGCCGACATTGATAATTTTGACAACGATATAGAGAAGGCTTAGCTCAACACACAAGCCTAGGTAATGCAAGAAAGGGTCTTATTAGGCTAAACTATCTATTTTAGTGCCAATCAGACATATTTTAAATGTAGAGAAGGGGTGTACTATAAAAACCTTATAAGAATGGAAAGATATAAGCTAAAGCAAGGTCTAAGAGACTAATACCTTTTTAACTTAAATACCTTTCTAACTTAAATATCTCGCATTTTAGCTTATATTGGAAGAAGTTCTTTATACTTAATCCAAAATTTCTGGGCCAGCTCCTTATATCAGGCTACCAACGTACTATAGAATTTATTTACTTTCTTTTCAAGGACTACTTAAAGCGTGGCCTTTTAAAGAGGACTAATAGAGCTATTACAATATCTGGATTAGAGACCCGTATTGCAAAAGCTTTAAGGTCCAAAAAAAGATACGGTATTTTTAGAGATTACCTTTATAGGAATCTCCTATGGTAGCGGTCTGTCAATCAGAAGACGGAGAGGATTAAGTATAAAACCCAGACCGTGCCATCGTGGTCATGGATAGCATATAATGGGGGTGTTTAGTTTATAGACATTCCTTTTAGCAAAGTTAATTGGATTAACAACCTCCAATTCAATAAGAAGGGCAAACATGCGTTAATTACCGATATAGGGGGGTTCTGGAACTGTAGCCTAGAACAAAAGGGGATATATTACGCCATCTTAGACCCAAGTAAAATGGAAAGGGGATAGATCTAGTATGACATTATCAGGGGCGAAGATCTTTATGTTGAACAATATATCGTTGTTGGGAGGAAGTCTCATAAAGATCAGCATAGGCTAAAGAAGGAGTATTATATATTAGTTATCAGGCCGACCAATAAGGATAACGAGTATAAAAGAGCTGGGATTAGGCTAATTCAGAGTGACTACATATTACGGCAGAAGCTCAATGTATAAGTCATATAAATGGCTTCGCATAGGAAAATGTGGCAGAGTAGTCAACGCATAGGCCGATTTAAATATCGAGTTATAGAGACAGGATATAGTTATAGGCTATATTATTAACGGTTTCGTACCCCTTACTATAGTATAGGTGTCTGGTCAAGCCTAGGGAGACTAAAGAGATAAACTAATCTGTGCTGGACACTTTATATAATAGTTATTTTTAAGTGTCTTAGTATATAGAAGGCGAGGACCAAAACCAGCCCTAAGGATGGCCACAATAGGCCATATAAGGCTATCGCTGTGTTTTTGCATTATTTTTCTTTTTATAGCACTAGGCGTAGCTTGGAAAAGATTATCAAATAAATAGAAACTAGTGTAAATGTAGAGCGGTTGAGATGCGTAAGCACGCTTATGGATAATATGTAACGGTAATCAAAGTAGTTTAGCACTAAGTGTCGCCATTATAAGTAGGGAGGGTGGCCGACCCGCTCTAGCCACACCCTTATAAGGTAGCGAATTCTGTAGCTGTTTTTAGAGAGTTAAGTTAGTTACTATAACTAGAGGCATAGCCAAGGTTAAGTTAGATCACAAGGCTACGGGGCTGAGATCGGCCCGCTTACTAAGTCTCCGTATAGCTATAGGCCTACCAGCCACAAGCTTAGCTTACTAGATAACATAAGTAAATTATACGGCGATAATTATATAGGACATACGGGGTTGTTTCGTACTAGCCGGAATTAGTAATTGCTTTAATTAGAAGTACCAACTAGGGTAGTAACCTTATATAAATTTGCGTACGATAGTAGGCATAAAGCTAGTAATAACTTCCTACTATTGTAATAAGGCTCTAAGGCTGGGATATAACCCTTATATGTATATTGTAAGTAGTAAGAGCTTAATAGTGGTGCTATAGCAAAGGGACATTATTTTGCTATAAAAGAAGGCTCTAAGCGAATTAGGCGAGAAGGCGACAATATAAATATAATTTATAGGTTAGAAGGATTCTAAATGTTTAAAAGTAGCCATAGTATACTATTTATATATAATTTTAGTAAAGCTCAACGTGTGCGCAGAATTATAGTCGCTTAAAGTTAAAGTACCCCTTATATTTTCTGGCACGGTTGATTTTCTGCTACGCATTATTAGCGACTTAGTTAATCAAGGCATAAGCACGGCATAAGGGACGCGTAAGCCTATATAATTAGTAGTCTATAAACGAGAATCCAAAGCTAGAGAAAGAAAGGGAGAAGAATAGCAGCGCTGTATAAAGTTTTATGCGGTCCTCTAGTTACGTGGACTTATATAACTTGGTATCTACTATAACGTCTACTATAATCTACCGTTTTCCACCAGCGCCGTAACACGTATAGAGGGACGTTATATAATTTTCTGTTTAGCAAAGCTTATAAGCTTTAGATTAACTTTAATCTTTAATCTAAGTAGAAAGATATATATTCTAGAACGCGGTTATTTTATTCGGATAGGATCTGGATAGTAACTCTTAGCAGTAACTTTACTATCCAAATCTTTTGCCAAGTTTTATTCTGCTAGTATAAAATCAGTGGCTTAGAGCTTGTTTTTAGGGTTATAGATCTAGATTTTAGAGCCGTAGATTAATCAATCAGTGTAGAGCTATTATATCGTAGTAAAGCTATATCTAAGTAATCTACATTGTGATCCTTGGCATGGTGTTGCACATAGAAATATTCAATCATAAGGGGCTTATATTTTAATTAAATTTATAAGATTACAAAAGTCCTTACGGCGTATTAGTATAGTATATTCTATGGTTATATTGATTTGGAGCTAGCCTAACGAAATTTAGGGTTGCTTAGTCACTAGAGGAAAGTCATAATACTTGGCGTGGTGTTAAACTTGGGGTGCCTCTGCTACTATAAAGGTAGAGACTGACAGAGACACCCCATATTTATAAGTTTGGATTTTTAATCGTAATTGCATTTATGCAAATATAGAAGCCAAAGGCAAATCGATATATAAAAGCAATTTGTTTAAGAGTTATAAAGGTAATTTAAACAAGACTTAAGAGGGAGGGTTACCTTAGGAGAAGAGCAAGCAGATAGTAAATAAACATCCCGGGCGCTTTAATACTAAAGTACTCCAAGACACGCTACCGCACGGTTATATTATCATATTTGGTAAGTCCTACAACACTAATTTATAACTTGGATGTGCTAAAAAATGCCACATTGTCTGTGCTGTCAAAAGAGGGGCTAAGGGAGGGGAGGTTATCAAATCTACTATAGCAACTTATTCCTTTCCTATTCTTTCTTTAAAGCAACAACTACACCTATTTAGAACGCTAGAGTGCTTACCAGCTTCCGGCTCAAGCAAGTGTTTAGGAGGGATTGGTTAAATAGCTGCCTATATTTCCGCAATCACGTTCTCGTTTCTTAGCTTCTTATAGGCCTTTTATTTAGCTAGCTGGGTTTCCTAGGGCGTGGCGGCGGCGGTAACAGAGGTAGAGGCGTCCATTTTAGGTAAGGGTCTTGGTGTAGAGCGTAGGGAGCCATTGCCACGTATTTATATAGAGCTTGGGTGGCGATTGAGCGGTATTAAAAATCTTGGCGGTAATATACACGTCTATTTAACCGTGCAGTAGCCTATGGGGCATATTGGGGTAGAGGGGTATTAGTAAACATTGTATTTATATAGCTTTTACTAGTAAAATAGGTGCTTAAGTAGTGTCTTAGCTACCTTACCGCCCAAGTTTCCGCATAATTTGGAAAAGATTTGGATAGTAAAGTTACTGCTAAGAGTTACTATCCAGATCCTATCTATATTTTATTTTATTATATCTAATATAAAGTACCTATAATTTGTCTCTTTATAGGGTGCGTTTCTTAACCTAAAGACAGATGTTACTAAATTTTATACTGCATAATTTAGAACCTAATTCGCTATTAAATAATTAATATATCTATGTAGGTAGTGTATATTTTAATTTTACCCTTTAGTAATGCAGGTGGGCTTATAACTGTTGGCCAATCTCAAACCCAGTATAATATATAGAGACTTCCTCTAACCAGATCTTTAGGGAGAGTAACTTCTATTCTATACCACAAATCGTTCCCTTTAAAAGACTTATAATGCCGCTATAGTAAAACCCCCCAGTGGTGCGATTCTAGGCTGCCATTAATTTAGTAGCAGATACTATTATTAAATAATGCTTCTTTAAGAAGATATCCTCTAGTATTACCACCGCTGCCATCTAGCGTCTATATATTGTAAATCCCCTTAAGAGTATCTGATAATAAAGACTGATCCGTTCTATAGATAAAGACATTTCTGGAGGAAATTTTACTAAGTATCTAATTAAGTAGGGTGATATGACCATTCTTCTAGTATATTAGCAGTAAAGTACTACCAGAATGGGTAGATAATATTAGACTTCCCACTATCTAATTAGGCTGCGATTGACTATCTTTACATATAAGATTAGTAGACAGAAGAATATTATTATCACGAGTATTAGGAGGAAGAAGATATATTATAAACAGATCTTTAAATTTAGGGGTCCGTGGCACTTATAATAAGTTTAGTTAAATATTAGAGTTCTTAAAATAAGCATTTCTTACTATATCCTTAAGGAAATCCAGGAAATCCTTTAAGTACTCCACCAGTAGCGAGAACCAGTATTCTCTCTACCTATATATGCGCGGATGCGGATTGCAAAAACTAAATAGCAATACAAAATATCCAAGCTATATATAATATGGCTGTTAGTATTAATAAGGTGGCGTTATAAGATACTATAGGGAAGACTGCCTTAGAATAAGTTTATAGTACTGCTATAAAAGAGCCTAAAGGGAATGCGCAGAATTTATATAGGCAATATTTATAAAGGCTTA
>Ga0307507_10003894_pt1 | contig 27724 bp, 28 predicted proteins | sample 7_EM_MG_FD_207223 | JGI IMG/M metagenome (GOLD analysis project Ga0307507, IMG submission 207223) | Populus trichocarpa ectomycorrhiza microbial communities from riparian zone in the Pacific Northwest, United States - 7_EM | ecosystem: Host-associated > Plants > Roots > Unclassified | place...
GCTACCAGGCACACTCATGCTGGCAGCTTGCCTTGTGAGTGAACATAAGTGATATTCACCAATAGGTAAAGTACATACTACGCCACTATTGGCGGCCTCAGGCTGAGGCTGAGGAAATCTTTGAAGTGGAATTCATCCCTGGATGGTCTGCAGCTCGAGGGAGAGAAGGGGTTTCGAGTTTCAACGGCTCAACCCATAAATTTAACGCCCCAAAATGTCGGTGGTCTAGGGTTAACCTGCGAGTAATTCGTGTGGACAGTTACCAGCTTTTCATCTCGTCCACGGCTTCACCCTTAAACCTCATCCCTCCCACCTTACCTCTCATCATCTTCCTCACCCTCCTCCTCCTCCTCCTTAGTCCACCCTACTTCCGAATTGATTGTGGTTCGCTTACCCTCTATTCGAGCGTCCCCCCACCCACTCCTCTATCGCACCTCTCCTGCACACCACAACCTCCATCCAAACATCCCGCCTTCACCACCGCCGACTACCCCCCGAAACTAATCTCCAACTCTCCATACTGTCATCCCTCGTTTACCCTTCAAGTACTAATTTCCTTACCTGTCTTCCAAATGTCTCAGTTTTTTGGCTCTCTCGGGTAAGTTACTCCTCATCCCCCGTCCCCTCCTCTCTATCATTCCTGGTCTACATGATCTCTTTTTTTCTTTTTCGTATCTCACTCTACTACTCGATACACCGTCACTAGACATCTAACGTGTTGGAATTTATGGCTGATTTATTTAGTCGTGGTTTCCGCGGGAAGAAGCCGGAGAAGACCAAACCTTCTCCCCTGCCCTCCGGATCAGGTAACAGTGGAAACGGTGGGGCCAGTGGGAATGGTGGGAATGGCGGAGGCGGCTATAACCCCCCTTCCGGGAATCTGATGCCGGGATCTCCCTCTGGCCAGAGAATCACTCAAAAGCCACTCTTTCTCTGCAAACCGTTTGTCACAAGCCAGCTCGTCAAAGGCAGCTTCTCCACAATTGTCGTTCTTCCCCGATATGTCGATCAAGGAGAATGGTTGGCTCTCAACTGTAGGCTGCTCGGTCCCCTTTATCGCTAGATGCTTACCGCAAACTTAGTGTTTGAGTTTTTCGACATGCTGAACAAGTTTTACGGGGTTGTTCAGGAGTTCTGTACTCCACAAGCCTGCCCCTCCATGTCAGCTGGGCCTGGGTAATACAAGCTCTGTCTCCGATGCTAGCAATTTCACTAATTATCTTTTCTGCTCCCCTCAAGTCTGGACTATTCTTGGCTCGATGCGAATAAGAAGCCATTGCGTTTGCCCGCAACCACGTATATTGAATATGTTCTCCAATGGATCTCAAACCGCATCAACGACGAGTCTATATTTCCCACCAAGGCCAATCCATCTACTACCACCGCTGTAAATGCTCCTTCAGGTTCAGTAAGCAGTTCACCAGCCGGAGCTGCTGGTGCTACCGGTCAGACTTGGATTGGCAAGGAGGGTGGCTTTCCACCCAATTTTTATGTCACCTGCAAGGCCATCTACAAGCAAATGTTTCGCGTTTTCGCACATATCTACCACACCCACTTCGCCAAAATCGTTCACATGAGCCTAGAAGCCCATTTCAACAGCTTTTTCGCTCATTTCATTCACTTCGCACGGGTAGGCCCCCCATATTATCTGCTAACACGCCCCAGCTTCTGACAATGATACATTAGGCCTTCGAACTGTTGGAGCGGCGTGATATAGAACCTCTCCGCCCTCTGATTGACTCCTTTGAAGAACAAGGTCTTTTTAAGGACAACGAACGATCAAGAGAACAGTAGATATTCTCGAAAATAACACTTGTGATCCGGCGTCGTTTGCATGATTGTTATCGTGCGCTTTATTTTCACATCTTCAAGTTTAAGGGTGTTTATTACTTTTTTATTTGTTTAACTGGGCTGTTGGCTATGGAGTTACCAATATCAAGCATATCTAACAAATAAATTCATGTTTCCGCCCGCTTTCTTGCAATTGCTTTCGTTTTCCGCGTTTCTATACACACTCATGTTTATGTGGTTTGCTGTAATTAAGCTCTTATTTTCGAACCCTATTCCGTAGATTTCAAACACCGCTTTCGCCGCCCGCAATGGCAGTGGCTGTACGCTCAAATCCCTGTTCATACAAGCCTAATCTCCAAGGCCCAAGATAAAAGTATATGTTATTTTGGGGGCAGGCATGTGAGCTACAGGTCGAGCTTCGCTAGGTACATTTTACCATCCCCAATTCTAACTCCTCCACTTAGGGTCCATAAGGCCCAGAAGGCTTTCCAACAGCTCCCTGTCCACCACGGGCGTTATCCAACGCAGCAGACAGGAAGCCTCCAATGGCAATCATGTCGGCTGCCACAGAAACCATGTGAAAACCCTGCTCGGCAAACATGCGAGCTGCCATACTATTAGCAAGAGCATCTCACAATATCAAGAATCTGAAAATACCTTGATCACCACCGGTGCAGAAAATGCCTGCTCTCTTCCCAGCCTTTACCGCGGCTTCCCTGATCCTTGCGATAGAGGAAACAAGGGTTGGATGGAGTTCATCAGACACGACCGGACACCCGAGCGAATTACCGAGATCAAAAGGTCCTACGAAGAGTACATCGACCCCCTCCACCGCCGCAATGGCATCGACCTAAGCAATAAGCAAATAAAACACATCAGTCATGAGATATCACGCGATACCCAGAGCACGACGCACATTTTCCAAAGCTTGCTTAGTCTCGATCTGGACGATGGTAAGAATACTATCATTCGCGGCCCTAAGGTACTCGATAGGGGAGCTAATATTGAAAGCTCCCATCGGGCTGGAGAACTTAGCAACCTTGCACATACGGGAGATGCAGGGCGGGAGAAGAGCTCACAAGGGACTTCCATATCCTCTAACTCCCATCGGCGGGAACTTGGCATACTTTACAGCGGCTTCAGCCTCCTCAACTGTCGAAACCAATGGCACCATAATCCCATGGGCTCCGGCGTCCAGAGCACCTTTTCACATCTATTGTCAATCTGCTAAGGACGGATGGGAGCGGGGAGCAGTAGTATATAAATACGTTTGAACATCCAGGCCTCACAGGCTGCGATACGAACAATCGGACTAACCCCACAGCCAGCGACTGCGCTGACGGCTTCGTGCATTGCCCCGTCGCCAATTCCGCCATGCTCGGTGTCGATTAGAACCCAATCAAAGCCAGAACGAGCGATTGCGCGGGAGACATGACTTTTGCAATTCCCACACATTAGCCCCGTAGCCGTTTAGCTTCAAGCCAGCCAGCCAGAGTGCATCAGCAATAGGATGAAAACTTACTGGCCGGGGAGCATCTGCCAGGCACCAAAACATTGTCCATCCCCGGTACGCAAAGCATTAAGGGCTTTATTGACAGCTTGCATTTTCAATTCGTAGTCGTTCTGACTGTTTCGCTGGGTTTGTGTTTGGTTGGGGCCTAGTCAGTGGAGACAAGCAGGAGACAGCTCGAGGCTAATTTATATAAACCTGTGCCCTACCTTTATTTTATTTTTGCCCTTTTCCTTTCTCAATTGGAGGCTCAAAACGATAAACGTTAACCGCAGAGCGCGGGGGAAAAAACGACTCCTCCTGCTCATTCTCCCGCGTGTTACACGTTAGCCACGGCCCGTGCCTATCAGGCGGTTTCCCCCTCCCCGAAACGCCATCTCCAGCGAGCGGAGATGGCCGCGAGGAGTGGCATGGATCGCTGTAAGATAGATTGTCACCTGTAATTCATCCCATCTTTTCCGCTTAGATTAGGCATGGTACCGTCTCATAGGTAATATAGGCAACTCATACTATATTGTTTATATATACTCGAGTACCAAACAAAAAGTGAGAGGAAAAAACCTGCCGAGAATCACCACACATGGGTGATTCGAAATTCCCCCCATCTCAAGGAATATTGCTCTCGCTGCAGATCCGAAAACAAGGAAAGAGAAGTATCTTCTGAGCACTTCTATGGAGCAATACCCCTCCAAACATGTGGTTGCGGTCGGACATATATACATTTTTTTACCGAATTCAGGTGGCCGGCGCCGTGGCCCACAGAATTACCCACTCCCCTTTTACTTTTTTTCTTCTTTTACTTTTTTGTCCCGCAGCAACCGGGAGAATCCCGGAATGGGGTGTACCCCGCGGGGGTATGTACACGTATAGTACGAGTACTAGTACGAGTACTATATAGTTACACTCGAGTATATGCAAGCTATCATGCTGATTCCCCCCGGTAATCTGGTGAGGGTGGAGGAAGAGGGGAAATTGACGAGGGGAGGGCAGATGGGATGTTGTGCGGTATTGCATGCACTCCAGGTACGGTATTAATTGGAAAATGTGGCACCGCATCGGTTTCGGGAGACACACCTCGTTGGATCGTTGGGAATGCCCTATCACACAAAATCGAGCGCTATAAAGTACCGTAGGATACACGAAGAGGATGATATCTTCTTTTCTCGTTAGTCGAACGGGAATGGGCTCTATTGGACGGTCACGCTATCAACTTACGGTAGCAAGCTACTATTAATCGTAATTGTTAACCTTCAGCTCTGCATGGAACTTCAAGTACACGGTACTTGTACAAGTATGAGGTATTAGAACCCCTCTCAGCTCCCAGTCTATCGTGCTTTGTATCCATCCCACTATCGCTCGACAATTCTATCTAGGGTTATCACCATATAACCAGGTTACACTTCCTGTTTAGACAACCTAGCTGCACGGTTAATTTAAGTCTCGGGTTCCGTGCCTTTGTTGTCAATGAAGTTTATTAATTGTGAATTTATCACAAGACTCACGAGACCCCTTGGGCCCTCAGTAGTTTTCAGAACTGTCAATTGATGGTTGGTATCATTCGTCGTAGACCTCTCCCTAAGCCCCATTCTGTCACATCGGATACAGTGCTGGTGCTCGAGAACAGCACACGACAACCCGGTCAAACCCAAGAATAGGACTAAAGCCAGCGCAAGAAAGAGAAAAGGAAGAAAAGAAAAGAAAGAAAAGAAAGAAAAGAAAAAAAAAAAATACCCGGACTACTGAACAATTGGAACTCAGATTTCTGCGCCTGCCACAAGAGGAATCCCTGATAATGATGAAAGGGAAACCACCAAGGAACACACCGTAACCCACTAAACAAAAAACAAAAAACAAAGTAGAATGGCCAGAGCTCCCTTTTCCCACAATTTCACTTTAACCTGATCAATTGTCATCTGTGCGATTGAACTATACAAAGCCCTCTGCGCATCCCCCCCATAACTCAGTGCAAAATTTTAATGATTGTATCATCATCATTTCAGCCTAACTTATGTCGACTCCTACACCGTCGACCATACCGCATTATCAACATCAATCCATCCATTCGTTCACCCCCCAAGTCCTCTAACCCGAGTATCCCAGGCATTAATAGACCTTTTTCTTCTCGTCAACGCTGAATTGGCCGGGGCCCATATTGACAAGGAGGACAAGGCCACCACTAGAAATGAAATTAGCAAAAGATATTAGGAGCTGGAATACTAAAACTTACACGATGGACAAGATCTGGAAGAAGTCGTACTTGGCAAAATCTCGGTGAGGGTGGTGTGGGTGAAGCTAATATATATGTCAGTACACCGCAAGCCTCTCATACACCTAGAAAGGGGATAAACTCACAGTCCAGAAGTTGTTGATAATAAGGTTGAAGATGCTCAAGATAACGACGAGCATGACTGCACTCCACTTGGCCTTGAACCCAACCACAACCATCACACAGGCAACAAACCCAACCAAGCTCACCAAGATTCTGCTAACACTCCATTCTCCGGAGAACACAAATCCAATGAACAGGAAGATTAACAAAACTCTTCCGGCAAGCTGGAAATACATCTTGCGGTCCTTTTCGTCGATCTGCGGAAGCCCAGCAAAAGCGAAACGTTTGCGATGCCATGAATCGGAAAGAACCATGAGTAGACCGCCCATGACAGAAAGGTTGCGGAGGAAAAAGTTCAAATCGAAAATTAACCCATATCCTAGAGCTTGGGTAACGACAACACCAAGAAGACCTCCAACGGCGTATTCAGAGTGGCGACGGGCAATGACCAGAACAGAGCAAATCAACATAGCAACAACATTGGCAGCTAAGAATAGATGGGTAAGGCCCCAGGGAACTACATAAACAATTTTGTGCGTCAGCCCAATTCTCTATGTGATCCGCATGTTCTCGGCGGAAGCAACCCCTGTTTAGCACCCGCAGAAGGGGGGGGGCATACTGCGCCTGTAATCGTGAAGATACAAAAGCTGATCGCTCCATTGTGTCATAATCCTGAGCGCATCCTCAAGGAAAGTTACAACGATGAGAAACCTTCCAATTGCGGGCAAGTACCTGTAGTATGAGACCACAAAGAATGAAGAAGTGGTGGGTTGAGTTAGCAGCTAATTACTAATCTTCTGCAACCCAACAACCTCCCATGGGCCTAGCTCATAGCTCTCCAAGTGGAACATACGGTTTAACAGGTTCAGCAAAAGTGTCCAGCAAATCCTCGATCTTACTGGTTTGTTCACGAATGGCATCAAGTGGGGAAGGGTCCGAAGTTGCTGCCGAGTGTGACGGGCCTCCGAAAGGCCTATGATCGGGGCCTAGATGATAGTTCGCCGTTCCTCTAATTTGCGCCATCAAAAATACCTGGATACTCCCGAGTTGAAAGTAAATTTGGGGGAGATGAGGGGGTGTTTGTTGTTTTTGCTGGTGAGGAGACGAGTGTTGACAGATATGAAAGAGGGTTTGTTCTAGGTTCCAGCCGATGGTCAAGGAGAGGTAGCGTGAACCTAAACAAAGAGGAACAAGAGAGAACAAGAATGAATGAAGCCCGAGAGGATTTCTGGAAACGGTGTTAAATGTGGGCAAAGGTAGGTAGGTAGGTAGGTGGGCAATAAGCGGAGGGGAGCGGAGTAGGGATGGTTGGTGGGAGGTTGGCCGCTGCTATGGGTTACCAGGGCTAAAGGAGAGGAAAGGTGGTCAGAACGCGAGCGCTCTGCGGATGGTTCCGGTGAAATTTGTACAAAGTTGTGCTTCAGCGTAGTGAATGTGGCGAGAAGACTATTTTATAATCCTCCTTGCTGGTTCAGAATTAAAATATTTTACTACTGAACATAACTCATCTCTGCCCCACAGCTCATATCGTAGGCACAATAGAACTATCATAGGTCGTCAAGCCCATCGCGTCAGCTATCTCCGCCCACACAGAAGCTTTTTTAATCATAGAAAATGCTGGCGCCACATAAGCAGCACTGGACCACATTTAAGCTCACAGATCCGCCCTCCTATAATAATCCAGAGAAGATTGTTTTTTTTTATCTAAAAAGTGACCTTCCGCCCGGGTCTCCTACCGCGAGTTAAAAATATCCTTTTTTGCTTGCAATGGCATGCGGTGTTGTACCGTCAGCACACAGTATTAGTACCGGTACTGTACCTCTTTGGAACCTGGCAAACGGCGTTGTGCATTTACAAGTAGCAAGGTCACAAGCCTCAAATACTCGAACAGGGCATGTATCATACCGTATCATGATTCACCTCTCCTAGGTCATTATTGATCTATTGAATTACTGTAGCTACCGAGTACCAGCACTCTACAGCCCTGTCTAATAAGTCCTCGTACGAGTGCGAGTCCTTGACAACGGCAACAAAGACATAGTCTATTATACCCCCTCCCCGATTTTGAATCCTCTACCACATAAATTTATAATAATAAAAAAATTAATAGCCAAGTTGCAGACCCACCTATAGCTTTTAAAGAGAGAGAATGTGGGATTTGTAAACTAAAAATAAATAAATATATATTTAATTGGAAGCAATAAAATATAGGCAGGTTTTTAGAGTAATGGAAGAGTAAAAATATATCATATAATAATTTCCTAATTGCAGTAATATCATTTTCAATTACCAATACCTATATAATATTAGATATATAGGAGTATCAATTTTATAATGTATGAGATTTAAAGCATGCTTAACTGTAGAGTAAAACTATCTAGTATACTAGTATGGTATGAATCAAATACAAATTATAGTAACATACTTTGCATAGTCAAAAAAATTGGTATATTTGACATCTGAATTGGTTAGGCTCATTTCATGTTAAATCTTTCTGATTTTCCCCTGACTCCTTCACTTTGTAAAGATTTTCCAAAATTGGACAATAGAGATATTTCAGAATTTTCTGCCACCAACTATTTTCCGAAATTATTATTTATCAATTCGCATGCATTCCCGCCACTTGGCCAGCACGAGGGTATTGTACCAGCAGGGGAGCATGAGAAACAAATGCCCTCTAAGTTAGGGCTGTCGGTGGCAATAATGGAATACTATAATACTCAATTACATACACCTTTAACATCAAACCTTAATCGTCATAAACATTTTGTAATAAGGAGCCTCGCTCAGGGCTATTTTCATTTCCAGAGGCTGTTATCGGTTGAACTAACTAGGACTTGAACACCAATTCCACCGCCATTTACATACAGGGAGCAAAGGCTCCTTTGAATGCCGACAAATCTGGAAATTGAATAACGAAATGCCCCGGCCACAGAACGGCCACTGGGAAGAAAGAGTAAAAAAAGAATTGAAGAAAACAGAAGAGACAATACTAAAGGCTGACAGTAGAAATTACTAACAAAGGAAAATTTCCTTCCAACAGAGAGTTAGGACATGGTACCCTGCTGAACAAAACACCTTTTATTGCCCCCAATTTTTATGAATAAAAAAAAGGAAACTCATTGACCGTAGAGAGAAAAGATAACAAGAAGAATTGCGAAATCAAGAGATATTCTGGAATAGTTACAGACAACTGAATATCCCCCACAATTCGTTCAGCCAGCACGAAGCAACAAACCAGACTCGACCCGAAAGTAGACGAAGCTTTAGAGAACAGCATTCGTGGTCAACACCCGCAAATCTAGTTCTCTGTGTGAACCGCCCAATTATCTGAGTCATCAACTTCTGCCCAATCTGAGCTTGAATTTTTCGTATCACTGGTAGTACTACCAGTATCCAACAATTGAAAACCATTACCACTCTTAGTGGACTCACTGGTCGCGGCCTTGGAGGTTTCCTTTTTGAAACCCTCCTTTTTCGAAGCTGTTGGTCTCTCAGGATTAGGTTGATGGGAAACCTTGGTGGATTCAACACTTGCCGACTCGTCACCGCTTTTGCCGGTATCGGGATTATTGATTACTTTCTTCTGCTTTCGGCCTTTTCTCTGAACTTCGCTCCAATCCGCTGCAAGATATGCAGGAACCGTCTCCCATAACGAGTCGTTTATCTCTTGGCGTTGGGTGAGGTCTTGGCTCTTTGTGAGGTTCTTTTCTTCCTCGCTATCGTCCGAGATGTGTTGGGTGTTGGCTTGGGTGTCGGGAGAAACGAAGGTGTCAAGAAGGTCGCCCGAAGTTGGCTTGACCTCAAGGGCATTGGTAGGAGTGGAAGACCTTTTGCCGTTGACGGTAATCCATGCAGAACCAACCATGGGATCATCAGAAGGTGGTTTGCTCTTTTGCTTAGCCGCTTCCGCAGCTCTCACACTTGCACGGTGCTGCTCAAATCTAGCCTTTTGATCAGCTCTCTCTGCCTCTTTCTCTAGCTTCTTCTTTTCCTTCTTCTTCGCATTTTTGTTGGCATGCGTTCCACTTTGGCTAGCAGGTGTGGTAGGCCTCTGCTTCTGGGTGCGCGGAGGCTGTGTCGATGGTGTGATCGTAAGGACGCGAGCTTCCGAGGTAGACCCTTCTAGCATGTCACTAGGATCCGTAGAAGTTGATTGTTGGAACCCAGACCCGGGCAATTGAGATGTCTCCTCTTCGTCAATATCTGCATCGGCACCGGTAGAGGATGTCTGGGAAGCTGTTGCGAATGGGGAAGCGGGGGTCGTAAGGTAAGGCTTCTGTAATTGAGACTTCTGCGATTGAGACTGTTTCGCTGAGGAGCTCGATGGTACTCCTTTTTTCCCACCACTCTCTGTAAGGGATTGGGGCCTACGCAAAGCCTGTAGCTCATCTTCATCCCGCGCCACATCATCGTCGGTTGACTGTACAACTTTCTCTCCATCTTCGTGGGAAGCCACCTTTTTAGGGGCGGTATTTGAGAGAGCGGTCTTCTTCTTCTTAGGTTTTTTCTTCTTTTCTGCAGTGTTACCGTCCGTCCCGCTGCTCACAAAGACGCTGCCGCCGGATAGCTTCTCCGAAGAAGTCAAGACGATGCGCTTGCCATGAGGCTGAGCTTTACCCGATCCACCATACCACCAGTACCCTGCAAATGCTATAGCGAGGAATAGCCCCCATGAGACGAGGACAGAGCTCATAGCGAAGAGAAGAAAAGAAGAGAAAAGAAAAGAAAAGAAAAAGAGAGGAAAGGAAAAAAGGATAGACCCGAAACTCTGTAAAGCTGAGAAATGTGCAAAGGGCCAAACACCGGCCCCGACGGATTCCGAAGACTGGAGGGAACTAGACCCCTGGTAAGCTACTAAGGCTGTCGGAGATCAGGGGGTAAAGGAATTGAAGAGAGGGATTCAGGAATATTAGAGAGGCTAAGGGGTAACAGCTAGAGGAAGGGGCGATGTGGTGAGGAAAGGAGAGGCGAAGTATTGGTGAAGAGAGCTTCGTTCAACCAAGAGAAGGAAAGAATAAGCGTTAAGAAAAGACGATATGATACCGTACGTACACAAACGAGGGACGGTGGAGTGGAGAGGGAGTAGTAGGTAAGGGATGAGAAGATGATGGGGAGAGAGAAGGTAGCTGCGGCCGCGTCGGAGCAACGTACAGTACCGGTAACTAGAGGGAGCGAAATTTACCTGAGGCAAAAAATTAATAAAAAAATAGGAAATAAGATGATAATAATAATAATCGAAAAGAGGTCACTCTCGGCCTTCTTGATTTCGCAAGCTGCACAGTTTTGGTCCCTCTCGATCTCTTTTAGATGGTTCTAAATGATAAATAAGCAGGAGTGAAAGTTGATGTGGAAAGAGAGGCTCTCATTGGCTCGCCAAGGAGGAATTTGACACCTTTACCACTTCCTAGATATACTACCAGTATGGGAGGACGGACGGGAGCCGCGAGGGCCTTTTTACTGAAGGGTAACAGCATCGAGTTTGCCGCATCAAAAAAAAAAAAAAAATACTCCGCTGAGATCACGGCGATTCTTCAGCTCTCGTGCTCGTACAGAACCCATACAGTACCGTACTCTACCGGTACTTGTAGATATTGGTACGAGCCCTTGTGCTCGAGTGATGGAGATGTTCGCATCCTGTTGATCATCTCGATAGCATGCATTGTACCTTATCCACCTACCTCCTCCATCTCGATTCTTAAATGGCACGCGGGCGACCACCCGATTGATTTCACAGACCAGGTGGTTGGATGCATGTTTTTTTTTGGTACCGTACTTGTATGTACTGTCTTGTACTAGTATCATACAAGGTCCAGCAAGATGTTATGGACCAGTTATTTGAGGGTAAATAGCTAAATATATCCCTGTTTGCTCTTATTAATAGGATCCTACCCCTTGTACCTTAAGAATCTTACCTTAAGAATCTTACACACTTGTGATACGGTATTTACTGCACAGTAATATCTAGAGCCTTGATAGCTCTTCGCATCTCTCTGTCTTCCATTGTTATTCCCCAAGCATCTACATTTCATCCGAGCAACTATCCCTCGAGCACTGGCGGGGCCAACGGCAGTCTACCCCCTGCTACAATGGCCATTGGTGTTAAACATCTCGCTGGCAGAGTCGCTGCGCGTGTTAAGACATCAATTGTCTCGGTTACGTCAGTTGGGTTGCGTCTCTCGGATCTTTCAAAATTGCTGTGCTCGAGCACCATTCTACTCGTACAGCATGCTCCTCAAATTGCGCCAGTGTTAGCTACCACTCATCCCTCAGCTTCAATGCTCTTTCCCATGTGATTTGAACGATCTCCAGCTTATGGTCAATGTTTAGGGCGGCTTTGGACTACAAGCATTGTACTCTAGTGCACTCTGACATTCTCGCCGAATACGTGAAACCTAGCTCTAAGTATGATATCGTGCATACTAGCACTGATAGACGGGAAAACACTTTTCCCGAGAAGCACAGGTATGGATTGCTATGGCCGGACTCGCGACATACCGGGCCGCGCTGCGTTCAGTTTTTTCTGACCCACTGCTCTTTTGCAAAAGTAGCACAGTGATATCATATCATACCACACAAACAGGACCAAATATGATACGGCAAACCAATACAGAGCATTGTACGGTACCATAAAAATTCGCGTTTGATGAGCTGACCTGGACTTTTCAAAATCTCTGGCGGTGAGGAGACTGGCCTTTTGGGAATTATTGAAAAGAAGATATTTTTGGTCTATCACCAAGTTTAGAAAATTACTCGATTGCAAGTCAGACAGGTTCATTAGGATCGAGTTTTTACGGTCGAAATAGGTGCCCGAGAGTCGATCCCTACTCACATCCTCTCCTAGTTTATGAGACCGGGTAATCAGGGCGAACCTTGCTTCAAGTTGCTTGAGCAAGCGGGAAAGCCACACTCGAGCCTCGCTTAGGCATCCACTAACCGGGTAGCCTCTTGGTGCTACCACCAACGGTTTCGATCAGGTGCAAGTACTCGTACGTTAATCTGAGGAAGCTTCACAGAGCCTCAAGAAGACTCTAGAAAAATCTACACTACAATATCGAAGCCATGATAATATAAAAGCCCACAGAATTTCCTCCCGCTTACCCCTCCTCGCTTTGAATAAGGTTTACCACTCTGCAACAACACACATGCTCAAAAATGCTCTCGAGGTCACGAGTAATTATTCGGGCGTTTCGGCCAGCTATCAATACTCCAAACCTGCGAACATGTTCAGGGAATGGAAAAAATTTGCCTTTACTAATTGGACTAAATAGTTCACCCAGAGGTTTGCCAGCTTTTGTAACGAGAGGATATGCTACTAGCGGTGGTGGCGGGCCTCGAGGTCCATTCCCTCCAGGCGGGACACATCGTATGGATCTCGGCGGCGGAGGTGAGCACAATTTCATCTAGTTTTTTTCTCCTCTTACCTAACTCCTCTCCTGACTCATATCATAGGGGAACAGCAATCGCCATTGGAACAATTTGGCACAGATTTGACCGCTCGTGCTAGAGATGGGAAGCTTGACCCTGTCATTGGCCGTGACGAAGAAATTCGGAGGACCATCCAAGTATTGTCAAGGCGGACGAAAAACAACCCCGTCCTCATTGGCTCGGCAGGGACTGGGAAGACAGCAATTCTAGAAGGCCTTGCGCAGCGGATTGTCAGTGGTGAAGTGCCAGAAAGTATGAAGGATAAGAGGGTTGTAAGCTTGGATTTAGGGCAGCTGATTGCTGGAGCTAAGTTTAGAGGTGATTTTGAAGAAAGGCTGAAGGTTTGATCTTTTGTTTCCAATAAGCACCACCGAAATAACTAAATTATCGGTTTATTATAGGGCGTCTTAAAAGAGGTTTCTGAAGCTCATGGGAAGGTTATCCTTTTCATTGACGAACTTCATACACTGCTTGGCCTGGGAAAGGCAGAGGGTTCGGTCGATGCATCCAACCTTCTCAAGCCTCAATTGAGCCGTGGAGAACTTCAGTGCTGTGGAGCTACAACCTTGAACGAATACCGCCAAATTGAGAAGGATGTGGCTTTAGCTCGGAGGTTTCAACCAATCCTGGTTAACGAACCCAGTGTTCAGGATACGATCAGCATACTTCGAGGGTGAGTAATGAGGTCTCGTTTTTCTTTTGGGGATTTCGTCGCTTACTTCCTCCCATAGGATAAAAGATCGGTACGAAGTACACCACGGCGTTCGGATCACCGATAATGCGCTTGTTTCCGCGGCTATACTATCGAACCGCTACATTACCGATCGTTTCCTGCCCGACAAAGCCATCGATCTAATCGATGAGTCTGCCTCAGCATTGAGGCTTCAGCAGGAGTCACGTCCTGACGAAATTCAAGAACTGGATCGTGCAATTTTGACGCTTAGAATTGAGCTCGAGTCACTTCGCAAAGAGGAGGATGTGGCCTCTAAGGAGCGAAAGGAGAAGCTTGAAGCCATTTTGCGGGAAAAGCAAACGAAGGCCGAAGAACTCAAACAGGTTTGGGAAGAAGAAAAGGCCAAGCTCCAGGCGATAAAAACCGCGAAGCAGGAGTTAGAGCATGCTAGGATTGAACTTGAGATTTGTCGAAGAGAAGGAAATTTCGAGAAAGCCTCTATGTTACAGTACGCGAGGATTCCAGAACTTGAGGCCAAGCTTCCCAAGGATGGGGAAGCGAGTAAAGGCTCGCTTCTCCATGATTCGGTCGGTCCAGACGATATAGCTCATGTTGTTTCCAAGGCCACGGGCATTCCTACCACTAAACTTATGGCTGGAGAGGTCGAGAAACTGGTGCATCTTGAGGACGCTCTTCGCCAGTCCGTTCGTGGACAGGATGATGCTCTCAAGGCAGTTGCTGATGCCGTCAGGCTCCAGCGCGCCGGATTAGCTAGCGACCACCGCCCCACCGCCAGCTTCATGTTTCTAGGTCCCACGGGCGTTGGAAAGACAGAATTATGCAAAGCTCTGGCAACAACCTTGTTCTCAAGCGAAACTGCGGTTATTCGATTCGACATGAGCGAGTTTCAGGAAAAACACACTGTCAGTCGGCTGATTGGAAGCCCAGCTGGTTATGTTGGTTACGAAGACGCTGGGCAGTTGACAGAGGCGGTCAGAAGGAAGCCGTATGCAGTCCTCTTGTTCGATGAATTTGAAAAGGTTTGTCTGATATGGCCCGAGGTGTGAGGCCGGGTACTGACTATCCTGTTAGGCCCATAAAGACATCTCCTCGCTACTCCTTCAGGTCCTCGACGAAGGATTCTTAACAGATGCTCAAGGCCGGAAGGTCGATTTTCGTTCTACAATCATAGTCCTCACGTCCAACCTCGGTCAAGAAATCCTCATCAATGATCCGTCCTCCGGTGTCACAATATCACAAGCTTCCAGGCAACAGGTCATGGACATTGTACAGCATACCTACCCACCGGAATTCTTAAACAGGATCGACGAATTTATAATTTTCCAGAGACTTTCGAAGGATGCTATTCGGGATATTGTTGATATTCGATTGAAGGAATTGCAGGCAAAGCTTGACGATCGTCGAATCAAACTTGACACAGATGCTAAAGCAAAAGATTGGCTCAGTGAGAAGGGCTACGATACTCGATACGGTGCAAGACCGTTGAATCGCCTTATTGGCAAGAAATTACTAGGCCCGTTGGCGGAGAGGTTGATTCGTGGAGAGATAAGGAATAATGAAGTAGCTAGAGTTAGGGTCGCATCGGGAGGAACAGAATTGGAGGTTTTCCCAAACCATGAGCCTTCTACCTCCAATTCGAAGTAAACGCTCTAGGGCGATAACAGGTTTGGATTTCCAGAGAATGGGGTTTGATACATAAGTTATGTATGGCGTTTTGTGATCTCTACTCATTTTCTTCTCGTGGTGTTTCTTGTCTCTCTAACTCCAATTTTGCATATAACATAAGGGTTGGGGCTGCCCTTTAATAGACAGGCACACCATTCTATGCTTGCACAGCTGCACCTCATGCCATTCCTAAAATTTCCACCGAGTGATTCATTATGCGGCGCACCATGTACCCCACAACTATCGACGGGTACGGCGTCCGCACACTTAACGGCAAGTTCTCGATCCTCCTAGCTCTTAGTGTATCCTTCTGGCCTTGCTCTAATATAACGATAAGGACCTGGAAGGGCCATGTCAGTTAAATCTATATAATAAGCTGATCGGAACCCACTCCCTAACTGTGACGGCTACTCATTAGCTATCACTCGTTTCCTAGCTTCGTAAAAATGCTATCTTTTTTGCAACGGAGCGCCTCCCTCACCAATGTACCTTGAATGGAGAATTACTAAGGCTCTTAGAGCGTGTCACTATGCCGTTTGGGCCCATCCTTCTTAATCCCTCTCGCTGGTTGCAATCTGGTAGACTAGCAGGTAGGAAACCGAAGGGTATCATGCCAAACCGCCCGATGTTTCTTTCAAAAAAATATCCGGAACGGGAAATGAATAAGTGATTCACTTATGGTTCCACTGCTAGATTTTGCGGGACTGCAAGCACGTGACTCACGCTCCGGAGACTTTAGGAAGACGTCGAGTACTCGTGGCTGATACTCTCACCAGAGGGCACCGAGGGGAGGGATTCCGAAGGAAGGAAAAAACGCTAGGGTCGATAATCACTGACCTGTCTATCTTCGATTCCATCGGGCTTGCCTTTCTCTTCGGGTGTTGCGAAGCGGGTACTCTAGTCTAGAAGTGTATGTTCCCCTCGCTTTCGAAACTGACTCCTCGCCGCCTCCTACTCAGAAACCTCGAGAATGGTCAGCTATGTTACATAGGTGGACAGGTGTCTAAAAGGTTCACTCTATGGCACTTTTGTACTGCACCCGAAGCCATCGAGGGTGCGCGTCATGGGATGAGCCGACGTGTTGCTAGCCCTGTGTAGGGTATCGTATAGTGCCGCATTTGCTGGCAACAATGGAAATGGATCTAAATCAATAAAGCGGAATCTAGTTTGATATGCGGGAGAAGTTAAACCTTTACAAGGCACTCTTTCTTTTGAAAATGTAAAGACTTTGGTAGAAACCCCGCCCCGGTGGCAGATTATCTTAGGAGTGTAATTGTGGGAAGACCCAGTTAGCTCACCGGGCTACATCCTCTAGCTCCATTTCTAGTTTCTCTGGCTGATAGGGTACCGGTAGTGGGGGATCAGTGGGGCATATGTTTTCTCTCGTAGCACCGGGAAGGATTCGGCTCTTGTCTGTTGGTGTGATACATATTGCTATATCAGACTGATATCAGTCATACAGCTGGTACCTTAGGCAGCGGTTAGTGAAGCATATATAGTATCATAGATACGTGAACGGAGAAACCGGGCTTTTTGGTGATTTTCCTGGTAGCACAGTTTCCGTGGTTGCAGTTAGTTTTCGTCGCCATAAAAGGGAAAAAAAGCGTGAGCCCGATCGCGATACTGCCAATGATGCTTTGCATTTCTACTGAGCTGATCAGGGAGGCCGATACGGCGTGTAGTATGGGAGGATAGTTGTTTTACTTTTTATTTTATTTTATTCTCTTCTCCTTTTCCATTATCTTTTGTTGTTGTTGGTGGTGGTAGTGGTGGTGGTGGTAGTAGTTCTTTCCTGGGGGTAAGAAATTGATACTGCGCTCTCCCGGTACAATACTTCGCAGTGCACACAACAACATGGATGAAGCCTTGATTTTGCTCGAATTTTTAACGGGAACTTTGATAACTGGAGATTTTGGCCCTTCATAAGCTCAATTTCCCAAATACCCATCAATAGCAGTGGTTCAGCGCAGTCTAGCGAGCTGCGGCCATAACAAAGTTGCTTTACCAGTACTATCTCGCAAGACACTTCACCAGTAACTTAGTCTTCAACGGGATGCGCACTGGACAACGAAACCTGGCGCAGGGATCGGTAACAGGTATTTTTTTATTATCCCACTTTGACGAATTCACTTTTCGCCCTCAAAATACCTGTGCTCGACGGCCGCCGGTATTCCTCGTATCATCCCCCGTTGGAGACTGTAGACGAGTGATCGTCGACAAACCGATCCGGATGCGTGGTGGGAGGGCGGTAACCTGCGTTGTTCTTGGCAGCCGCCCCACCATTCGCATCGACCCTGCTTGTATCTGGGCTATTCAACTTTCCTTTTCCACCCCTCCTCTCCCCTCTCCTCTTTACTCATTAACAACACCACAAACCCTCACAGACTTCAGCCCAATAAAAGCCCCTCTCGCTGCTCGCGTGAAACACCAGTTAAATTTTCAAATACTTCGAGAATGTCGGCACCCGTGCCTAAGAACTTTGAGCCAAAGGTCCCCCTTCAGCTTAATCCCCCCAAGGACGACCCCATATCTGTCGACGTTTTGAAGCAGGCTAATGGTAAGGTTTTGTGGCGCAATTAAATTACCTTTGATATTTGAATCTGATTGTCTGCTATTGTGAACTTCCTATTAACCTATACGTGCTGCAGGGTCCGTCGAAGGACGTCCTATCTATGTTGCTATCAAGGTCTACCTCCTTCGCTTACTACCCCTTGGCAAACTAGAACCAGTGGAGCTAACCAAGCACAGGGCACTGTCTTTGACGTCTCGGACAACCGGTCTTCTTATGGCCCTGGAGGCTCCTATCATGGTATGCATCCCACACTATTTACACGCAAGCTATGCCACGGTCTGATATTGATCTGATCATTCTTTACTTCCTTATAGTTTTTGCTGGAAAAGACGCCTCCCGTGCTCTAGCCAAGTCATCTGTCAAACCAGAGGATGCCATTGCCAAATGGGACGATCTTGGAGACAAGGAGAAGGGGGTGCTAAATGACTGGTAAGCCTTGATCGTAAACAAGAAGATTTATTCGCATGCTTTTCCCGCCGCTGTCCGGCGTCAACTCGTAAGTTTTAGATGGCTGATCTAGATTTGGCCGCATAGGTACACCTTCTTCTCCAAGCGCTATAACATTGTTGGGAAGGTCGTTGGTTCTAGCCTTTAAGACATTTTTCCTTCTTGCCCTTTCCGGTGGAGCTTTCGTTAGGGTTGAAAACGGGGGGGTCTAACTTTCCTTCTTTTAATTTCCCTCCATCTGAGATGTCGCAAGTGGCAAGCGGGGGTGTCTAGTGGACGGGTAGGCAGACATAGAGACTGACAGGCAGGGAATTGAAGCAAATTAAATAGTGAAGAAAACAAAAGCAAAGAGGTTTTCGCTTGAACATGTCATCGTGTGAAACATGCTCTCTCTACGTGTCTGGTTATACGGCGGCGCCATACACTCTACTCGTACTCAAATACCATGGCACTTGCACTGCATGAGGTTTCATTCACCCCTACGAATTGCACTTGTCCGTATCCTCGATTTTTCTTACTGGTGCCGTTTGAGAGATTACCTTATTTTCCTTTTCTCTATTCCTGCGCTATTGCTAGTACACAGTCACGTACGTACCAAGCTTCTCATCCACTTTCTCACCCCGCTTTTCAGCTTCCTGAATGGGAAGGTCATTGCGGGGCTAAACGCCGACCAACTCCCACGACCCTACCGGTACTATGCCTGGATCGGCGACTGCTCCTGTAGTAGATACGAATAAAGTAATTGAACCCTACAAGACCGAACTTGGGGCTTCAGAGGCTTGGGGAAAGTGTTGGTGGTGGCTGGCCCCAAGGGCGAGCGAGACAAAGTAGGGCCGGAAGGTAGCCGATGGCGGAGGTAGGCTAGGAAGGCTCATGGGAGCCCTCGTTCGGTAAAATTACGGTTTGGAAGACTAAACTTTGTACTGACTTTCGGACGAAAAGTGGGACAATTTTCCGGTAACACCGGGTGTAGCACTTCAAAGTAGGGCTACCCTGCTCTTGAAACTGTTGGAAGATGGAGCGAAAAAAAAGAGGAAATGTATGATAATAATATTATTATGTGAGAATTCATCTTTTGTAGAAATAGAAATCTTAGCTTTATTAAATTTTATGAAAATATAAACTTAAATTAGGAATTTATGAAAAATGAGATGCAGTTTTTCAATCAGATATCAACGATTGAAAAGTAGAGTTTTTGCCTATTTTTGATGGTATGAAAAGGGGCAATCATCAAGACTTTTGCCTACCTGCTGTACATAAAAACTCTTCTTTTGCAATTCAAGGCGCAGTTACCTAGCCTAAATAGTGCACCAGCTTTTTCTAATATAGGTGATATAAACTTTTGATGCGAAATTCATCTTGATTCAGAGCTAGTGCCAATACGTGTATCGTAACCTCTAAGTTTCATAAGTAACTACAATATACTTAAAATTTGAAAGGTATTATAATCTGGGTTTGAAAGCCCAGGAGCCCCGCAACAAGTTTTAAGATGCTACACTTTGCGTTACGGGAAAATTGTCACTTTTTTGTCAGAAGGTTAGCACAGAGTTTAGTTTTCCGGAACCATAATATTCCTGGCGTTACTGGTATCCACTGGTCCTGTATTCCTTTTCTGCCTAGCTTTCTTATTTGAGGGGGGTTGTGTGGTTGGTTCCAGGTAAGAGGGACTGTAGGGTTATGAATGCTTTAGGTTTAAATGTTATGGCCTCGTAATTGGAGGCGTGCTTGTGCCCAGGTCAATTCGCAAGACTTGTCGAAATGCACACGCTTACCTCACCCCCAGCAGCCTGCAGTCCATTAACCCACAACCAATTCAACACAATCACCTCAATTCCCGTCATAGCATCCTCCCCCTCCGGCACCCTGGCTAAAGAATAGCGCCTTTCAGTTTTGGCCAGAAAAAGTGGCATCTATAGCTTCCATCCTTTCCGTCTACCAATGCTACGGTAGTTGAGACGGGATGATCTGCCGTACTTTGATTTTGTGGATATCACAACTTGGTGGATGGATGGATGGTAATGTCACCGCTCGAAGGTTATTCGGCGTGTACGATGCGAGTGTGGGATGAAGGGGAGGGAGAGTTGCGAAATTTCGTTAATTCGGTATATTCAAAAGATGCTCTTGGTCTCGGGTGTGGGCAATGCATCCACCTCTGTTTCAGTGAGGTGGTGTCCTAAGCCCTACTCTTTGTATTGAATGCTACTTCGTGGAGAGTGAAGTCCAGGAGTATCGAGATCGCCTTGCCTTTGGGGAAGAAGGGATGTCTATATTTCGGGTCCACCTGCGTGCTGAGATCATAAGTTACTGTCTAATCTTGACGTGGTTATTTCGGTACATCACTTCTCACTCAGCTACTTTCTAAAATTTCACTCTATGCTGGCAGTCCTGCAACAAAATATCCAATTGCTAATGGAGTTTGATTTTGTTTGTTCTACCTTCCCCCCTCGTACTAATAAGTTAGGTTCGCAATAGAAAAGGTTCAGGTATAAAAAGCATGATTAAAGCAGAAAAGAAGAAACGAAAAACAAACAATAAAACTAAACTTAATCTATATCATACAGGAGATAGTAGCCATAATTCAGCAAATGAATGAGAAACCAGAAATGGAAGGACAAAAAGGCACTCGAAAAATCCAGGAAGCACGGGGAATTATACGCGAACGAGGACCCTAAAAGCACAAAATTCCGAGAAACTCTTCCTTCACCCACTTTGTTCCCCTCTTGTTCGTTTCTGCCGAAGATCGATCTGCAGCGACAGACGGTTACGAGCGTGTAAGATCCTTCCGTCCTTCCCATGTGCCGGGGGGCTGCATATCTGGGATCGCAGCCGAAAGGAAAAGGAAAAAGAGAGAAGAAAAGAGGAGCACCCGAGAAACAAGAAACCAAATACGAAAAAAATAGCAGGGCGATTGAGATCATTAAGTTTCTTGCGTATGTCCCCACGGTTTTGGACTCATATGGAGGTGGTCCAATGTTACCCCTTGGGCTTTGAACATTCAGAACAATTCTCCCCATCTACAGTCTTCTCACGCTTCACTATTTGTACACCAAAACATTGGTGGAACGGATCGTTCCTCGCAAAGTGACAGTGTGCAATGAGGCGGAGCTCAGTGTGACCGCATGAGGCGTAGGCGAGTCTCTCGTAGTTACACATCTATTAACCGAAGTAAGTGTATGTACTTATGGTATGGGAGCAGTGAACCGGGTGAGCGAAAAAGCCTCAACTAATGCGGATAGTATCAAAAGGTCTTGCAGGGCTGCTGACTGCACGGATAGAACAGGAGAGAGTATAAAGGCAAGTGCGTAGGCCCGGGGTAGGGGGGTAACTGGTTGGTAGGTAGACAGCTAGTTATGCTTTGCTTCGCTCGACACTCTGGTAAGCTCCGAAGACCTGGAGTCAATATGAGGGAGAGATCGGGTGAGAGAGAGGGGGAGTTCATGTGTACAGGCATGGGCAATTTATACTTATTTCTACCTCTTTCCCCACTCCAATACTCACTCTCGCTCTCACGGATCCCTTCGATAAACTTTGCCAGACAAGCCGGCAAAATTCATAGCAAACAGACACTGGCATAATTTACCGAAAAAAATTATCATCCTCCATTGCAGGTGTGGGGGTAAAACCCCAGGCATAGCGAATCATCTAGGGAAAAGGGCTACCCAGTATTTTGCTAGCCCAAGCACTCTAGAGTTTTTCTGAAGAAGAAAAGGAAGGTGCAGGAAGGGTGGCAATGGGTGTGAGGGCGGGTTATGGAAGCCAGTATGAAGGAATGGAGATGTTCAGGTCTCCGGTCCGCTGAGACTCTGGCGCGGTCAGTCTGCCAGCCTATCTGCTGTCACTAAGTTTGTTGGTTGGTGCATCGTAAGTTAAGCACCACCACTGCAGAATTAAATGCTGCTTGATAATATCGGTGGCATTTCGAATAAATTGATATTGCAAATGCTTAAACAGTAGCATATTTCGAAAGTGGCTCTTGCAGATTTATGATATTACTGCTTCGCAGGAGCTAGCCATCCAGCGGGACTTATCAGACACGGCAGTGGATTCCGCCTTCGAACCAAACATGTAATTTAGTCCAACGCCACTTCTTGTGATATGGTGTTATGGGTTTTCTAGTTTTTGTTATTTGACAAACGGTAACGCTCGGTTTGCTATCACATAGGGATTTGTACACTACTGTATCAGCCTACATATCGTGGGAACGCAACTGAATACACGTATTTGTTAAAGCCATGGAGCGCCGCAGTACTAGTACTGGATGAACGGAGAAGGATGGCACACTTACCGCTTTAAGAATGACACTAACCTCAAACCTGCCTTCAAAAGTTATGCTAACCATTGATTGAGAGATCGCCGTCGTGATTATGCAATGCAGACAGACGTTCCGGTCCGTCTTCCGCAGTGCATCAGAGACCGAGACCTTGAATTGTCACTGCTTCCACGCTATAAGAATGTTCCTGCAAAGGCTGCCGCAATTGTGCAACCATGAAACCACCCTCAAGTATTGAGCTCCCTCTCTCCTTCACTTAAAATGACAGGTTTCTTTGAGGTTAAACCACTCCACCCTTTCCAAGCCGCAGAGGAACTATAGGCTCACATTCGATCATTTCCGCAATTCCCCAAATGAAGTCTTGGCGGCAACCAGCTTCTTGACTCGCCAATTCCAAAAGTATCCAGAGACCTGCGCGCCAGGTCTCCGAAAACCACGCCTAGATTAGTGAGTCTTGCTAGCACCCTCTCCCCCTCTCCCCCTCCGGGTACTTTTGGAATTGGCGAGTAGGCACCAAAAGCTATATGGCATCAATAAACTCTCCTCTCCTCTCCTCTCGGATATAGCCCTATCTTCCGCCAATATGATGGACTGCGGACAGATTTCCAATTCTCAAAGGAGAGCAGCCCCTAGTGACACCAGACGTGCAGATATGCGAATCGAGCGACCGGAATCAACGGCTGTTGGGGCTTTAGATCAAAGACCTGCTCGTACATGGACTGGCACAAAAAAAGGCAGTCGTGTCTTCTCATTACTCACATCCGCTGAAACCATAATGGGTCTCCGGTTGTTTTTCCACTGGCATCACCCGAACTCAATCTGTGCTCCTCAGAACCCACGGTCCGGTTCCCCTTCTGACCCTTTGGCTGATTTTTCTTTTGGCTTGAGATTCTAACGCCGTGGGGGACATCCGTCGATTTGGGGACCATCAGATTTACCTAGAACTTATATATTGACTTCAGGTCCTTATTTGTCTCTGCAGTGATACCTTTTTAATCAGCCAACGAGCAGCGTCCTCATACGAAGTTTGCCAAGCGCTCTTCCGCTGATATATCACATCTGATATCGGGTATGTTGCGTCAGATGCAGGGATTTCCATTTTACGCATTAAATTTTGGAATTAATGCCAAGAATTCGAATGTCGATCGTTGTTCAAAAGATGAAATGATAATTGATTTGACAGACAACGAGAGCGGACCGCACTCACCTTGATGTAGCGAAAGTGACATGTCGTTATGTTTGCTTTGGCCACGGAGTCGGCATCGGATGGACTACAGAGCAAGCCAGATCGACGCTGCCGAGTGCAGGTACTCGGTAATTGGATGGAGCATTCGCACCACAATTTCGGGACCCCAGTCAGGGCAAGCCGCGGCTAGATGAGGTTGAACTTATGCTCGAGATCTGGAGATGAAAGCTAGGTAAGGAAACGAAAAGTTCGAACAGGGCGGGTATAGCGGGGTCGGAGGTTGTATCTCGACTGACGTGGAACTCCGAATATCGGCGGGGCGCTGGTGGCTTCTAAAAAATTTGCACTCTCTAGCGGATAGCCTCAATGCGAATTCTTACCCAAGTAACTTGAACAGCACCCGTGCCCGTTTGAGTTTCAACACAGTATGCTATATCGAAACATCGATGCCTGCAACTGCTCCGTGTTGATCACTCCAGTCCCAATAGGAGGCCGGTGGCCGGGCTATCCTGCCCAGGATTTTTGGGCATAAAAAAGAGGCGCCAGGTATCACCTATATCACAAAAACCAATATATTCACTACAACCCATAGCTCCAACCTCCGTCAGCTCATTGCCCTAGGGAACCTCATTCCTGTATTAAATAACAATTAACTTAAGATTGTTAACTAGAGAAAAAACGGACCCTCGGTCGTCTCTCTCTCTGTCAGTTTAACGAACAAATTTGTCAGCAGTCCATTGTTTCTCCAGCGCGAAACCATTCGAAGCACTTATCTTCTTCAACCTGCCGGGATATCATATCACTTGCTTCCTCTGATAGACTCCTAATATCCTGTACATTGACAAACTAATACAGATTCCGATCTTCCAGCAGGTATGAATTAAGAACAAAGGCACAGCTACTCGATTAGAAGAAATGGGGGCTACATGGCTAATGAGGAGTGGTCATATTACCGTAAAAACTGGAATAATTGGACCTCACTCGAGGACGTTGGAGTTGTCTCTCCTAGCAAGGTCCGTCGTTTTTTCTTTTTATTTGTCTCAGTTGAGAGCTGAAAGACAGTTTTTTCGCTGCTTTCCCCTCCCCTAACCCAAAGGAGGGAATTCCAGACGTCTTAGCGGTTTGGTCTAATCATTTTAGTTTTTACGGTAGTTAATTCTAGCTCAGGGTATGTAGACCTCATTATTCCTATACGGATACGCTAATACATGGGCAGCTAAACAAACTATGATCCCCCAGGCCACTTTGTCCATCACCAGACCACTGGCACAGCACTATAGATCGCTATGCCCGCTGAATATTTTATGGCGGGCGAATATAGAGCTCTGATAGATGGCTTCCTATAAACCTTTAAAACATATTTTCTAAATTCTGACTGGCTAGATTACTACATCAAAAAGGCTGATGTTGAAAAATTTCACTGGTAATCATACCTCCATAGGTTGAGTTACTTAAATGACCTTTTCTCCATCACTTTGTAATATTTAAAGATTCTGTAACTTTCTTCATGTTATCTACAGGTTTGCTAATGCAAGGACAAATTTTCGCTGATTCTCGTACACCGCGCAATGAGAGAGTGTGGTGAAGATGGGCACTTTTGATGTAAAAAGGGCATCGGACGAATCTTTTTAGTCTAGTACTATATCATCAATTTCATACGCATGGAGATACCCTAGGGCGTTTGGACGCTACGGTTCCGTTCCGTTTCCCCATACAAACGACCGTTTCCTTCCGTTTTGAAAATATGAAAACGGAACAGCCGTTTGGCACAATATGAAATAGACCCTTCCGTTTCAAAGCCATACCAACGAGATGGTTGTCATGCAGAAATATTGTGTGAAAAATTTTGTAGTATCATATCATACAGTACGGGGACAAAACTTTTCGTCCGATGCCCTTTTTACACCAAAAATGGACCTTTTTAAACAGGAAAAAAAAACAATTCTCAACACTGCTTATATAAAAACACTTGAAATCTTTCCATCAGTTAGGGAATCACTATCTATTCAAACCTCTACAAGTAGAAGTGTAAGGAATCAAAGCTGTCTTCATTGTTCATGATTGCGTCAACTAGTGTGAAAGTGACTTAAAATTTTGTATGGGGTTCCATACAAAAAAGTACATGGCAACCAATACTTGATACTTAAATGACCTTTTGCCGAACAGGCCCTTTCCTACAGTATTACCGACAATAGAAATATAGAAATATAGAAATTTTCGCCTAGGGGGTGTCATCTACAGTACTCGGGGCAGGGATAAAATCCGTGAACACTAAGGTAGTAATTGCTAGCAAGCTCAATAACCAAATATTCGAGTTTAGCCAGTTAGCTTGGAAAATCCAAATTCACCAATTATTGTCTTTAAAGTGTTCACAGAATTTCTTCTCTTTTAGCATATTTACCACAGCATGTGCATATAGCCCCTCCAAAATCGTGTTCATGGACTAACTCTGGTATCCGAGTACTGGGGCATGCTAGAGATGTGCTGACCACTTCCATTACTAGAGTCATTATTCCCCAGAGGATCTGCGGAAACAACCCTTAGACATCACCACCCTTTAGCTGCCGCAGGGAGTCTTATCAATACAATATATCAAGATTGTCAGCCCAGGGCTGGTGACATCAGGCGGAATATACAGCTAGAACGCCTGGCGTGGTTGCATGAGTGCTACTGTAACCAATTGGCAATTTCTAGTCTACTCACCAAACAATTCTGCCAGAGACTAGACATATGATAGAGTATAAAATCAATATCTTCAGCGCAGATCTAGCCCTCCCGTTCCCATTCCACCCGCCCCTCGCGCTCAACTAAAACATGGTAGTTCAAGATGGGCGTTTGTACTGTAGTTAAGTTTGGGTCGAGAAGGTCCTCCCTCTGGCATCCTCTATTGGGACTTCCGTGAGCCTTCCACTACGGTGCAAACTTGCTAGTAGAAGAAGCATCTCCCTCCCGGTTCCCCATATAAGACGCAATTCCTTGATATGCACCTGTCTAGCAACAAGGGGAGGGAAAAATTCAGTAGCTGGTTTTTACTATTCTTTTAACAGAGTTTAATGGAAAAATTTACTTAGTCAGAGCTTAGGTGTTAGGGGTAGCTAATATGGGTATAATTGTCTACCGGACTAGGCTTGAAGGTCTTTATCGTAGACGAGATGTTGTCTAGGAGGGGTTGTAGGTTGTAATCTAAGATTACTCGAAAAGATAGGCAAGGTAATAGTAGAATTGTGTGATAGTTTTATAAGGATAATAACTTTTTATATTGACAAGATCTCTTCTCTGTTGCTTGACGTGTAACTTACCACCTAAAATCCCATCCGCCCCACGAAATCGGGCTCGCTAGGGTATCCCCTACAGTGTTGATAGTAGAGGGTTTGCGCATGGAGACCTACGGGCACCTGGTCAAGATCTAAAACATCGCTTTTTACACCTGGAGAATTTCGTAGGGTAACTCACTAGAAATAGTAAAAAAAAGCGAGATAGTGTAAGATTTGCGTAACATGACAAAGCTAGTAGCGAAAAGTATGATCAGATCTGAACACTGTGACAATAGTGCAAATTTCTCACAAGCCCAGATCCAAACTCCAGCCAGACGCCGGCCAGACCCTAGTGTTAGGGGTAGCCGGTAAGGGGACTTATGATACCGGGCTAGGCCTTATGCTTGACTGGTCCTTTGACGGAGAATCTTGTCTAGGAAGGCTCGTGATAAAGTGTAACTAAATTACTCGCGTGGTATAAAGATAATGAGGAAATAATAATCGTAAACTTATTATATTGATAAGATCTCTTCTCCGGTGCTTGATGATTCTGTTTAAGCGAGGGAGGCACTTCGATA
>Ga0307507_10003895_pt1 | contig 27722 bp, 25 predicted proteins | sample 7_EM_MG_FD_207223 | JGI IMG/M metagenome (GOLD analysis project Ga0307507, IMG submission 207223) | Populus trichocarpa ectomycorrhiza microbial communities from riparian zone in the Pacific Northwest, United States - 7_EM | ecosystem: Host-associated > Plants > Roots > Unclassified | place...
TTCGACAAGGCTTTACATACTGTGCCGAGCCTTCTATATAGGGCCTAGTTGCTTACAAAAGAACGCCATAATATCGAGGTGTAAGAAACTAGGAGGCGACCCCTGCCCCGACTGCGCAAGTTGTCTAATACAAGAGAGCAGACGCAATTGATAAATAGGATCTGCGTGTGCGCTTCTACAGACCCGCTTTAGTCCTGAATCCTTCCTCTCGATGAAGAAATGAACCCCGGCTTCTTCCGTGAAAGGGTAAATAGGAAATTTTTTCTCTATTTTTAGCAAAGTAGTACCCTGTGAGTTCACAACTATTTTGCTTCTTAAGTAAACATCTGCGAGTCCTCAAATTGTAAAATTAACTAGGTTAGTGATCGTACAGCGTTTAATGGAACCTCCATTCACGTCGTGTTTTGCCTCCAGAGCTGCGAGAAGATTACTAACACGCTTCACTACATGGTTGTCGTCTTCTCTTGGTTTCCGGTTGTCCCAAGTCTACACCGCGCACCGATTACGCTTCATAATAATAATTTAATAACAGTAAGGCGAAGGATCTAAGCCCCAGGACAATCGGTAGAACAAGTACTAGCCACTTCGGCTTTGGGGCCAAACACAGGCAGCTAGTCTCCACTTTTTGTGTAAGCTTCGGACTCACATCACATTAGGCTGCGCTACAAAGAGATGATGACACTAACAAGGTTTCAACTGTACCACGGTACTTCATATCTTCGGCTCTGCTCCACATGTTCCCTTTAACTTTGTCTACATTGCGCGATTGAACCGCGAGAATGGAGCAGAATTACAGCCGAATTGACCTTTTCAGGAACCGCAGGAGAAGCTATTCTTCAACCCGGGACGAGGATGACCTGAAAAACGAGAAGTTGGAGAATGTGGACATTAAAACGGAAACTCCTGACGGGCCTTGGGCTCAGATATACCGAATATGGCGAAATCACGCCGTACCGATGCTCAAGAACATTCCTCCTTTCTTCCGGAATGATTTCTTTCCCTTGACAAAGAGAGTAAGATTCCCGAAGACCCAGATATACGCATTTTTACTCCTCCTCTCCTTCGGCGTTGCGCCATTCGCTGCTCTTTATGGATTATACGGACAACTTCGATCGAACCCCTTTGGAATCAAAACTCTAGGCTGTGAAGGGTGGGTAACGCAGAACTCTACAGTGTCAGGATTCCAAGGGCTTTTCGTCATCGACTTCACTTTTGGAAGCATGCCATTCTCTCTTGCGAAATTCATAGATATAGTCTGGGATCTCTGCATTGGAAGAGGTGCGCAAATGATCGCGTGGTTCTTTAGCTACGTTGTCTTTACAAACGCCTTACTTCGATCTATTGAGAGACATCCTGCGCCGTACCGGACTTTCACTCTTTTGGCTTTGGAAGGTGCTACTCTGTCCTCCATGGGCGCGCTCCTGGCCGACTTTTCGCGTTACCGTAGCAAGCGTAGCGTTCTTTTATTCAGCTTCATAGTGATCTCCATCTTGTATATCTTGTCTATGCCCACCATTTTGAGTGCTATGACTGGATACGTCGGTTCTTCCGTGGCGTACGTATCTTTGAAGGATTCCAGCCAACAAATCGTTAGCGCTGATGACTTCATCGTCGGGACGATTATCTGGGACGGTGAAAAGATTGGGTTAGGAAATGGTACTTGCATCGACAATGCTCCTCTTAGGAATTATGAGGAGCTGAGCGATGAAAGACATTACTCGTGTAGGTATTCCTAAAGTCATGGAGAGTTTTTACATTAACATCTGGTGTATAGGTAATTGCTCTGCCCCTGATGGACGCAAAATGACTATATACATATTTGAAGAGACGTACCCTGATTTGGAACAAAACCAATGTGATTCAACCCATTTCTATACTTATACATACGAGCCTCGAGATAGTTGTTAACATAATTTTGCAAGGCACATTCGACTACCCAAACAATACGCAAAAATTCTTTAATTATGAGGACAACAACTACTATAATTGTTTGCCCCCCATATTTTCTAAAAGTTTCCCCCGCTAATTTAATCATAGGCAACATGACCTTCAATGTAACCATCGACCAGAAAACTTACAATATCAGCACACTCAATACCACCGATGCTTATTGCTATAACGGTACCGGCTATGACGACTTCTGGATTCAAGACAATTCGAGGTGCATGCCAAACACAGATCATCCGACCTACCAATGGGGTTTTTCGACTATGCTATCGACTGTTTTTGTCATCTTACAATTCTCTTGGGCCATTTCCATGTACATCGTATGGCAGGATGCACAGTGGAATAGCAGTCTGGTGAAGAGTGGGTATTCAATGACGCAGTTGAGAGCTGCCTTTACGCTGGCTGCGGCTGCACAGGATACCTTGGCCATGGAGACGGAGGAATTGATGGCTGTGAAGTTAAAAACGTTGGAGAAAGACCTATCTATGCAGAGGGTGGAAATCAATTACAAGATGTTCCAGAAAGAATTGCCGTCTGGGGGCGCAGCCCTGCACGAAGAAATATAAAGCAAGCATTGTGGAATATGATTTGGGTTTTTCTCAGATCCAAAGAGCCTGGAGAGAGTTTTCGACTGTATGACTGATACCACTTGGTTGTAGTGGATCTCAAACGGATTTCGAAGAGTCAGGATACTTCGCGCTCAAGTCCGCCTAAATTCAACCGAGCACGGCCATGTCTTTCACCAAACTGGAGGAGACTGTTATGCGTACGCTAATCCGGTGCGGTTTCTCACCGTCGCCCTCACAATATATACCTAGGAGAGGATGACTTGGTATGCAGAGACTGCACCCATAGGCATCAAAAACATGGCGAAGAGGCGGGCTGGAATACTAGTAGTGGATACTACTATGATATTCCCAATGACAGAAATGAACATAAGGAGAATTATATGGATGCTGCAATCGCCAGTGCGCCCAGAGGTGTAGGTTACTACGAGGGAAACGAAAAAAGTGCCCATCCAGACTGGTGAGGTTATGAGGAGGGCCTCAATAGAGCATACCCCAGTGTTTTAACTATAGAGGTGAAATAATATTGCAGAGATTGCGACAGTAAAGAAGTGCGTTGAAGGAGTGTAAAGAGCTAGAGGCGTGGGTCGCGGAGAGCGAGTTTCAGGCCTTCAAGCAGAGAAGACGACAAGGCGAGATCGGCTTCCCCAGTATCTTTTATGAGCCTCCATTGCGCGTAAGAACGTTCCTCTGATGTTAACCTTTAGTTGCAGCCGGGTAATTGGGTAGGACAATGGTCGAGAGCATGGCAAAGCCGATAGCCATGACTCCTATTATGAAGAACCACCGCCTGTATATATGTTAATCAGCACAATCACTAGCATATGCTCAAGCACTCCAGTTATTAATATGTTTTACCATCCGGCAATTCCGTGTGCCCCATTCAAATTTCCAAACACTTCTGCTCCTATCAGCCCACCAAAAGCATTTACCAATGAGCTTCCTGCATAGAACCAAGCTATTCGGTGCGTGAGCTCCGTTCGTGTATACCATGATGACATAATCATGGTTGCACCAGGAAAGAAAGGGGCTTCTGCGAACCCGAGGGCAGAACGGGTCTCTATTAGGGCGCCAAAGGTGTGCGCACTAGCTTTGAGTTGCAAAGGTGATGCCCCTATGCCTAAACGAAACATGCTGTAAATAAACGCAAGAGCTTATACCATATTGTCATTACGGTGCCAAGGTAGATGGAAGAGTGGACGCAGGCGGTGATCAAGTTGGATGGGAGTTACATCAAGAGGTAACCCTAGTATCACAGTTAATCGCCATAACTTGCAACTTCACAGTGTAGGTAGAGTGAAACGTATGGCGAGTAAGGTGCTGGTAGTTAGGTTGAAATCTGTTCCGCGCATCCCTAAGTCTTTTTCCGAAGTAGCGAGTCGTGCTTGCGTAACGTTACGCATATTTGATCCGTTTACATCTCCTTCTCCTATTCAATTCGATAAGACTCACTTGCGATCCAGAAAATTCAACAAGGACATGATGGTAAGCAATGGTAGTAGATGTACATCCACCCTCTCAGCAATTTTTTCGTCTCTTGTGCATGCCACTAAGCATCTCGCGCCTTGAATTCCGAGCAGAGCGCATTTTGTTCTTGACCAACACCTTTCTGCACCAGTTCCACTTTATCTGCGCTAGTAGGTGTGAATTCTATGAAGTCATTGTTTGTTTTGCTATCGTTGAGGTCTTGTTTTTCCGTTTTTTTGGAGCGCTATAAAGGGAAACAGTGAAAAAAGAGAATGTGATAGAAACCTCGTTTGAGAAGGGCATGTCGTCGATATTTCCATTGTAACTGCCAGTCATAGGATCCCTCGCGAATGATATATCATAAACCTGTTGGCCACGGAGGTAGCTTTACTGCTGAGGTGTCGGACACCGAACGACTACGGACACAGAAGGTCGAACTAGGGTTATTTTCCTTATGTATATTAGGGCTCTTAGAGCCACCTTGAATAAAACAGATCACTCGTACAATTCTGTGTCTCTACCTATCAGCTAGCTTATGTCATTTGTCTTGATACCTGCCTGGCTGAAAAAACCAACAATGCTGGAGCGTCTTCCCTACAATTCTAGGGAGCTGTGTCGGGAATCATTGAGTAAAAGCGTGTGTACTGTGGCGATCGTTCGCTACAAACTAGACCGATGACCGAGGTGCATTTTTTAAGCTTCTGAGTATGGAACAATTATAACATTTTCACCTGAAAGTGACATCGGTAGGCAAGATGCATCTGGTTCTGAGTTCGGTCTACTCTAATCTATGAATACGCACTATGCAGAAACAAAAGCACTGAGACAATCGGGTTCGCAGCAGACAAGGCAATCGGTTGTGTTGGATTACATAGTAACATAACTAACCAAATTATATCGCATCTGCTGATTACGTTACGTAGACACAACTATATAACTAAACCGGATATACCACGGAAATAAGAAAAGAAGGGGTAGACCTTTAAGGTAGACCTCCGGGAGACCAGGCAGAGCTTCGGGTATAAGCTTCGGGTATAAGCCTAGCAGAGATAAACCGCGTGTAGATAACATCACGTCTGGGTTCGTGCTAAAAGACATAATCAACGTAACTATACAATCAAGTCGCAATCGAACGGCTAATTATGATTCTATAGTTTGCCATCACTGGTTTGCAGACTCAAGTTTTGCCATCACAAAATTGCACGACAGCCCACTTGCCGCTCCAAGCCCATTTTCGCGCTCCGCTATCTGCCCCACCGCCTTCTGTAGCCCTCAGTCTTTCATCCTCGCCTTCCGGGAGGCCAACCACAACATCCGCCTTGCAGGTTCGAAGTGCAAGGGTGCGGATACCCGACTTGGGTCCTAGTGGACCGATTGCTTCAGCGAAGGGTGTAGTCGTGTCCCACATGGCCTAGAAGAAGGTTAACATTAATTCAACTAACTGCATAAGAACGAATATGGGGAGACGCACATCGCCGGTCAGCTTCCTGTAGTTTAGATCACCCTTGAAAATTACAAGCTCGCTCTCCTTGAGATCCTCGAATAAACTTGGCTCCGTCCCGGGCAACCGCCAGTAGCTACCTCCTTCCGTCCAGAAACGGTTTGACCGAATGACCAGTTGCCCTTCGCCGTGGAAAAGGCTCCATCGGCTGAACAGGAACTTCAGTTCCTCAACTTCTTTATCCGATAGAGGCTGAGACGTCTTTCCCGCGTGCTTCTCATCCTCCGATAGCGTACTGTAGAAAGTTTGCGGGTCCGCAAGTGCCATAATCAGATCGGCAAAGTCCTTGGGTAGGACGTCAGATACGAACCATGGTATAGATTTGGGATGGAGGACCATAGTGGTTGCGAGACCAGAGGAAAGGAGGTATCCTGCCAGGATGATATCGACGAAAAGTTCGAATCCAGCGTTGTCGAGGATAATATCCACTCTGCGTTGGGATTTTCCAGATTTCCGAGCAGCATTCAAGATCTCAAAGGCAGCTCCTAAATCATTAACCACAATATTCTTCTCTGACGCCTTTCGTGCCTCGGAACCTTGAAGTTTTTGAATATCCTCATATGAAAGATTTGTGAGGAGAGACAGATCCGTAGCATTTCCCCACAAACAAATCTCACACATCTCCGTAAAGAGAATCTTCTCCGCAGCTTCCAACTCTTCCTGAGTTTTCGACCCCTTGAGTGTGTGGTTTGATTCCAGTTCAGTGACAATATCTTTGTATCTCGCTGCAAGTTCGAGAACAGCGGGCCGGGAGGACTTGAATGTGGACATTTTCTGGCGGACGAACAAATCGTAATTCTGCCATTTGGTTGAGAGGGTAAAGCAAGTGTTAATACGCCTATCTTGTGCTCATTAGCAGATATATTCGGTTATGAACTCTTTTGAGATAGCATACCTGTACAAGTAGCATTCGGAGAATAGCCACGGCACGTTGAACCAGTCAGGATTCCCCAACTGCTCAAGGTCCTTATTGTATCTGGATATATCTGGATGTCCATCATCAGGTAGAGGGCTATTAGATTATCGGCTTCCATTCCAGAAGGACTCAGACAGGAACTAACATTATTTGCCGGTCATGCTGTAGCTCATACTTGAGCTTTGCCAAATCTGCAATTATTTGCTTTCCCTCCTTCTCCATTTCCGGATCGTTCACGGCCATCGTAGCACGGTGAACATCGTCAATTCCTTGAGTCTAGCTCTTGTAAGTCTGCAGACAGACTTGTTGAAGCTATCCGGGAACTGACTAGTATGACGGGCCATCTGTCGCGGGCAGAGATATATGCAAAGGAGGTTTTGTCGGAGGTGCTGTAGGGTGCTACGCAGGTATTAGTATTTGGGAAAACTTCTAAATATCCAGCTACCTACGGGTCTTTGTGTCGTACTCCATCTTGAAGAATTACTTGTATGTTGAACCCCACCCGCGAGCTTGGTGGGGGTTTTGACGTTAAATTAGCGCTAAGAGAATTGACGGAAAGGCGGCTAAGTTGCCGAAGCAGGGACCATATCCGCACAAATTTTTCGAGGCGGCATGGAGGGCTGGAAGATACCTTTGCTAAAGCTCTAGGATACAAATTGAGATTCCAACCGGGACAAATGTATCGGGCTTACAGCCCAATAAAGGGCTCATTTATGGCATCTTGATTTCTTAATAGTTTGCACTTTTACTTTATAAAACATTATAAAGGCCCTAAAAAAGGATTTCTAATAGACTATATAGTCTATATAGGTAGAGGATAAGAAAGGGCTAAATAGATTAAATAGTAATAATAATGTATTAGACCAGAATAAAGATAATACTAAAATAGACGACTTTATAGGGTTAATTAAGAAGTAATTAGCGTCGAAAATATTATAAAATATTAATATAGAGCCTCTTTTATATAATAACAAGGCTTTATACTACTTTAATAATATTATAATACTATATAATGCTTCATACTAATATTTTACCTATAATCGGGCATTTGGTAGAATTATAACCATACCAACTGTTATAACCCTATCGCTTACAATATACGTTTTAAAGAAGTCTTTAAAGAAGTCTAGAGCTGGTTGTAGAGAAGAAATATTTATATATTTAGATTAATTAATAAGGTATTCTAGGCACCCTTTGAGCAGACGCAGAGTGTCTAAGTATCCCTAAAGGTGTGATTGTTTAGAAAGAGGGGCTGAGTTTACGTTTGCTCGATCTTCAAGGGAAACGGCATAAACACTTGTGTATATGGCTTCTTTGATTACGCTACGAATATCAATATGGCATCTGGATAATCCGATATCGCCCAGCCTACTAATACAAATATTTAGTCCTTATCAATTCCTACAATGCCCACTCATCCTTATTGTCAGCCTCCGAAACAAATGGTTCATCAATCAGCTTCACAGCCATCTCACTACAGAGAACGCTGTATGGAACAGAATGTGTTAGCTTAATCTCTTCTATAGTTCATGGTAACGGCTGAAAAATACTCACCAAGCGGACCCAACTAAAGCATCTAACTCCCTGATTGCCTTCTCCCTTTTCGACCCCAAACTAACCCCTTTGCTTACCTCCATCTGCAATTCTGTGATCCTCCTTCCCTTCGTGATGCCTGCTAGCTCAATAACTCTCTTGCCCAAACAGTCACTGTGAAACGCGTGCTGGCATGGGAACACGAAAAATTGCCGGGCGAGCAGTGGCAAAGAGCACACGTAGCAGCGTTCGCCGGGCTCCACTATGGCGTATCGCTGTTCGAGCGCTTTGATGTCCGATTTGATATGTGCGGCTGTCTCCTCGCTCTCGTCCATTTCTTTACGGAGTGCGTCGATTTGCTGAGAGTATTCTTCCAACGCAGCACAAATCTCCTCTTTGAAGTCGTCGATGACGACGAAATCTGGGAAGAAGGGGATTAGATCCTCAATCCGCAGCAGATCACATCGTTTTAAGAAGTCAATAGCTGTTTTGATTCCTGAGCTTTGCGAGATTACTTTCTTGGCAACTGCAAGCCACAGCTTCTTGCGTAACGCGGGATCGGTTTCGGAGCGGTCCGCGACATTGCTGGCAAGGTCCACTTCGTCATACTTCAAGGCTAGATCTACAGCTTGTACGTATTGCTGCATAGAGCTGTAAATGTGAACGCAGCTTTGGACGCGCTTATGCTGGATGCACAGACGAAGGGCGAAGTCAGCATCATAGTTTTGCTCGTTGGCATAGGATTGAGCTTCAAGATAGGAGAGTAGAGCGGATTCGTCAGGTGTGGGATGTGACGCGTATATGGAAATGAGGGTATTGTGGACGGCTGCGTCAGTGGATTGGTGCTGATTGATTTCGAAAAGGAGATAGCGGACTGCTTGGTTCTAAGAGTTTGGTAAGCACGCCATCGAGTCTAGAAAATGTAGATCTTTCATACTTGGCTGAGATTTGCTTTCGTAATTTTATTGTAATTCAAAAGTGCTGGGATAAGTTTTCGTGCATCGAGATTGACTTGCCTCATCATAATCTCGACGAGGTCCACTGGAACAGCTGCCATTAGAACACTACTGTATTTGTAGAATATCTCCGGGTCGGTCTGCTTTTTGAGCACGGCAAGGGATTCTTGCCATCGCTCCCTTTGAATCCAATATGCCAAGACATAATTGTAATCGTTGACAACGGTGGCAAAGTACAGGAGCTCCTCTTCACGTCCATGACTGCTGATGATCTCGTAGGTGGTTTTCCGATCCAAATCACCTTTGTACTTTGCAGCAAAATCCTGAAATTCGCGGCGAATGGTAGATAGCTGGTCTTGGCTCTCAGCGGCGTTCATACTTTCAGATAGTTCCGCTTTCGTGGTTATCGTGTCATCAAGTGTATTCAACTTGGCCATGTATATTTCGACAAGCCACGTTGCTAACATCACCCTCTGCATAACCGATGATTTCTTCATCATGGACAACTTCGTCAGAAGATACTTGCGGAGGGCATCTTGTTCGCCTTTGTCGATAAAAGTGAGAGCAACCTGCTCGAATGGTTTCGTGCTTCGCCCGTAAACTGCCGCGGCTTCCAAATATTGCCCTTTCCCCACTAGGTAATCCCCAGAAGCGGTTGCGACAGCGTCTTTCTGAGCGGAGGTTTTAGCGTACTGGGATGCGGCTTCAAAATGCTGTGACTTTAGCATAATCTTCCAAATATCCCTGCTCTCCTCTGTGACAACAATTTCAAATATTTCCTGCGTAGTGAATAACCAGAATGTGTTCTTCTTTACATCTGCCACCAAACCAAGGGCGTTTCGGCCAGGTTCAAGGACAACCTGATCAAGAACTACAGTATCATCTAACCTGTTGATAGCAACAATTCGCCCTTCCACTAGCTGTAGAATATGCCACTGACTAAGGATCATTGACGTTACAGGGTCGTGGATTAGCCGAGGACGACCTCCGGTAGTGTGTGACGGTGGGATCTGGGATCTGGGCAGCATCTTAGTCTCCGAAAATACTTTGCTGCCTAGATCGGAAAAGTCGGGTGAGGTAAGCAGTTTTCCGTGGAGTACACCTTGCGATGTCAACCAAGCAAATATCCTTTCTGAAGTTGTTGGATCTGACGGAAGAGTGTCTTGAGGCTCAGGAGAGATTGCTAGTGAAGACGGGCCAGTGGGTGACCCTTCAGAAACCTCATGGATTGTGGGAGATTCGCTCTCAAAGAGTTTGGAGAATATTGATCCGCTGCCCTCATGCCCATGCCGCCCAATCCTTCCAACAAAATGTAGTAACTTTGAGGGGGTTGCGACAACCACCCTGCGAACGTCCGTCCTTCCAGGTATCAAGTCTGTCCAAACCCCGACCACTGGCCCCTCAGGTACCTTGTATACACCCTTCAAATATCTTTCTTCTCGTCTGTAGAACTCTGTAGACGGCTCAATAAACACCTCGTAAACATTTCCGTCAGAAGCCCCTAGTAATATTTCTCTCGTAGATGCAGTCGGTTGCGAAGGATTCCAAGATATGCTCTCAATTGCAACGCCTTTTAGCCGAGATAAAGCTCTGGGTGTTCGGGAGTGGGTATGGAGGTAGTAGTTTTCGGCGAGGGTAGTGGTAATGATGAGATGCGACGCGGAGGGGTCCAGGAACAGTTTTCGAATTACACCGATTTCGCCAGGTCTCTTTGGGAGATCAATATCTATGCACAGTCAGAAATACGGTGACCCACACTCCGCTTCACCAGCATGAACTCTACGAACCGTCGATATCCGCTGGACTGTCCAAGTCTATTCGCAGGATGCGCCCTGTCGAAAGAGCCAGAATGAGAACGTTATTGGCAACCTCAGCAGCTACAAAGTCGGATGATATGGCAAACTGGAGTGAAACCCTTTCGATATTGAACATGGGTAGGGACGCATCGACGTCTTGAAGGTTGCTTGGAGCAACATATCCGCTGGATGTATCGAACGCCATGACGCAAGGTATGTGGTTTCCTGGGAATCTGATGGACCTATCATGATCGGGACTGTACGCTCCAGCTACGAGCAACACAGTGGGAGCTGTAGGTCCATCATGACAATATTATGCTTGAGACAGCTCGTGATGTCCGGCTTGGAGTGGAGCTTCATGATAGAACCCGGCTTACTATGGTATCCGGCCAAAGTATTCATATTTGTGGGTCCAGGCAGGGGTCATTCATCTAAACCACATTGAGTTAATACTTACAATACTTGAAAAAACAACTTTTGCGGCCAAGCTTTTGAGAAATGATTTCTTGCGCACTAGATAGCCATATTGGCTAGATTTTCGCGCCCCGGTTGCCTAGCAATTCTGACTCCAATTGTCCCGTACGCTTCTTGCTTTCCCAATGTCCAGGCCCAAACTTCTTGTGGGTTCAACAACTTGCATCAAAAGACAAACGGTCACTCTAATTTTCTTTTAGGTCACTTGACCAAACCATTGTCACCGTGAAAGTCGGCTTGGATCTTATCCCATTCTATATCCACAGGGGACTTCTATGTTATCATTCTGAATGCTTTAAGATTGCTTTAATGGTGGGTTCAAAGGAACGGTAGACCTCCGTTATTTAGGCCGGGCCCGTTAAAGTGGGGCTTGCAACTTTCGACACCCCAGTCACAGCCATCGCTACCTGTCACCAACCAGCATCGCCGCGGAAGGAGACTTTGCGCTCCCGCTCTAGCACTCCCTTTCAGCATTATTTGGTATAACATGTGCAGGTTCTCGCCTAGATTGCAAGCTGTGTCCTCACTCCCTTCGTCTTAGGCACGATGATTCAAGTGCCTGCATGTTTTATCGGTAGTTTTTTGGGAATACTTTGACAAAGCTTTGAAGTCCAAATAGACTCTGAACATTGAAACTGTAAACATACCGCTTTAGTTATTGTGGAGCCTAATATGCATATGCTCCCTTTTCATACACGCGCATCGGTAGGGCGTTTACCCCGCTCATGGTGACCTGCACTGCGCCGCGCTCGCTGCGGGCATCGAATCGACTGCTGGCACGAATGCGAGACCGAAGATTTTCCCCGCAGAGTCATAAGAGATTAGTGGCCTTAATCAATGGAGGTTCGCATCCTTCTCAAATCTCATCAATTCCTCAATTTGAACCAGCATCGTCCGGGGATATATTCTCATTCATTAATTACGATGGCAATATCAGATCTTACAGCTCGGCTCTCCACACTTCTACAGTCACTAAGCTATCTTGAGTTTGTTATAATTTTCGGCCTTTTAATGGTCTTCTATGTAAGTTATGTGTAATTTTATTAGACAGGCTTTAGCATACTTCACTTCTCCCAAGAGCACAAGGCTCAGAGAGAATGAGGTGAAATAGGCGGCCATATTGGACAGGTGTTGACTCGCCAGTCGTAAAAGTATACGCTGGTCGTTATCTACCGCATTACCTTCCATCCACTTGCGAAATATCCCGGCAACTTCATTGACAAGCTTTCTGATTGGCCCTTGATCTACTACTGCTACAGCGGCAGCAGACACCTGCACATAATAGAAGCACACAAAAAATATGGTATGACTTTGTTAAAAATTCTCTCGCAAACTGAAAAAAAGTAGTTCTACATTTGTATTGCTAATTAACCTTTGTCTTGAATGTATCTCTGCATGAAAGACCTTTCTAAGTAGCATTTATCTAATTGAATCAACTGACGTCCTTTCTGCAGGGCCAATTATACGCATAGGACCAGATACGCTTGATTTCAACACTGCCACTGCGCTCACAGCAATTCATCGAGATCGCAACGCCAACGTCAAGAAGGCCGATTGGTATAAGACACTGGATGCTTCCTCCGGCGCGTTCAGTATTCAGACTGTCATTGACAAGAATGAGCACACCTTCCGGCGGCGTGTACTCTCACCGGCATTTTCCGAAAGTGCCTTGCGGGACCAAGAAAAATTTATTGACCAGAATGTGGTCATATTCCTGAAGAAGATGGGTGAGGATGTTCAAGAGGACGGATGGACTTCGCCGAAGGACTTTACGGAATGGATCACTTACTTTGGTTTTGATTTTATTAGTGACCTCGCATTTGGATCCCGATTTAAACTGCTGGAGGAGCCTGAACATCGGTATCTTCCTGATATGCTTAAATGGACGAACCAGTTCTTGTACTATGTAAGTACCAACAGGATTTCCTCTCTGAAGGCATAGTAGCACTAATATACCACTCAACCAGGCCGGCTATCTCCCCTGGGCTCCGCTCTTACGCCTTATCATGGGCACATCCATAATGAACTACTTGCCCAACCAAGCCGCCCGCGATACATACAAGTACTTCCTCATGGCCGAGCACAAACTCCTGGACCGCCAAACCGCCGAAGAAACCGCCAAAGCTAACGGCAAGGAGGTCCGCCGCGACATCTTCCACTACCTCTTCCGCAGCCGCGACCCCGTCACGGGCATCGAGCTAAGCAAAGAGCAGCTGCTAGCCGACGCCGGATTGCTGATCGCCGCAGGCTCCGACGGCGTCTCCCTCACCTGCGCCGCCGCCATGTTCTATCTTGTGCGGAACCCGGCCTGCCTCGAGAAACTGACGCGCGAGATCCGCTCGTCGTTTGCGGCGCTCGAGGATGTCCGCTTGCCCAAGCTGAACCAGTGCACGTATCTCTGTGCTGTTGTTGAAGAGGCGCTCCGCCTTGCGCCGTGCGTTGCGTCGGCTTTCCCGCGCGAGGTCCTGCGCGGTGGGCTGAATGTTGACGGTGAGCATATCCCGGCCGGCATGACGGTCGGCGTGTCGGCGTATGCGCTGCACCACAATGAGACATACTTCCCGGACTCGTTCGCGTTCAAACCGGAACGGTGGCTTGGGGACGAGGCAAGCGTTGCGGCAGCGAAAAGTGCGTTCTGCACCTTTGGTGTTGGACCGTATAATTGTATCGGGAAGAACGTCGCGTATTTAGCTTGTAAGCTTGTTTTGGCGAAGTTGGTTTATGCTTATGACGTCAAAGCGCCAGAGGGAAATGTGGTGGGGGGCGGGGGCGGGGATTTGGAGAAGGGAAGGCAGAGGGAGGGGGAGTTTCAGATGCTGGATTATTTAGTGGCGTATAGATCGGGGCCGATGCTACAGTTTAAGGCTATGTAGTTGTAGATGAATTGGAAAATTTGATAGAGAGGTTTCAATCTGGTGGACTGATAAGGTTGGGGATGAAGAAGGGCATTTCGTGCATTAGCGATATAGGAAGTCGACATAAACTCAGTCCGCAAAAGTAATTGTCTTAACGCACAAACTCCATAATTGCAGGTGTTGGATTATGAACGCCATCGTGTTAATTATAACGCTAGTTACTAGTCCCTACCGCTGGTTAACCGTTATTTGCTATTTAATCTGGTCCCATTATACAACCCCTTCCATTCGCTCTTCTTCGACCCACTAAAGTGCCCGTGCTATTCGGATAATAGGTCGGAGAACTCCCCATGACTCAAAATTTCTAGCTCCTCTATGTCTGATGCTAACGGATCCTTAGTAATGCCACTCTATGCACCTAGTTGATCTTGACTCTGAGATGGATTCCCTGCATCCTTGGTTTTTTGCTTGTGGTTTTCGAGAAGCTGAGAAATGTTTTCATGGCCTTTTAATTTTGCCACTGAGAATATATCCTGTTCTCTGCTAACCCCTTTGGTACGTGAGCGAGATAAAATCCAGCCAGTCAATTCAATACCTGGACACCGAAGAAGTCGTTCAACAATGGAAGTGTTCCCATTAAATGTAGCCAGAATCAATTGCTGTCTGTGTCCGGCCGGTTGTACCCTTTGCTTCTGAGCAATTACCGAAATGATTGACATGAGCTCCCTTTTGGATAAGATGTTCCACTGTATCTTCCAGGCCATTTAGCGCAGCGTACATTAACATAGAACAGCCGCCACGGTCAGGAAGATCGTAATCTGACTCTACTAATAGTAGCAACTCTTGAACCAGCTGTTTTTGGCCAGAGCGCACAGAATTGTACAGTTTTGCCTTAACTCTACAGTCATTTACGACAGATTCGTCAACCCGATCTTTGCGATTGATGAGGTTCTCCAAAATTTCTTCGAGCCCATTACTAGTCCCTACCGCTGGTTGACCATTATGATTTGGGTGAATCATTCCGCCTGTTAACGCGGAGTAACGTTTGGCCGACGCACTTTTAAAACAAATTCTCGTATCGCCTTCTCACCCCTCTCTTTTCCATCTCGCAACCAATCAAACCCATACCCTTGATAACCGACAAAAGCAAAGCCACATAAACAAACATCCATTCTGTCGCACATATGGCAGCACAACTACCGGTGCCAAATGCCGCCAACATGCAAACTGCCGTCAACGGGATGGCTACTCATGGAAACAACATCGTACAGGAAATACAAGCGTACCACACTCATCAGCAGCAGCTCGCTAATGAGATGACGCTCTGTGGCAACTACAACGTTACCACGATACAGCAACAGGTTGCCCAGACACAGCAACAGCTCACTGCTCTCACCCAAAATGTTGCTCAAACACAGCAACAGGTTGCTCAAACACAGCAACAGGTTGCCCAGACACAGCAACAGCTCACTGCTCTCACCCAAACTGTTACTCAGACACAGCAACAGGTTGCCCAGACACAGCAACAGCTCACTGCTCTCACCCAAACTGTTACTCAGACACAGCAACAGGTTGCCCAGACACAGCAGACTGTCAACCAGCAGGGATCCATGATGAGTGCCCAGTGAGTCTTTACAAACTCTTACTTTATTGAGAGATCTTGCTAAAATTTACTCTTCTATAAGATTTTGGAATTTGAATGCCAAAATACAGAACTCAAAAGTACACCAAATCACTGGAACTTTAGTCGCTATGCGCAGCGTCGATTCCAGCCCCAACCCTCAAACTCCGATTAATCAGCCTATCCCAAACTTTCCCGTCACCCCCCATAGCATAGTACAGATGAACGGTACTCTCTCCTTTTAGTACTTTATTTTTTTTTCTAGGCTTGCTAATTAATAAACGTTCTATATAGGGGGTCAATGTCGCAATATCCTTATATCCCTTGACGCGCCTATTCCTCAGGGTCATGTTAGAACAGGAGATCTCCGCACATTTGTACGGGAGGCAATCGGACTCTCAGCTCTCTAAGGGCTTTACATGGACAATAGGTCACGGGAATGGCGTTACAGAGTACAGCTCTACACAGCTGTACGGGAGGCGATCAGACTCTTAGCTCTCTAAGGACTTAACATAGATAATGGCTTAACATAGATAATGGGTCACGGGAATGGCATTGCAGAGTTGACGGGCAGATATCCTATATAGAGCATTCATTAGCAATAATGCGAAGAGTTCACCCGTCCAACTCTCTACTCTAAAAGTAAGAAGTGCTAAACACGCCCGGAACACGTTAGTTTTACGCTATGACTGCAACTGCATAGCTCGCGCCATTTGCAAATCGTCAAGTAGAATTTTTACTACATGGTGCATTTGGATTTATTTTTTCGATTCTCGATTTCATCGCTGACAACTATACGCTATGTATCCAGCAGCCGTCCAGTAGTCAGCCCTAAGCTTCTAGCTTCTCTACCGACAATATCAGGAAGCAGATCGAACATGGACTTTTGTGTGGGGTTCCACCCGAACAACTTCTTCGCCACAATCGCCCTGGCCCTTGAATTCATACCCCAAGGTATGAGCTATGGGATACTAGCTTATCCGCCTTCTGGCGTGACATTTTCGATCTCAGCTGTGGGAATGAACTTCTTCTTGTGCGCATTCTTCGCAATGGCCTTAGCCACATCTCCCCAGACAAAGTCCCCGTTATCCGCAAGGAGGTGCCCCTCCGGCCCCCATGTTGCTCCCGCCACCCTTCACAGCCTTCTCAACAAGGCGCAGGCATACATTGCTAGGGTCCTGCACATGCACCATGGTCCACAGGTTCTGCCCTCCCTCAACCTGAAAACCCTTCCCACGCTTCAATGTCACCTTCGCCAACTCATACGCCTAGACGCTCCTCTGGTTATCCGGCCCGCGCCCAGGCCTATAGATCGTCGACGGGCATACAATCGCCGTCTTGAACCTCGCCCCGCTCCGTCCCCGCCGCCAACACAATCTTATCCATATTGCGATACGGCGCCGCGTCCAGCAGGCTGATGACCCCCTTCACGCCGTCCCAGTCATCAAACACCTTCTCCGCCCTCACGCCATACGCCCCTCTCCCATTATCCGCGACCTCCAGAATCCTCATGCCGGATTTGTGGATCAGGTAGCTCGGGCGCGCATCCTGCTGCTTTGCTAGCTCAGTGACGAGTGCGTTGGCGCCGGCTTCGTAGTCGGCATTTGCCCAGTGGCACACGATGTCGGCTTTGGCGGCCTCCTCGGTCAGTAGGGTGGAGCTGTTGAGGTCGCCGTAGACGAGGCGGATGGAGGGGTATTGCGGGGCTACTTTCGCGCCTTTGTCCCTGTTACGCACCAGGGCCGTGATTTCATATTCGGGATGGGTGTGGGCGAGAACATGGAGCGCATCGCTGCCTATGTAGCCGGTCGTGCCAGTACTGGAGAGGAGGGTTAGTCGGGAGTCATGGTGGTGTTAGTGGAATTTTGGGTGAGGGAGAGGGACATACACGAAGATTTAGGTCTTGCGGTGGCGTAGGTGGCGTTTAGCCACAAATGACGGGCTTAGAGGATTGTAGAACGAAATGGGTGGATTCTGAGCGCAAGTAGATCGGTCAATTGGAGTGTATAGGGAGAATTGAGAAGACACGAGAATTGGGGAATGAGGAATTTTATGCTTGCGGGGGCGGCTTCTAATTAACATCTTGTGACTTTGTGGTGCTTTTGTCATCTCGGCCAATTTGATCAGGAAGTCTAGAGCCTTCATTTCTCTGTATGAGTGATTATGTATTCTTTCTCTTTCCCTCACAAGTTAGAGGAGCTCATAGTCTGAGAGTGGAAACTTCTCAGGCTATCTATAGAGTAGTATAAATTATTTTTGGTATCATATATTCCCATATTTTCAATAGTTGAAAAATGTTTCCAGTAAGTTAACTAGGAAAACAGCTTAACAACGACCGCCCTACCGCCTTACCGCGGCGAAGCGAGGCAGTTTGCAAGCCTCATAGCTCATCTGTATGGCTGGTAGTTAGATAACCTGGTAAGCTTGGATGGATCGAAAAAGGCTAAAAAAGTTCTATGGCTGCAGCATCGCGTATTCCATTAACAACCAAAGAGGAAAATGAAACATAACTTTAACGTGACCCAGAAGGGTACTATTTTCCGTGAAACAACCTGGGATATAAGTAAATACGTCTGGTAAATTGTAAAATTTTATAATAATCTTGGTCATGAATTTGTACACTTCATCTGAGAAGAGTCTAAGAGGAAAGGCAAAGTCGGCATTCCGGTAAGCCACTTACACACGAGATTCAAAGTCAATGACGTGATTCAAAGGGCAGATAACACAGTTGATATTATTATCGACTATGTAGTGGGGAAGAGAATCTAAGTGAGACGGGAAAAGCTACATAAATAACTCGCTTACATAGCAAAATAGCGCTAAAACGTAGCTTGATGGGAGCTCAAGGACGCGAGGCGCAAGAACCCCATTACGCATATCGTCATGGAGGTTGCAGCCTTCAAGGATATTGGCTGATCGCAGCCCCCCCACCATATTCTGGGTTTGAAACCAGGCTCTATATTCACCATGGATATCGTTCAAGCCGTCTCCGGCTACATCACTAAGATAGTGTCTGCAGGAGACAGTACCGCAGGGACGTCGGCGAAGATGAAGATACTATTACTAGACAATGAGACTGTAGGTTTGTCGTCTCGGTCAATTGGAGCATATAGTAATAATGCTTAATCTCTCCCAGGTCTCAATAGTCTCAACTGCGACCACCCAGTCCGCCCTGCTCAACCACGAAGTCTACCTTACTGAGTAGCTCCCCACTAACTGATGTATATCGCCCTCTCTGATCTTTGTGCCTAGTCGACTCGATAATCAAAAACGGGAGAAGATGCGCCACCTCCGCTGTCTGTGCTTTGTTCGGCCATCGCCTGAGTCCATTCAAAACCTGATTGAGGAGCTGCGGGAACCGAAATATGGAGAATACAACATTTGTGAGGGCTACACATTGCGCTGGGCGCATTATGACGGATTTGCTCTGACAGACATAGATTTCAGTAACATAATACGAAAATCATCGCTGGAGCGACTAGCTGAAGCGGATGATCATGAAGTTGTTCGAGCGGTACAGGAATACTTTGCGGACTTTCTAGTCATCAATCCGGATTTGATGTCATTGAACCTAGGTTTTCCCCGGCATAGAATATGGAGTACTAGTCCGGATCAGTGGAATCAAGATGCTTTACAACGTTCTACAGAAGGGGTCATGGCATTGCTGCTAGCTCTTAAGAAGAAACCATTAATACGATACCAGAAGAACAGTCCGCTTGCAAAGAAGCTTGCGACGGAAGTCCGCTATCATATGACGCAAGAAGAGCAACTATTCGAGTTCCGCAAAACTGATACTCCTCCTATCCTACTCATAATAGACCGCAGAGACGATCCTGTAACGCCGTTGTTGACTCAATGGACTTACCAAGCTATGGTCCACGAACTGCTAGGAATCAATAATGGGAGGGTCGACTTGAGAGACGTGCCTGACATTAGGCCTGAGCTCCAGGTAGGCAAGGACAGGTAGAACCGCATTGGCAGTGCTCACACCTCGTATAGGAAATTGTCTTGTCACAGGATCAGGACCCATTTTTCAAAAAAAACATGTATCTCAACTTCGGAGATCTTGGCCAAAACGCAAAAGACTATGTTGAGCAATTCGCTTCAAAGAGTCAAGGTAGCTTGAAACTGGAATCCATTGCGGATATGAAGCGTTTCGTTGAAGACTATCCCGAATTCCGAAAGCTCTCTGGAAATGTGACAAAACACGTTACCCTTGTTGGCGAGTTAAGTCGGCGAGTGGGCGAAGAAAGCCTTCTAGATGTGAGCGAGCTAGAACAGAGTCTTGCCTGTACCGACAATCATTCTAATGATGTCAAAGTAACAATCCCATTCCTTCACCTGTAGTATTACAGCTAACAACATGCCAGAATCTCCAACGTATCATTCAAAACCCCACGGTCCCTGCCAACAATAAGCTGCGCCTAACGGCTATCTATGCTCTTCGATACTCAAAACACCCATCAAATTCAACACCGATGCTTTTAGATCTTCTCGCTGTAGCCGGGAACCTCTCTCGTCATCGTATCAATTTGATCACCAAACTTCTTACTTACCACAATTCCCTTCAAACCTCAACCGTAGCCGGTGGCGGAATACCTGATCTATTTCAACCAGGGTCTCTCTTTGGTGGCGCACGTGACCGCTTCAAAGGCCTGAAAGGTGTGGAGAACGTCTATACGCAGCACTCACCGAGGCTAGAAAATACATTGCAGGACCTGATCAAAGGGAGGTTAAGCCAACAACTCTACCCATTCGTGGAGGGAGGAGGCGCTACTAAGGACAAGCCTCAAGACATTGTCATCTTTATGGTCGGTGGGACGACTTACGAGGAAGCAAAGATGGTAGCGCAGGTCAATGCTAGTTCGCCTGGTGTCAGGGTCGTGCTTTCTGGGACCACAGTACATAACAGCTCATCCTTTTTGGAAGAAGTTGAAGATGCAGTAGAATCATGGCCGGAGCCTACACCTAGCACCGCTGCAGGTAGACTCAGACGAGAAGTTACAAGGTGAAAGAAGTCTGGTAACGATACCCTTCCGATAGGCGATCCACGAATCTATGATATTAAACCCGCGTTTGCGTGCTTCCTGAACAACTGATTTAATATAGGAGACGCTTATGCCAGTGACAGTTTAAATATCAGCATTTATGCTGCCATAAATCTTTATAGTAAGGGCCTGAGCCCTTGTATAAATATTATATAAATTGCCCATTACGAACAGTAAGATATAATAAGAATCTAATGTATTTTGGAAGTCTTTAGAGTGTGGTGTTGAGGAGAGAATTACATATGTGGCAACCCCGCTGTGCACGCCAAGCCTCGGTAAAGTCTGGGCTAGGCCCAATATGCGCCACACTTACAGTACGTGTTCCTAGAATTTGTGATCGCTTAGCTCCATAGCTCTATCAGCGCTAGCCGGAGAAATAATGTCCGGCTAATCCTCCCTAATTGCAGGGGTCTTACCTCAGCAAGCTCAGACGCGATTCTGTTGGTGCGGATTTTCAATCGGTCCGCAAGCTTACTAACTACGTTTGTGCGAAACCACCAGAATCACGTCTAAGCCACATTTCCGAGGGTTCTTACGCGTTCTAACAATATCCGCGCGACCCCCTACCCCCCAGTAGGATGTCAAAGTCGGAAGTCGTTTTATTACCGGCGCCAAGCCCGGCTATAATTGGTCAGAGCGGGGCGCCGAGGCTCCGAGCGTTAGTCAGAGCTTTGGCGTCGCCCATAACAACAATTTGCAATCAACATCCTTACCACGACAAGGATCATTTTAATTAAGCACTAAACCGTTGTCTACGCTTATCCTAACTCTCGTAAAAGCGGTTTAGTATACTACCCTAATATTCTATTACCTTAGAAATAATGTACCCAAGCAACCAGCTTTAGAATTAAGGCGTAGGAGAGCGCGTTCTAACACGCGTCTTAAAGCTATATAATGCTCCCACCATTTAACCTAATAATAACTATATGCACCCTATTTCTTATGCAGATTAATCCTAATTTGTTTTAGCCTTTGCTTTTGGTACTCCTATTGCTTTTATAGCCTTATAATGTGATTTACTGCCTTCTGGTGATGTAATAAGGAAGAGTGCCACCCCTAAAGACTCCCCTACGCTTTCTAATTCTTAGTACAGTACACCTTCGCGGAGCTACACGGAGGCTCTTAAGCATGCCCGAACTCCAAGCCCTCTATTAAGAGAAATTGTACTGCCTCTAAAGGGTTGCTGATGGCCTTAGTTAGTACAGCAGGCTGTTACTTAGAACCACTGAGAGAATCTGGCCCGGATATACGATTAGGAGAACTTTAAGCGGGAGCAGTAGTAAGCCCAAGAGCAGAAGCTTCTTGCAGATAAGGACGCCCATATAAAACAGTATATAGATAAACACCCTTCGCTAAACAATATACTGCCTTCTAGATTTGGTCCCTTTATACCACTAGAGATTCTAGTAAGTGCGATTATTCCTACACCCTCCCCTTTTTTAACACCCTATATTGCGCTATAGCTGATATAGCCTGGAGCCCTTAAGCCATAGGCCTAAACTCTAAGCCCTCTACTGTGGAAGGAGTTAATATATATTAAATTAAGCCCTGTGGGTTAGAAGCCTAAATATCTAGCTAGATTATTGCCATTTAGCCCTCTGTATGGTATATAAGATCTGTTGGTAAATAACTCTAGGGGCTCCAATTATGGCTAGTTGCCTACTTTAGAAAATAAACCTGCTTACCTCTACTTTAATACCCCCCCCCTCTAGACTCCTATAAGGTCTCTACTAAGCCAGGACTTACCTAAATCTGAGCTTGAGGTTACTATACTAAAAGCCTATAATGGGAAGGTCGCAGAACCAATACTATATGTGCCTAAGTGGGTGCCGCATCCTCTTATAAGTAAGGAGAAGGTTGAGGTTATCCAGAGCGTTATAAGTAATATACCAGTCGCCCACTAATATCCACTGTATAGCGGCGAGGCCTTCGCAACTTGCGCTAATGTAGAAGATTGCTTATATAACTAGTCGCTATTTTAAGGCTTCGTATACGTGGTTAACTTAAGTAGGTAAGACGAGTTTGTATTATTGTAATATATTTACTATAAGAAGGAGCCCTGGCCAAGTTAACAACTAGATGCTACCGCTACTTATAAGTCCAGGATAAAGCGGGATAATATAAAGTTTGGCAGTAAAGGCTGCCTATATTCTATTTAAATTGGCCACATTTTAGTGAACTAGCGGTATAAGAATGGGCCATGGCATTGGACTCTTAAAGTTTATGGTAAATATATTTACCCCCTATGCCTAGATCCAATAAGTTACTAAGGCTATAGAGTACGTTAGCTGGAGGTGCAAGTAGTAATTAAGGCCTTAATTAATCTTATCTGTGAAGGATACATATACTATAAAGCTGGTAAGGTCCTTATATTAAGCTAGCTTAAGATTAAAAAGCAAGCCTTTTATAACCTTCGCGTATAGTTAGATCTTAATAAGGAGCTCTTTAAAGATCGCGCAAATGGTATTAAAGAAGCCCTAACGGAACTTAGGTATAACTGGTGTGTAAGGTATACTTATAATATTAATAATCTATCTAGTAAGTTTTATATTTACATTTACTTAATGCCATTTTATTTATTTTTTTCCTATATTCCCTGCTATTTTTGGTAATATTCTTACCAAAATTAGTGGGGAATATAAAATTTGTAAGCATATTTGTATTAAAGAAAAACCCTTAATTTCTTAAAAATTCTACAGCCTTAGGAAAAATTCTTTATTACCTTAGCTAATTTATAGTAGATTAACAAACCCATAGGAACCTTAAGCAAATTATATTCTAGCTTCTAGAGCAAAGGGTTGCTGCTAGGCGATTTATTTCTAACTTTTTAATTTAGCTTGACGCGACTTTTAATACCAATTGCACCCGCCTTTTACTTAGGGTTATGACAGGCGTTACTAACTGCGGTAGTAGTTTTACTGCTGCATACTTATATATGAAGGCTGAGTCGGCTAAGGCGTGGCATTAGTTTATTGAGTAGTGCGCTAGGGTGTATTGGCTAGAGGCTCAGCCACTAAAGGTAGTAGTGGCCGATCTTGGTAAAGGCCTGTGTATAGCTCTCCTGAATAGCAGGTTGTTTACCACCACCTTATAGTTTTGCTAGTGGCACGCCTTCCAGGTAATTTGCAAGAAGATTAACTCTGGAACTTGCTTAGGTAGAGGCTATAATAAGAAGAGGCGTATACGAATTAAAGATCGTATATGGCTATATTTATAGGCTGCCACTATGGAGGAACTCAGCTATTGTCGCGAAGCTTTACTCTAAGAGATGACGCTAGATTACTAGGCCTATATTAAGAACTACTACGTCCTATTGGAGGAATATTTAATTATATGTTATGTACAGAAGCTATTAAATCTAGGAGCTTATTTAATATAGCGTGGAGAGTTAAATAACTAGGCTGTTAAGAACTTTACTTAGGTGATAATGGGCATGCGGAAGTCTCTTGCCGCAATTAAAAAATATACGCTTAAGTGATGCGATATAATCCTTTTAGCTAAGACCGATAGCTTTGCAAAAGGAGTTATGTATATCGCCCAAATGCAGAAGGATATTGAGGACGGCAAGCCTCTGTTTGGGAGGTGTGTAAATCTGGGTATAGGCGTATAAGCCTTTAAGGGAATCAAGTTGCTTTTTACTAGGTATGCTCTTGTGCATACTGCTAAGTAGTATTATAAAGCCCTTAAGCTCTGGTTCTTACCTTATACTCACAAAGATTGAGCTTATTGTGAGTGCACTTTATTAATAAGATTTGGGCTGCTATGCGAATATAAGCTTCTTAAGGTAGTAGAAGATCGGGTGCCTATACCTCATACTCTGCTGTATCTATGGTGGCTCCTTTTTTAAGCCTCCGTGGTAGTTCCAAATTGGCAGCCAAGCTACACTGGCAACTTATAGATATAGTAGTTGGTAATAAAATTACTAACTGTAGTAGACTGTAGTAGGCTTGCTATGCTCCGTATAGTTAACGCCTTAGAGGATCTTAATTATAATGAGTAGGAACGGTATCTGGTGGTGATTAAACTTTGGTCAGCTAAGCTCGTTTCCTCCCTATAAGAGTGCCTAGCTGTTAGGAACCTACCTTATAAGGCTTTTAAGGTTCCTATAAAGCCTAAATGGGTAAAGCTAAATGTACCTAAAGAGCCTGTGCCTCTCTCTATAGAAAATAAAGCCTTGAATGTGGTAGGGGAAGGCTTAAAATCTCTACTAAAAAAATCAGCCTATTCGCGAGCTAAATCCTTTAAGCTATAGGTGCGATGGTAACTACCCTAGGAGCTCTATAAAGCTATCTAAGTATAGGAACTGCTTGATATATGCTTAAATACAAAGCCTATAGCCTATTAAGAGCAGGAAGTAGAAGGAAGCAAGATAGTTACCTCTGGCAATATTACGTTAGTAAGCGGCGTTGAGGAGATTAGCGCTCAGCCAGTATAGGTTATATTAGAAATGCCTACTACTAGGGAAACTAGGCTAAGTACACCTTATTTCCTACTAAAACTACCTAAAATTGACCCTAGCTCCCTGCCGGAAGCATACTTAAGTAAAGGTAGTTAAGAAAGTAACTGGTATAAAGAATCTGAAGTCCTCCCTTATAAGCCTGCGGAGCCTTTATAATGGGACGGCCTGCGTACAAACCATAGACGCCTTAATCTTGCTGTCTAGCCTACTATACAAACCAATAAGAAGCCTGCTGTGACAACGCCAAAGAAACTAAAGCTTAATATAGAGCGCATAGGCGGTAAGACCAAAAAGTGTCGTAAGCGCGACTTAACTGGCTCGCCTAAAAAAATAATAAAATTACCTAAAGCCAAGCGGGCCAAAGGTAAGAAATACCGTAAGAAAGGTCATAGAGTAAGCGCCCGGATGCACGACGCGTTAGAGCTTAATTGGAGCTTAGGAGTATAGCTTTTGGTGGTGGCGTTGTGAGTAATAATTGGGTAAAGGGACGCGCGCATTTCGCGATCTAGCTTTGTTAAAACTTTATAAATTAATAACTCTACACCACCACTACCTATTGACTTTATTTATAATTTGTTAGAACGCCTGATTTATTGCCCCTTAACCCCCTATAAGCGGGGGGCTAAATAATATGTTCGTGGTTGTTATATACTTAATTTTATAAAAATATTTAATAAGGATCTTGATGCTTTATGTTCTTGGTCCTTGCGCTAGTAACCGTATTAAGCTAGTAATCTAATTTCGTTTCGCTGTTCTGGCCAATAAGAGATGGGCTTGGCGCTGGTAATAAAACGACTTCCGACTTTGACATCCTACTGGGGGGAAGGAGGTCGATATCCGCGTTACAGAGATTGCGGAGATTAAAATAACTTAATACTAATATTTTATATTACTTCCTAAAGTTAATCGATTATATAATAGAACCTAGGCTTTTAGAATATATTATTTTTATTACTTAGGTATTTTTAGGTCTTATAATTATTTTCTTTAAAAAAAAATGTGTTATTAGGAATCCCGTAACTATATATAACTTTATTAAACGCTAGCTAATATATATAAAACCTATATAGACCTATAATAGCCACCCTAAAGAACCTATTATAGCCTAGCGGATATATAGTGTCCGCGTTATAGTGTGTAATACCTACTAAAACCTTATCACGTGCCCACTACTAAGTTACAGATATCTAGGTAAATCTACCATATACTAGCACCAAAACCCACTAGCCAGAGAGGGAAGAAGTTAAATAAGGTGCTAGAATAGCCGCGGCCGTATTAAGTGTTAAATAATCAGACTTAAAGAAATTATAGAACGGACTAGGAATAACAGCTATAGGACCTTTAAAATTAGCTTCTTACGCTTTATAGAGAGAGTAAGGCCTGGCAGCTAAGCAAGGTTAATAAGGCTATTGCTTTTTTATATCCTTATTGCGGACGTGCGGAGCAGCTTAAAGCCCTTAGGTGGCTGCTGTTTAAGAAAAAAGATATAATACTTATTATAAGAACCTTATTTGGCAAGAGTATAATAATATAAGTAATGCTATATCTTCTTTAGGCCTTAGTAGTGATTATTATCTTGCTACTTAATGCGATTAGTGCAGAGTAAAAGATAAAGATTAAGGAGCTTCCTGGAATAAGGCCGGTTTATATATACGCCAAGATAATATCCACACGTCTTTTACGGTAGTAATAAGCCCCTTTACCTTCTTCTTTTTTTGCGCCTTATTATTTCTTACACCTTATCTTTTATCAACACTAAGCTATAGCTACGCTAAAGAAAGGTTACTAAAGGACCATCGCCACTCCTATAAATGCTTTAGAATAATTCCAACCTTCTCTTCCTTTAATATCCGCTTAGCGGATGCCCTAGTTAGTGTTTAGATAGGCGTCCGCTGGTTAACTAATGTTATATTTATAGTAGGAATGGGCGATTTAATTATTAATATATTACCTATTTAGCGGCGCTTTCTGCTTAACATTACAGGGGCTAATAAGGTAGATATATTTATTAATTATAAAGCTGCTTCCGCGGATTAATTTAACGGTATTTCTAAGATAATAGCTGCTATAGGGGTGTAGATTAATTTCGTTAAAAAAGGTAACTGCTCTATATACAAACAAAGTCGGATCGCTTAAGAAACGCTAGAAAAGTCTCTCAGACTATAGAAGTAACTTTTTAACAAAAAAGGTTTTACCTCAGCAAGCTTAGACGTGATTCTGTTGGTGCGGATTTTTAATTGGTCCGCAAGCTAACTAACTACATTTGTGCGAAACCACCAGAATTACGTCTGAGCCACATTTCCAAAGTTTCTTAGATTTTCGACGAAATTCGCGTTGCGGAGATTGCGGATATTAAAATAACTTAACACTAGGACTTTATATCATTCCCTAAAGTTAATTAATTATATAATAGAACGTAGGCTTTTAGAATATATCATTTTTATTACTTAGGTATTTTTAGGTCTTATAATTATTTTTATTAAAAAAAAAAACGCGTTATTAGCAATTCTGTGACTATATATAACTTTATTAAACGCTAGCTAATATATATAAAACCTATATAGATCTATAATAGCCACCCTA
>Ga0307507_10003896_pt1 | contig 27706 bp, 13 predicted proteins | sample 7_EM_MG_FD_207223 | JGI IMG/M metagenome (GOLD analysis project Ga0307507, IMG submission 207223) | Populus trichocarpa ectomycorrhiza microbial communities from riparian zone in the Pacific Northwest, United States - 7_EM | ecosystem: Host-associated > Plants > Roots > Unclassified | place...
TTGCCTTTCCTATAATGCTAAAGGGATTAGCCTAGGACCAGTACTACAACTACTAGCTATCCGAAAGATCCTTTAAAGAAATTTGTAACCACTTATAGAACTTCTTTAAGGGTCCTAGATACCACCGCAGAAACCTAGATAAATAGAACGCTATAACGCTACTCTCTATTATCCAGGAAAACACAGACAAGACAACTCTATAGTGCCTTCAGATACTGCTTACGAAGCTCCATAACTTATAATATGGACTTACACCCGCCTTACAGATCATAGACTTTCTGTACAATAAGCTAGTTACAGCTTGCCAGGGCGTACTGGTATATAGGATTGCAATCTCAGACCCTCCCTTAGATTTTAGCCACCTTATTAATAAGCTATAGTCGTCTATTATTGCCTACCAGAAGGAGCAAGAGCAGACTTATATATACGCTATAGACCATTAGGAAGAACCGCGTGCGTACTTTACAGACTATTAATATAACTACCAGGACCGCAATGGCTCTAACCATAAGGATCCGCGTAAAAACCGATCTTCACAACCAAACTAAAAGAAGTGCTGCTTTGTGTGCGGCAAAAGCGGCTGTTGGTCGTGGAAGTATATGGACAAAAAACAAGACAAGTCTAAAGCTAGGTTTATAGGGCGATACAATGGACAATTGGGTGAGCGCTTTCAAGAATACTTTAAACAATATCTTATTAAGTGCGAGGGAGAAGGCCTAGAGCTAGAAGAGTTAGAGGACCTAGACAAAGTCTTTACAGCTCTAGTTATTAATTATAAAGCCGAAACCAAGTAGGATAACGCAAATAGCTCTTCTTACTTTATGTCTTTTAGCACTCTCTTATATAACAAAGTAGTAATTACAGCCCAAGAACTAACTAATAGAGCCTTCTACTATAACCTTACGGGCCAAGACACGACTGTAACTATAAACCTTAACTCGCCTATTGCGAACCTTAACCTACCCGAGGATATAAACGCCTATGCGTATAGTAGTCAGCCTACGCGCTATATAACAGACGAGTTTATAGGCATTATAATTAACATAGGTGCCTTGCAATAATCTATAGCTAGTTATAGACAGTTCCTAGCATTATAAAAGCAAGATATAACTTTACAGCTTAATATATTAACAAAAGGCACAGTAAGCGTATAATTTGGAATTGGGACTACATTATTAATCGGGTCTATATAAGTCTTAACTCTAGCAGGCAAGGTTAACTTTTATATTGTTAATACAAACACGCCATTCCTGCTCTGCCTAGCAGACATAGACAATTTATGGGTGTATTATAATAACCTTACAAACATACTTGTGACTCCTACGGGCAATATACCTATTATATAACGATTTGGCCATCCGTTCCTCTTATAGGACCTCTCTTTATAGACCTACCTTCTTAACTCTTTTAACTAGAACCCCTGTTACCTAACCAATACAGAATTACATCATCTATACTAACGTTTCGGCCACCCATCAGTTAAGAGACTGTAGAAAGTACTTAACCATTCTAGATATAACGTTAATATAAAATCACTTAAGTACCTTACCCGTTACTGCCACTTTTACTAGAAACACGGCAAGTCGCCTAGCTAGTTTAAGTTCACGCTCCATAACAACGTTAATTTTAACTACTATATTATTGTCGACATTATATATATTAATAGGAGCCCAGTCCTATATATAGTTAATAAATATACACGCTTCTAGGCCGGTAGATAGCTATAGAATATTAGTGCTAAACACACATAGAACGTTATACGGATATGTTAGATTAACATATACTTAAAACCACCAGATATTATTACTTATAATATAGGCAAGAACTTTATTAGCAAGGAATTTAAAGAGTACGCTACTATAATAGGCATTATAACTAAGGGCGTGCCAGTCAAGGCTTATAACTCAATTAGAATAGTTAAACGTTACCATAGTCTATTATAGAGAGTATACCAGATCATTACGGTCAAAATACTAAATATTAACAAGAACGCAGCTCTCTAGATAGCCTTTAAGGCTATTAACGACTCCATAGGACCTAATAGACTAGTACCCACTCTGCTAGTATTTGGCGCCTACCCCCATATAACTAATTTAGACGCGCCTTCGCCAATAGTTACGCAACGCGCTACCGTAGTTAAGAAAGCTATGGAAGAGATCCACAAGCTACATACCAAACAATAAGTTGCGGACGCTTTAAGCATGCGAAATAGCCTAAGAATAGACACTATTTATAACTTACCACCTAACTTACAAGTACTTATCTGGAGAGAAGGAAATACAGGCTAACTAGGATATTAGTTGGGACTATATAACCTACTTACAGTTAAAAACAAGACGTGTACTATACAACTGCCCTATAGTCCTACACCCTTCCGCATAATAGTTATAAAGCCTTACTTTTTAGATCTAGAACTTAACGATAACCTATAACCTAACCAATAGGACGATCCCTAAGAGCAGTAGGTATATGTACCCGAAAACAACCTGGGACCTATTATACAACCTATCTAGCAACCCGTTAAGCAACCCGTTAGACAACCCGCTGTATAACCATAAAAGCGTGGTAGAGGACGCCTATATAAGTACCCCCTCCTTATAAACCAAGCCGATATTTCAGTCTTCCTCTAAGATAATAATACCACAAGTACCTAGTTTCAAGCTTCACGCTAGAAAGAACTCACAGGCCTACTTAAGCTAGGAGTATTTAAGGTAGTTAAGCTTACGGATATACCCATAACAGCCTATCTATTTAACTCACGGTTCGTTAATAAGGTTAAGAACGCTAGCATAAACACAGCTTTTAAGAAATCACGACTAGTAGTACAGGCATACAACAATATAGAAAAGAGCGTAGTATTTACCCAGTCACCTACTATCCAACGGGCGAGTTAATGCCTAATCCTATATATCAGAGCCATACTGCAAGACTAAGACATACGGATCTACCTACGCGATATTACGCAAGCCTATGTGCAATTAGCTACAAAGCTAAACCGCAATTTCTACGTACAACCTCCGCAAGAAGTATAGACTAAACTGGGAATTAACAAAGGGTCCGTACTACGGGTGCTTAAGCCCCTTTATGGAGTGCCAGAAGCCGGAAACCACTAGTTTAAGACGTATCACATATACCACCTATAGCAGTTAGGTATGGACCAGTTAATATATAACCTATGCCTACTCTACAGCAACGATTCCACGTATTTTAGAGTAGTCGGACTATAGACGGACGACACGCTACTACTTACCAATAGAGTATTTACGGACCGCGAAGAGAGCGAACTATATAAGGCCTAACTTATAGCTAAGGAGCGCGAGTAACTAACAGCTAAAAAGCCTCTTAAGTTTAACAGTGGTATTATACAACTTACAACTAACAGACTAACGTTAATATAAGAGCGTTAATGCAGGAACCTTAGTATAGTTAATATTTCTAGACCCGCCATATCTACGAGCTCGCGAGGTATTGTCTATATAGCACTTACGCCAAAGGACTAGTACGTCGCTCAACGCGCTAGAGGAGCGTACGTCGCGTCCGTCTGCTAGCCAGAAGCTGCTTTTAACCTATCCATTGCTGCCCAGGTGATTAACCCAAATAAAGACGACGTAAAAGCACTTAACCGACGCCTAGCCTGGCAAATTAAGAACCCCGCTAGAGGACTTATATACGTCAAGTTAGACGTCACTACCTTGCAATTGCTAGCCTTTACGGACACATCTTTTGCAAATAATAAGGACTTATTATCGCAAATTAGGTACGTACTAGTTCTCGCAAATACAACAAATAAGGTAAATATTATCTACTAGTCGTTAATAAAGTGCAAAAGAGTTATAAGAAGTGTACTTATATTAAAGCTATACGGAATAGCTTATGGGTTTAATATCAGAGCCGCAATTAAGTCAACAGTTAATAAGATCTTAAACATTAACCTACTACTCGTAATGTGTACAGACTTAAAGTCACTTTATAACTATCTTATACGGCTCGGCATTACGCAAGAAAAACGCCTTATAATTAACGTTATATATTTACGGCAGGCGTACGAGTGAAGAGAAATTACGGAAGTTAAATAGATTAATGGCAACATAAACCCAGCGGATGTAATAATAAAAGGCAAGCCCTGTCTAGCCTTAACTTAACTTATTAACACGAATACGGTCCAGCTAAAGGCTGTTAGATGGGTTAAACGGACTAATACTAATCCGTAAGGACGAACTTAGGGCAGATTTGGGGCGGGTTCGGACTATATAGATAAGAGACTATTACGTTAGATAAGAATAGCATAAGCCATTACGTATATACTATGAATAGACTGTACTAGATAGGAGACATATTTTAGGCCTCTTTAGAGGTTGCCCAGTGTTGGTAACCTATTAGGGGTAGGGGTAGCACGTACATACGCGTTCCTTACGTGCGCATTCCTCGCGTGTTATAAGTACGCGAGGCCTCGTATATAGAATAGAGAAATAGACATCTATAAACCTAAGAGCATACCCGTAACAAAATGATTACAGGTCTGCAATAGGTTAAAGCATACCGACACTATTTAATAATGCTAAAGATTTTATTAATTCTCTATATTAAAATAAGTTAAAACTATAAGTATAAGAGGCCTGGCCTAACTGTTAAAGTAATATAAATATCGTTTTGGATTCGCGTGTGCTAGTATAAGTATAAAAAGTTTAGGTTTAAACTTGGTAATACTATATAACGCTACGCGCTTTAGAAATCCTCCTTACTACTCTGCCAAAAAATAACCCCTCTATAACCTTTTATAAACCGCATAAACTTCTAAAATGCCTTATTATTATATACATACTAATCCTTACTAGCGTTGCTATTATACCAGCCAGCTCTATTATCTAGTAAACCTAGGGTATTCTTGAAATTATCCTATATAAATTTGGAGTGGATAGGTACTTATACCCGCACTTTCTTCTGGCCTGTTATAATTAAGTAAAAATCTAATATTTCTTCTTTACTACCCTAAATACTTATAATTCCCTAGACGGTTATTTATATAGATACTTAGAGTTAGTATATAACTATAGAAAGAAACTTAGAATTAAAGAAACCCAATACTGTACTGGGTTATTTGCCTTTAAAGTACTACCTCTAATTTATTTAGGTCTAGGTAAGCTAAAAGAGTAGAGCTATATTAATAAGGTAGAGTAATCCGAATTAGTACCGCCGCACCGCATTTAAATAGCAGCCTTTAAGCTTTTGGTACTCTTATTATCTAAATCTTTAAATAAATTGTCTAAGATATTATTATATAGATTCCGCTATATTTTAGCATTAAAGTACTATTTGTCTTTATTGTTATAGCGTGATGCCCTTATCTTTATATCTTTAAATATATAAAACTTAATTACGACCCTGTAGTGTAGTGCTATAGCGTCTTATATCGCAAGTAGCTCCCTATAGATTGCTTTATCCTTATTAGTAGTTAGATATAAGATATATAGAGCGCGCTTTATATAGGACCACTACGGATACCACATAAATCAAAAGGTTAAGAATGCGCATAAAGTCGTTCTCTACTAAGCAATAAGTATATTTCTCGCGAAAATATATATAGTTAAGGGCGGATCCTCAAACCTATAAGTTAACCCCTAGGTAAATCAATTTCCTTCTATATTGGAGACACTAATTATTAAATTATAGACCGCAACCCAAGCTTATCTATTAAGGGAGGAATAAAAATAAGTAAATTGTAAACCTAATTAAGTTAGCGCACGTAAGGTACTTTTAGTATATTAATATGCTAGGGAGTTATATAAACTAAATACGCGTAGATAAAGGACAGGTTAAAAGACTTTAGAATTAAAACAAATTATAAGTCCCGGGTTATTATTAGGGAAGTATATAGCCTAGGCTTTGGTAACAATACTAAAAAGGTAAAGAGATTACTAAAAGACCACTCTTTTACATTTAAAAAGGCAAAAAGGTAAGTGCCTCTTAAATACACTCCTCTATTACTATATCCAATTCTCTATACCAGAGATCCGCCGTTTTCCACCCCTAAATTTAGCCATCCTTTATATTAAATTTCTTCCATTTTCTACCCCAGACTCCTACCATTTTCCATCTTACAAATTTACCTACTTTTTTTTTAACAATTCTGCTTCTTTCCACTATAAATTCTTTTACTTTCTATTATCTTCTACTAGTAGCCCCCCTTTTTATATTATATATTACAAACAGAAACTATACTTCTTTACCAACATTAATAGGTTAGTAAGAGACTATTCTACTATAAAGCAATCGTTGCTACTTACGCGAATATATTATGGGCAAATAGTTTAATAGGAATAGCCAGACACCGGTCTTCTACCAAATATTTTAACGAGCTCGCTGGTGCAACTATATACTTTATTATAGTTAGTTTAAGGTATAGTATCTAGGAGTACCTATCCGGCCACTATAAGACTATTAAGTATATTGGCAGCGAAGAGGTTTAAGGTAGAAGATAATATTATGTTTATACTTATATATATATCCTTTTTTGGTTAGTTTTATTTATATTAGATTCTACTAATTTATTATAGGGAGGTGAGTTAAAATTATTATTAATGTTATGGATAAATGCGGTATCTGGTAATGTAGGGCTTAATTAATAAGGGCGTAAGGCCGAAGCAAGTGTTATATAAGGTAGTGGTCTAGGTTAAGTACTTCTATATATAATGCTTTTTTTAGGCAAGCTAGGTAGCTTTAGGTAGTGCTGTCTATGTTTAATATTGTGTAGCATTCTGGGTAAGCCTAGTATATTAGACCTTAGTCCTTTCTAGTTATAATAAAAAGAGATAGGTTGTTAATTAAACCGCCTATTAGCATATAATTAGTAACTTAGACGAGCCCTATATATATAATTTTAAAGATGCCCTATTTGTAAGACTTAGCTTAGCGTCTATAGCCAGTTTATTAGTTAAATTAGATATAGTATAGTTTGAGAATAAAGTAATAGAAGATGTATTCTTGGTTATGCTATTAAGCAGGTGCCTTTTATAGGTACCTGATATTAGTATTAATATATTACTCTTATCTTATAAGGTATCTTGGGTATTAGTATTGGTATATTATACGTTAGCTATGTGTATATTAACATAGTATTTAAAAAGCCTACTTAAAAGCGCGTCTACACCGCTTTATAAGAACCTTTATTATTCTTTTAGGGCGTATTATAGCTCTATATATTATATAAGCTAATTAAATACACCTCCTAATAGAGCTTACAAGCCTATAATAACCTCTATTTATTTAGCCTAGCGATATTATTTTCTTTTTACGCGACTGGTAGTATAGGGACTTTATAGTTTCTGGTTTTGTGGCATTATTTATAGGGTTTAGTAAATGGTCTAATAGCGGAAGGAAAAGTACTATATTGGAAGCAATTATTTATATAATAAGGGTTATTATTAGAGAGATAGATAAGTGTGTAGGAGAAAATAGGGGTTATTATATATTATTTATAGTTAGAATGTGGATAAGCTAAGCTATTTCTATTAAGCCACTATTAGAATTATATTAAATTAATACCGTAACTTATAACTTTATCTACTCTTTCTAGCCTTTGGACTAATTTTCTTAATAGCGCGCACAGGATTTAATACTAAAAGATGTACTACATGTGGTATATAATTAACTACTTTAGATCGACTATTAATTTATTTTTAGAAGAATCTCGTCCTGGAGCTCTTGCTGCACCTGGCCCAAAAAGACCAAAACCAACTAAAAAGAACCCCGAAAAACACCCAGAGAATCCCCCTGAGATGCCTATATCGCAGGGGAGGCACATGTCGAACGACGGTGGTTCGCACTCGCGCGCGACCGCCAGAACTATGCCCAGCAATGGCCCTCCATAACAAGAACGGGCGAATACTACACTATAAAGCGGAAATACCTCTATTAAGAAGGTATCTGACAAAATATAAAGCCTATTAGACGCGTCTAGTATCCGCAATTGTGGGGGAGTAACCGTTAGCTATAATAAACTAATATAGCTAGCAGAATGGCTCCGCCAGTCTAGCGTCCCTTAGGCGCCCCTCTAGCAATCCCTTAATTAAATCCTTTAACAGCTAAGCAAAATTAAAAATAAATAAAACCCCTCCTTACTAGCAAACCGCACCTGGGCCGTTATAGCTATGCTTTTATAGCATAGGGAACCTAACCCCCTTAAGATAATAACTAGGTATATAATTACAATATAACCAAATATAGAAAAAGTAGAGGGGCTTAGGGGATAATTAGAAACAGAAGTCCTTATAAAGATTTATAAGGAAGTCTATAACACCGTTATAGTCCAACACCTAAGAAGCGGAGACATTAGAGTCACCCTAAAGGACCAATAGGTAAAGGAATAAGCCGTAAGGGCAGGGGATAGGCTAGGAGAATATATTAGCATAAAAGTGCTCTATAAAGACTACCTAGTTAAAGTCCTAGCGGTTCCTATAAGCCTTAAGGTAGAAAAGGGATGCTAGGCAAATAATACAGTAACTATATAGGAGATAGTAAAACATATAGAACGTCTTATACTGGGACTTAAGATTACCTAAATCCAATAGCTTTAATAAGAAAATGCAATCTAAGCATATAATAAGAATAATAAGAGGATATAAAAGTTGCTAAAGACTTGCTAGGGAGACGCTGGTTAAACGCATAGCTCCCTTATTGTTAGTATATATACACTAGGAATGCAAAAACTCCTTATCCAAAAAGGAATAATTATAAATGGCCTTATATACAACACAAGGCTCTATAACCATAAACTATGCCTAGAATGATGCTATCGCTATGTATAATAGGGACATACCTAATCCATATACGCAGCATAGGTGTGCTACAGCTACTGTGCAGGCCCCTATAATATAAGATACTACTTAAATTAAGACTAAATAAAATGCGTAAACTGTTACTAAAGCACATATAAGGCGTAGGAGAGAGTAGACTGTATTAAATACAGGAGACGGAAGGTAAGGGCTTAACAGCTACGGGAATAACTATACGCTAGGTTATATAAATGGAAACAATAGGTAATAAGCTAGGGGGACGCAGGTGCCTTCTTAGCGTTCCCTACCTTTAATACTAGGGGGCTGGGCTAGCCATCCCAAGCCTTAATGGGCCAGAAGTGACGCCGCGCGATATCACTAGACTAAATAGGGACATAAGGGTCACAGGGGACACAAGGGAGAGAACGCCCTATAGGAAGACCCCTATAGACAGCTATAGCAAGCTTAAGACCAGGATAATTAAGAATTAGACTAAACGCGGCAAATCTAATATTCGCAGCCGACTTATAAAGGGTATAAAGCCGACTAGTAAGACTAGGGGAAGAACTGGAGACGATAATAGATTTGGATATAGAAGCGCTAGTAGGAATATAAGACATAGAAATAGAAAGCCTTACACAAAATAAGTAGCAACTAGGGTGTAGATATAAGAGACAGAAGTTCTAAAAATCCTAAAGAAAGTGGAAATAGAGGAAGTGAAGAATAAAGGAGAGTTAAATAACCCTCACTAGGGGTCCGCCACCTATCTATTATATAGTATAACTGCGGCAATACAAACCACCGCCTCGCAAGGCCCCTACTAGACAGTCTAGACCCAGAGAAACACTATATCCTTGCTATATAAGAGTCGTATTATAATACCTATATATAATTAACATACTGCCCCTAAGGATTCCAGCTCCTATACGAACCAAAAGCAGCCATATATATGTGCTTTATGATTAGTAAGGCTGTTAGCCTATCCTTATGGTTATAGCAAGCAGTTAACCTAGATATTGCAGTTATAACAATCCAGACATATAGGGGACCAGTATAAATTATTAATGTGTATAACCCTAGGGTTAAAGGGGTCCCATAAACAGAGAATATTATATTGGTAATAAGCTTACTGGAAACTAAAGGCATAGAGTCTATTCTATTAGGAGATATAAACCTCCACTACCTGCGGTGGGGGGGTATCTATATCGCTGCTAAATAACAGGTAGAGTGCCTACTAAGAGCTATAGACATCTAGGGCCTTAAGCTAGCTACTCCCCCAGGAGCAATTATGTGGCAATAAGGCACTACTAGAAGTATAATTGACCTTACATTTATAGACAATGGCCTATACTAGAGACTTAAAAGGTGTATCCCTAAAGAAGAATAGGCACTCACCTTAGACCATATCCCCATCCAGATACAGCTAGATTTAGATATTAAGGCGCAACTAAATAGTAAAAGATACGCAATAAGGAAGCTTAAGACAGACAGTTTCCTTAATATAGTTAAACAACAACTTTAAGACCTAGAAGAAATCCACCTAATACTAAACAAGCAAGGCTTATTAGCCACCCTTAAGGAAATTAACCGAAGACTAGAAAGGATCCAGGCAGCAATTAAAAATAGGCTAGAAGAGTATTACCTGGTCTTAAAACCGGGCCCCTATACGCGACACGTATGGTCCACACAATACGCGGTTCTTGTGGCTAGCTAATAACAAGCAAGAAGGAAATATATAAGCAGCTATAACCCTAAAGACAAGAGATAATATAAAGACATAAGAAACTAGCTAAAGAATACCCTAAAAAAAGAAGTAAGAAACAACTATAGACGGTTTATAAACGAATATACTACTAACCTAAGCATCCCCTATAATAAGGGCCTTTGGACTATGGCAAGATGGGTAAAGAAAAAGGCGGGACGCCTAGCAGAAGACCCATACCTACTACCCCTACAAAGAGTAGGCGAACTATAGGCTACAAGCAACAATAATAAAAAGGCAAAGATCCTTATAGAAAGATTTTTCCCCTAACTAGCTCTAGTAGACCTTAATAACATTACTAGTAAAACACTAGTAACTCGCCTAAGGGTTAACAGCGACATAATAACTAAAGAAATGGCTAGAACTATTAGTCGCCTCTTAAATAATATAGCACTAGGACTAGATAGGATCTTAAACAAAGCCTTAAAGACCTATGGTCCACTTATAGCACCTTAGCTTATAGATATAGCTAAAGCATGCTTTATAATAGGCTACTACCTATAGCTTAGAAGATCTATAATAACGGTTGTCTTATAAAAAGAAGGTAAAGTAGACTACTTAATCCTAGAAAGCTACCGCCCTATTGCCTTAGAAAATACCCTAAGCAAGATCTTAGAAAAGGTTATAGCGGACCATATAGCAGACATGGCAAAGGAACACGCCCTACTACTACAAAGCTAAATAGGGGCAAGAAAGAATCGCTTAACACTATTAGCACTTATACTACTCGCTACTACCATTAAAACTGTATAGGCTATACGCAAGGACTTTATAGTATTAATGCTTAGCCTAGACATTAGTAGCGCCTATAATAATATACCCTATAAGCGCCTCCTATATATCCTTAGGGCAAAGGGCTTCCCAGAATGGATTATATAATTTATTTAAGGGTTTATAGGCTAGAAAGAGATATTATTAGTCTTTAGCGGATACCAGAGCCCCCCTATTACAGTTATAACAGGTATACTATAAGGATTACCTCTTTCGCCTATACTCTTCCTTTTCTTTATAAGCAACTTACTTAACTCCTTTAAGGAAGGGGCGACCTAGGGGATAGGCTTTATTAATAACATAAACCTAATTATATACGGGCCAACAGCCGTAGAGAACTATAGAACACTAAAGAAAGCCTATAACACCTATATAGAATAGGCAAGACGATATGGAGTCCAATTCTTACTAGAGAAATACTAGCTAATCCATTTTATAAGAAAACGCAACCAATCTGCAGATCTCTAGTATATAATCTATATCTAAGGCTTTAGGGGTTAACTAGTTTAGGGCCTAAGGGTATTAGGAGTATAAGTAGACAGTAAGCTTTAGTGGAGCGTATATACGGTATAAGCAGCCCGTAAGGGCTAAGTATAGTATATTATATTATCTAGGATCATTAATTCTATATAGGGTCTATGCTTCTAAAGGTTACGCCTACTATACACAGCAGTTGTCTAGCTAACTATAATATATAGATCTAGTGTTTGGGCCATTAGAGAAACTAAAAAGGGCCCCCCTAAATTACTCCTTAAACCACTCTAAAAGGTCTAAACAGCCTGCCTCTAAAGCATAATAGGCGGGTATAAGCAAACAGCTACAGCACTACTTAAGAAGGAAGCTAATATTCCCCCCCTATAACTATATATTAAAGCCGCTGTAATATAAAGGGCGTAAAGTAAACACAACTCTAATGTTATAAAGTATATTAAGATATGCCTAAATAAACTATAGAGGGACCCTAGGGCGCCTTATAGGAGAATAAACTAACAACCCCAAAGTAGGGAAGAGATATTAGAGAAATAGGTAAAAAAAAGTAGAAGAAGAATAGTGCTGTGTTAGGGCCTAGGCCTATATAGAGGAGGAAGGGAGACGCGTAAGAGGCTAATAAAGATAATAGTAAGAAAGAGAAAGGAGCTAAAGTAGAGTATAAAAAAACGCTAGGAAACCATCTTCCGTAATATAATACTGGTTGGACCAACGCTAGAGAGGTATATGGGAGTTAAAGGTACAGAGGCTGACTTAGGTAAGAGAAACCTAAGCCATGGCATAGTTAACGCTATAGGGGGTAAATACTTAAGAGCTCTAAGAAGGCCTAATAAAGGCAGAAAATATAATAGCAACACTCTTAAGAATAGGGATAATAGGACTAAAAGATTAGCTCTACTAGGTAGGTGTTCTAGTAAGCAGCCTAAGATATAAATATAGCTGGCCAAGACAGACACTAAAACACATAATACTATTATGCCCCGTACGCACCAACTAAGAAGCTATGCTCTTAGTAGCTGGCATAGAGAACTATAACACACTACTCTTAATATAAAAAGGTCTTAACGCGGTTACCCGGTAGCTTATTAGCTAAAATATACTAAACCAGTTTTAGGTTATAAAGGAAATGGTAATAAAAGGCAAAGGGGTGAGCAATAGGCGCCCCCTAATAACTCTATAGTAGTAGAGCAAAGTTTACAATACTAGCGCGTCCGTAGGCTTGTTACGGCAGCAGTGGTTCCCAAGGAGGTTAAAAAGTAAGGTAGTAGAGCACTATAGGTAACTCGTAGGCGCCTTATAGGCGAGTCCTAAAAGGCGGGGAGACGGATCACGGGGTTTTCTTAAAAGAGTTTTCTCCCTATATGTATATAAGGAGTAGTCCGCGTGGGCCCAATAGGGATCCAAATCAGACGTTAAGCAATGAATAATAATAATTAACTACTTTAAAGACGACTATAAGGAAGATATAATTAACTACCTTAAAGATAATTATAAGGAAGATATATGCGTTAATACGCTAGAGATAAGTTGCCCCTACTCTACTTAAACGATGGCTTATAGGTTATTTACTACTAATAGATACTAACCTTAACCTAATTACCCTTTTAATACCCTTATTTAATTCAAACTTTAATAGTATAGAGGAATAAGAAGTTACGTATATTTAGACCAAGGCCCTACTTAACCTTAAAATAGAGGCAATAGTTAAGAATTGTACTTGGAGTCTACTACCGTTTACTACATCTACCTCCTATACCTAAACCCCTTATCCTACTCCGCCTTATGGTCCGCTATTATAGCAGTAACTGGTGTTATATACCCACTAAGCCCCTAGGACTACTGCACTATAGGTATCTAATACTAAAAGTAAGTTAGATAGTATCCTATCTACGCAAGAAATTATAGACCTAGGCTTTACGTTATATTAATTTATAATATAGCTATAGATGGAAGATTCTGTAATAGTGGATTTAGGCAAAACTTTAAGTCTATAATTATATTGCCCTAAGATATAACTCTAAGCGTTATTATAGTCGCATATAAGCCTAGTTCCGTTGCTTTTATTATTACTAAAAACTAAGGACCGGTTAAAAAAGCGTTTTAATAGTAGTAGGGACCTAAGTATTACGTACTCTATACCGGCTTTTATTCCCCCTAAAGGGGAGGGAAAGGAAGACCGTATTTCTAATAGTAAATACTTTAATCCTGCCTCCTTTACTACTAGCCTAAAGGCTATAGGTTATAGGTCTATCTCTATTTATAACTTTATCCGCCTAAGGCTCTCTAGCGCTTTAAGGGGGGATATATAAGGGCGCGAAGAGGCTTTAGGGAAGATTTAAAGGAATAATATAAATTCTATCTAATCTAAGGGTATATAGCTCTTGCTAAATACAAGACGTATTATGGCGCTGGTGGAAAACGGTGGATTGTGGCGGACAATCGCAGACAGTTTCTTACTGTTTTGGACAGTCACAGTTACGTGACCAGACAATTGTATAAAACCTCAAGCGGCGCTACCCTTCTTCTCTTTTCCTTTCTCTAGCTTTGGATCCTTGTTTATAGACAATCTAATTGTACAGGCTTGTATGCGTCCTTCTTGCTATGCTCGTGCCTTAATTAACTAAGTTACTAACATTATCCAAAGCTCGTCACTACTCTTTCTTCCTAAGAAGGAACTTAAATATATCTACAAGGATAAAGAATAGGACCCTAAGGACATTACTAGGACTACAAGGACAGAACAGAACCCCAAGAACTAAAAGAACACAAATAGAACACAAAACCTAAGAATAGGACACGCATGGACTAGAACCCCTAGAAAATAAACAAATAACTAGAAATTACCTAATACCCCTACTACTATGCTAAGAAACACAGTAGCTGGCAAAGCTGCTGTAGGACCTGTAAATACCTCTAATAATGAAACAGTTGCCATCTTAACCCCCTAGGAAGAGCTTGTAGTAGCTAATACCAAAATTAAACGGCTTTAAGAGCTGCTTAAAACCAGAGACACCCCTATACCTAGTAAGGAGTTATTAGACACCTAAAAACTTACTATAGTCCTTAAGGCCCTAGCCTAATATACAGCATTAGCATTGTTGCGGTCCGCGAAGGTTGCGGACCCTCTATTGCTTATAGACGGAACTAACCCTATATTTAATAATTGGAAGCTTTAACTGGAAGACAAGCTTAAGGTTAATACAGACCACTTCCCTACTACACAAGCTAAGATGGCCTATGTCTTCGGCTGTACTGGCGGGGACGTATAGACGCACCTACGTCTATAATATGCCTAGGATTTGGCAGACCCCTTCCTCTCTAAAGAAGAGATAATTAACTACCTATCTTCTATTTATAAGGACCCCTTTAAGACACAGAACGCCCGCCTTAATTATAAAGCCCTTAATATAAAAACAACGGAGACCTTTTTAGCTTTTTAGACCCAGTTTTTATACCTAGCCGGCTAGGCCTAAATCCCCTAGGAAGACCTGCTACTAGACCTATTTAACAAGCTTACCTTAGACCTATAGCGAGCTGTGCTGCCAGTCTTTACTACTATATAGACGTTAAAGGAACTAACGGACTAGTGCTTAGCTATTAATTAAGGCCTCTATTAAATTAAGGCACGTGCCAAGCGGTATAAAACTAGAAACCCTCTAAGCCAGACCGTAAGTAATACAAGAATAGCCAATAGTGCCCTAGTATGGGCCGCAACTCCTATAGCACTAACTGTTCAGCCCGCCATTAATCTAGTAGCTAGTCGCGCAGCTAGCCCTACCATAGGCCCAGTATAGACTTAGCCTACATATAGTAACCCCTATAGATAAGCCCTTAGTAATTAAGGAGCTTGCTTTTTATATAGCTAAAAAGACCACTTTATAAAGGACTGCCCAACAGCGGTAAAGATAAATAAGGTCCTACTAATTTAGGAGGATGGCATAGAGCCAGAAAAAGAGGAACCCTAGAGAAAGACTCCTCTCTAGGGTTAAAAGGGATTAACATATTATATATTAATCTGGGTTGGCTAGTTAGTAAAAGAAGCTACATTATCCCTTATACTTTATTCCGTAATAGATATTAAGTTTTAACCTCTACTTTAGCTAACTTAGGAGCAAATGCCTTTACTTTAATTAACACAAAGTGCGCTATAAAACTGGCTGACTTTTTAAATGCGCCTTTAGAAGAACTGCCTAAGCTAATTCCTATTTGTAGGTATAACAGATGGGTAGGACTACCTATTATAACCATCTTGCGGATCCATCTCCGTATTAACAGATAAAGGTAGTATAATATCCCCTTCCTTATTACAGACCTTAGAAGCTATAATATAATCTTAGAAAGAAAATGGCTAGCCTATTTAGGCTTATAGCTTAACATATAGAACAGACGGCTTATTTAGCCCAAAACTATACCCCTAACACCTTCCTTTATAAAAGAGATTAGTATTATAATAGAGAACCTTATACAGCTATAGATAAACACCGTTTACTAGGCTGATGCTATATATAGGGACCAGGCTTTTAAAAAGGACGTACGGCTTAACCTATAACGGATTTGTATACTACGCCGCCCCTAGACTACCTATATTATGCCACCTATACTAAAGATTAAAAAAGTTAGTAAAAAGCTAGTGGAGCCCCCTATAGGGAACTTAGGCCCTATATAGCCACAGAGAATAGTAAGGAGTATTAAATGCTATACTAAACGTATAGACTAGAGGGATAACTTATAAAAGATAGAATAGGAGCTAAGAAAGATTATAAACCCTAAACCGTAAAATACGGCCTAATAATAGTCTATAAAGAAACCTATAGACCTCCCACTAGTTAATATCTGCTATACATTGGGAAAATATTCGCAGGCTGGGTTTCAAGTCGACTTTACTAAGCGCGTTTCGCGTAATTAACATACAATTTGACTAACTCAACACGCAATTAACCAACTTGACACGCAATTGACCAACTTAACATATTCAAAAGTTAAATAACACGCAGTTAACCAACTTAATATATTTAAAAGTTAAACAACAAGTAATTAACCTGCAATTAACCAATTTAACATATTTATAAGTTAAATAATACGCCGTTGACCAATTTAATATATTTAAAAGTTAAATAATACGCAGTTGACCAACTTATACATTCCTTAATATGCAATTGAGGTAATGTAATATATTATTTAAGTTATATGCTAATTATAAGAGGCTCTGCACAAAGCTCTACACGAAGCTCTACACGAAGCTCTGCACGAAGCTCTGCACGAAGCTCTGCACGAAGCTCTGCACGAAGCTCTACACGAAGCTCTACACGAAGCTCTACGTACAGAGGCTCTACACGAGGTTCTGCGCGAAGCTCTGCGTACGGAGGCTCTACACGAAGCTCTGCATCTGTCAGATAATCTGTATTCTCTCTAAGGCACAGGTCACGTGCACAGGTCACGTGCACAGTAAAATCTCTTTGTAGCTCAAAGCCCTCAGGGGCCTAGACAATCAATTAACCTATTTTATTAATTTGCAGCCACCTTATTGACCCGAGTTTACGAGTGGTCTATTACTTTCGGGTCCTGGATTTCAAACCCCCGCCAAGCCAGCTTCTAATTGGTTAGAATCAAAACCGCGCGTGGTAAGTTATGGCAGAATCTACGTAACAAATATCAAAATATTACGAACATTAAAATATCTTAGTATTGCACCTTCCCTTTTGTTAATATCTCTATTAACATTACTATATATTATAAAGATGGCAGATCCTACTGTAATTAAGTATAGCAAGTGCCATATCTACAAGCCCCGCCTTAACTTTGTTAAAGACGGCCCTTTAAAGAAGCTTTTAAAGCTATGCTAGTTATGTTGGTTAAAGGCGCGTCTTCCCTATATATTACTTCTGCTTCTGCTTACTTTTCTAGATCTCCAAATATGATTTAAATAAGCGGAGAGCTCTTATAGAGTTAGGTTCTACTACTAAGAATTATCCTGTAAGGCGCCGGCGAACTGCTCTACCTAAAAACGATACCGAGAACGCCTTCCTACCTCGCGGCTAGAATAGCCAAGATACCCCTAAAATAGCTTAACGGCGGAAGACAATTAGGGTAATATAACGGGAGCACCGCATTCTTAATTAGCGGGGTAAAGCTCACTCTCCCACTCCTCCGCTATATACCACAGATAAAGCTCCATGTAGAAGGGGCGCTCTATATGGCCTAAATACGTCCTTGTTAGAACTAGCTCCTATGCCTACTCTACCGCCAATACCTACTCTACCGCTAATACCACCTTTCTTGCGGTAAGCTCCAACTACGGCTACACTACTACCCATTTTGGCTGTTAACTGGGAGCGAATTAAGAAGTTTAGGAGTATACTATAGGCTAAATATATAGAGACGTGTATTTGTTGCAAGGAGCGGTGGTTCTAAATAGGCCTAGCTATAGAGGGTAATGATATAAGTATATATAAAGCCTATATTAAGGACGCCCTTAAGAATCCAACCCTTCCTCCCCTATTTAGTAAAAGTAATAGGCTTAATCTGGGGCCTGTTCCTGGCTTCCTACCTATACTTACCGCAGTAGAGGAGCTTCTAATTGCGCGCGTATATATTTATCTGCAAGTTATGCGTGTACGCGGCCAGTAATACCGCTATACTGGCCACGTCTGCTGCTTTGGCCAGAACACACTAAAGACTTGGAGGCAGCTACTATGGCTACCTACTAAGCTTAATATACTGGTCGTGAAGCCCACGGCAGTAGAGGGTGGCGAATACCTAAATTGGCGGTTTACTAAGCGGTATACTATAAGGCGCTTTGCTATAGTACGGTAGCTCTACTTTCTAAAGGTTAATCATCCTGATTATCGTGATATTGAAATATATAGTACCTAGCTTACCAGTTTACCTGAAAATGGCTCTATATTAGATCAGCTACCTTATATTAATAAGTTGGAGTCTAATTCTAGTGGCCTAATGGCTTACCCTACTGCTCCTATGCAATATCCTCCTGCTATTAATCCTCTGCCTGCCGAGCTTGGTAGTAATATACTGGACAGCGAATTTAATGACGATATACTAGATACTTTAGTTCCTGATCTAGTACCTAACCTTAATAAATTGGAGCTTTTAGGTCGCGAGGTTTAACACTAATAAGACTTATAAGCGGGCCTAGAGGTTCCTACTATGCGATAAATACCTCTCTCTAAGCAATTAGCTAGTTTTATTATACGCGGCGCCTTTCCTACCCTATTTCCTTATGGCAAAGCAGATTTTGATATGCCACGAAGCCGTACGGTTACCCTGGCTGCGTATGCCAAGCATATGCTTAAGTATTAGGACAGTCGGTTTAGCCACCACCCCTTATTTCGCTACTACGTGTTTAATTGGATTATAAGAGAGCAAGCCCTTAATGCTACCCGCTTCCTTTGCGGCTAATTAGATAAGAATAGTCTATCTTTAGACGAGCTTGGTAATCTTATAAATGGTAGTGGGGGTGACCAGGTTCTGAATAAAATTATACGGCATATATAGAAGCTTAAGGGCACCAGACCTTACTGGAAGCAGAAGAGAAATAAGCTTACGGCTTATACTAAAAATATTAAGAGCGGGTCTCTATTCTTTATACTTAGCGCTACTAATCTACATTGGTATGATCTATACTCTTATATACCTCTATTTGACAAATATAAGGCTGCTAATAAGGCTTAGCGCTACTAGATTACTTCTTAAAATCTTAATAATAATCTATATATTACTACTTACTGGCTGCATCGCCGCTTTGATCTGTTTAGGAAGCACGTGCTTATAGGTCTATTTAATAGCACTAACTTTTGGTCCCAATATAAGTGGTAGGTGCGAGGTAGTAGCCATATATATAGCTTCTTATGGAGTTTAATAGCCCTAGAGCTAGATCCGTCAGCTAGTGCATTAAGGGCGGCTTTTACTAAGTACTAGGCTACTTTTATATTTATAATAAATTTTAATCAATCTAGGCCTCCTAATCTTCAACATCCTTCTGCTCTTAGCTATGAAGAACAGCTTAATACTAGTAAGCTTCTTACCGCCTACCTTAATCAATTTCAGCGGCACTATAATTGCATCAAATCTTACTGCTTAAGATTAAAGAAAGGCTCCACTGGAGTAAAGAAGTACCGCTTTTACTTTCCACACTCTCTCCGTAATAAGGCCGCTGTATTAAAGGATTAAAATCCATATCACTAGACGTTCTGTCTATAGCATAATAATAAGCTTCTTAATAGTTACAATACAGCCATAATATTGGCGTAGATGGCGAATATTAATACATCACCTACTATAAGCATATTAGTAATAGTCAACTATATAGGCAAATATTATAGCAAGGAAGAGAAGAAGTCGACTTCCTACTAAGAGCTACTCTAATTAGTACAGCCACACGCCAACTACCTTTATGCCTTTAGTTTGGTAGTAGCTAGGTTTATAAATAAGCTTATTACTAAACGTAATTGGTTGGCGTAGGAGGTATACTATTTACTTCTTAATATTCCACTTTACAAGGGCTCTAGGAATGTAGTAACTTTAGACTACTATTAGAAGGACGATTAAAGCGCTATATATAAGCTTAAGGATAGCTAACTAGAAGGGTACGGACTATCTAACTATAAGAAATATAAGCGCCGCCTAGATAAGGTAAAGGATATTACTTTCTTTAATTTCCTACTCTATTTTAATCACTCTACTTATAAGCATTAGCCAAGAGCAAAGCCTTAAGTTATATTATACTTTCCGTGATATAAAGGCGATCCTTTCTATCTATAGTATCCTAAGTTCTGCCGTGTAAAGCTTATTCTTTATTACCCATAGAGGGAGTATAAGGAAGTGGCTACTTATACTAATAGATTTGGGGCCCCTAATTATATAGCTTCCTATTAGGCTTATGTTAACTCTTATTAGCACCTACTTAACTACTTCTATAATTAAAAACTGGAGGAAGGCCACAAAACTACTAATAATATTAATGAGTTTAAGGGCAATTTTGTAAACAACTTAGAGCTATACCAGTCTTTTAAGGCCCTATATGCCTGCGTCCGAAACACTAACGGAGTTAAAATTAAGGATCCTAACAGGCTTGGTAATAGGGAGCTTAATTATAACTATAACTAGGGTATATATTGTGGTATATACCCGCAGCTTAATAATAGGACTTATTGGTAGGAAGTACGGTTACAGCCTCTACTATTAAGCTGCCTATTCTAAATAGCAACTCTGTCTTCCTTACAACCAGGCCAGTGTTATATTTATAATGCCGTAGTTAATTACTATAGGTAGATCTAATTAAGCCTTAGCCCCCCCCCACTATGGATTAATATTAATAGAGAGGCAGGAACTGGTAAATTATATCTTATTACTGTTCTCTCTACTACGCTCTGTACTATGGCAAGGGCTAATAGCAAGCTATTACCATTGGTTTAAGCCGCCCCTACTAGGGTAGCTGCCTTTAATATTAATGGCAGGACTATATACGATCTACTAAGGCTACTAGTAAATCGCCCCTTTAAGAAATTGCCTACTGCTAGTCTTATACCTCTATAATAAGCTTTTAAGGATATTTATTATCTTATCCTTAACAAGAAATCTATAATTGGGTAAGTATATCTGGCCTAGATTAATTACCGCCTCTATTAGATCTACCCTGCACGTAATAACAACTATTTTAGAGGCTTAAACATCTTACTAGTAGGCGATTTCCATTAGCTTCCCCCTATAGGTTAGGCGGCCTTATATAATAATCTACCCGCTTACCCGTTAGAGCTTGCTAGCTATAGAAAGGGAGCCTATAAGGCAATTAACTGAACTGCTATCCTAGATTAAGTTATGCGGTAGGGCGGTAATAACGCTAAGAGCTCTATATTTAGGACCGCCCTTATGGAGCTATGTAGTGATTTTGTAAGTAATTTAACCTAGAAGCTTCTTTTAACTAGGTATAAGCAGGGCCTATCTACTAATAAGGTTACAGGCTTTAATAACGCAATTCGGCTATATGGCACACGCGCTACTATAGGTAAGTATAACACTACTTAGCTTTGCGACCTTTTACAGCCGGTAGTAGCTATTAAGTTAGTTAATACTAGTATAGGTACGCAGAAGGCTACTCCTAATTAGTGTAATACTATGGAGAATCTAGCCCTATATATTGGCGCGAAAGTAATGCTAATATAGAATATCTGGGTTAAACTAGGCTTAGTAAACGGTACTACTAATATAGTTAAAGATATTATATAGAAGGAACACGTAGATATTAAAAATAATTAACCCTAGTTACTACTAATTGCGGTAAATGGGTATAACGGACCTGCCCTATTTACTTAGTAGGATAGTAAGAAAGTTGTCCCTATATTTTCTATACTTTATAAGTGGGAGGGTATAAGAGGCTCTTACTTATGGCGTTAATTTCTAGTTACTCTAGCTTTTACTCTTATAGTGCATAAAAGCCAGGGCCTAATACTTAACTAAGTAGTTCTAGATATTAAGGAAAAGGATAAGATAGCTAGGCTAACTTATATAGCAATCTTATAAGTTAAGAAGCTTTTGGGGCTTATATTCAAACATAGATTTAATAAGAAATGATTTTAGTTATCTATAAGCAAGGCTAAGGAGGCATAACAGGAAGATTTTATATGGAGGCAGTAGTAACTACTTATAAACAACCTTTCTTAAATAGGAAATTATATACTGGCTTAGAGGTAAGTGGAGAATGTAGTATTTATCTTAGTTTCCTAACTTTTAAATAGCTGATCTACAAAATCTAATTTGTTTAAATTTTAACCCCCCTATCCATCCTACCTTCTTATCGCCTTTAGAGCTATTAGATATACATACAATGGTATATAGGGAGAATTAGCAGTATTGCCAGATTAATATTGCTGCTGTCTATAGCGTTAATTAATTTTTAGAAATTTTCACTTTTTTTTTTAAGGGCGGAAATGTTACTTATATAATAAGTCACGTGATCTTTAAAAATGTATATTATTTCTAAATTAACGTTACTTGGTTACTGTAGTAGACCCTCTTAATAAGATAATACCACCTAGCAGTAACTAAGGCGCCTTAACCTTACTACTACTACTTTTATAGGCCTCCTCCCGTCTATAAATACTTCCTTTTCTACACCTTTTCTATTCTTCTTTATAGGGAGCTAGAGGTGCTTTAATACGCCTCCTTAGTCTCTACTAAGGGATCTATTAATTAATATAGCGATATAGACAGTATCGGATAAGGAGATAACGGGCAAGGGAGAAGATAGGAAGGACGGATGAGCCTCTAGTAGGTATTAGTTAAGCAACGTTAATGGCTATATTATGGCCGCCTAATCTCCCGTGCTCGCAGGCCTCCTTCTGTCTATAAATACTCCCTCCTCTATACCTTCCTCTCTTCTTTTCTTCTTCCTTATAGGAGCTAGAGGTGCTCTAATACTTCTTAGTCCCTACTAAGGGATCTATTGGTTAATGTAGCGATATGGACAGCATCAGATAAGGAGATAACGGGCAAGGGAGAAGATAGGAAGGATAGATAAGCCTCTAGTAGGTGTTAGTTAAGCAACGTTAATGGCTATATTATAGCCGCCTAATCTCCCGTGCTCGCAGGCCTTCTCCTATCTATAAATACTCCCTCCTTTATACCTTCCTCTCTTCTTTTCTTCTTTTTTATAGGAGCTAGAGGTGCTCTAATACTCCTTAGTCCCTACTAAGGGATCTATTGGTTGACGTAGCGATATGGACAGCATTAGACAAGGAGATAACGGGTGAGAGAGAAGATAGGTAGGACGGAGGAGCCTCTAGTAGGTATTAGTCGAGTAACGTTAATGGCTATATTATGGCCGCCTAATCTCCCGTGCTTATAGGCCTCCTCCCGTCTATAAATACGCCCTCCTCTATACCTTCCTCTCCTCTTTTCTTCTTCCTTATAGGAGCTGGAGGTGCTCTAATACCCCTCCCTAGTCCCTACTAAGAGATCTATTAGTTGACGTGGCGATATACCCCTCCCTAGTCCCTACTAAGGGATCTATTAGTTGACGTGGCGATATAGACAGCATTAGACAAGGAGACGACGGGCAAAAGAGAAGATAGGAAGGACAGATAAGCCTTTAGTAAGTATCAGTCGAGCAATATCAACGGCTGGTTTTTGTTACCCAAAGATTGCGTTATATAACGACATTTGGGAATATAAATATATACCCCGTCCCGTACTCCACCACTACTAAATATTCTAGATTTCGCACTCGGAGCTGCTTGCAGTAGGCATTCCTAGAATATTTGCCTGTTTGAAGCTCTACAATTAAACGTTGTTAATAGTTTATATAGGGGTCGTCGATCAAGCTCCCGGGACACAATTTTTAAAGTTTAACACTATACCACTATCACGACCTTCTTGCAGTGGCCGAGCCACCCCTAATCTCCTTCCCTCCCTCCCTCCCTCCCTCCCTCCCTCTCTCTTATTGCTCGGCGCCGAGCTATTGCGTTGTCGCCAAGCTATTGCGTTTTTGTACATCCGAACTGGTGGGCAACGACGTAGTTAATTAATGCTACTATGGCCGCACCGCCTCTACCCGTTGGGGGGAGGGGTCTTGGCATACCGTTATGTCTCTTCTTACACGCGTGTTTAATCAAGTTGGGGTAGTAGACTTTAATTCTAGCCATACAGCGATTTATTTATTAGGCATTAAAAATATTTAATATATAAAGCTTTAAATTGGAATCACAATCTACTATATTAGATCCTACGTAGAGGGCTCTATATTAAAGCTCTGCAGTCTAAATATGTACTAGATTTGTGACCAATATGACCTTTAAGCTTAGTTTAAGTAGGGCGCCTCGGTTACTGCAGTATATACTTACCTAGCGATGACCAGGCGCCTTAGTCTTACTACTACTTCTAAATTAAGCAAAAGCTCTATATAGGGGGGTCCTAGGGGGTCTCCCCCTGGAAAACCTTATCTCTATATATATTAATTAAAGTCTATATAATAAAGCTCTAAATTACAAACTCGGGTCAAAATTTTAGTTGGGGCCCCAACTATCCGCATGTTTTTTTACCCTTCCTTATATCCTCCCTAACTTAGGAGGCACTGGAACGGCAGCTAGTAGAGGACCGTCGCCAGAACCAGACGACCGTTGCTAGAACCAGATGACCGTCACCAGAACCAGATGACCGTCCTAGAGCCAGACAACCGTTACCAGAACTAGACAATGATCTTTTAAATAACCAGCCAGCGAATACCACAAACATATCCGGGAGCGACAGGCCGGACGGATGCGCATAAAACTGCGCGTCGATAAGCCTTACACTGCCACCCTCAACAGCCGGCTCCTTGCTTATATTTGTGCTCTAGTACCCGCCCTAGCAAAATCCAGCGACACCCAGCTTTGCTCCCGTGGGCATGTTGGCCTTAAGTTTGCGCGTCCATTCCAGGATGTTAGGATATAATTTTGCTGGGCTCGCGCATATTATAAAGGGAGCAACGTACCAAATTGCATAGAATACGGCTCTGATGCGCTTTAGCTGGCCCTAGACGTTCTACTAGCTTACTAGTTTGGAGATCCGGTCTATAATGCCTATAACAGATGTTAACATGCCGCCACTGGGGATAAGGTTGGGGAGCAAGACCCGCAAGCCAGTGCTAGTGGCATATTTATTGGTAAGCATTTTGTTATTTATAAAATTAATGCTAAAGGCATTAGTTACAAAGAGAATGGTAGATTAAGAGTCTACGGTAGTAGTTAGAGTGGCAATATAAGTCCGCTTGCCGTATATTGTTTCTTTATAGCCCTTAACCCCTTTAGCTCTTAAGCCATAGTTATAGATTATGCCTTTAAAGCAATTGGGATATAATATATTAGCGCTTAAGTCTAAATACGTATAATTAATCTATAAAGGTAGAAACGCTAGGTTCTATAATCTTAATAAGTAGGGGGTTACGTACCTAAATATTAAAAAGCTTAAGCTAGGGTTAGTATATCTCTCTACTAGGAGTTTATCCCTCCGCCGTAAGCACGCTATGCCTTATAATAATTAACAGATAGTGGTAAACCCTTACTCTAGAGAGCTTAATATAACTATATTATTTGGAGTTATTGTATCTCTATAGTAGGTGGCACGAAAGAGCTAAGGGTCTTAATTAGGCTTAGTATTAGTTACGCTATATAATTAAAATACTTTACTATGGTATACCCTCCTGTTAATTCCGGTTGTTAGTACAGCTATATCTACACAGCTTTACTTTCCCTTAAATAGTAAAAATACCAAAACTTCCCCTATAAAAAGGCTGTGTAGACGTGGCTATATTAACAAACAGAATTAACAGGAGGGTGTATACAATAAGATACTTATAGTAGGTTTTATTGTGTAGGTTGCGTGTTATAAAGTTATTAAGCTATAAAGCTAACTTAAAGTGCTATATTTAATATCGTTTTCGGGAACTCCTTATGCCAAGCATTTAAAAGGATTAATATATACGCTAAATAATCCTCCCCACTACTTTAGCTAAGTTAGTTGTAATTTATCTTCCAGCCTTACCAATATAAGCTGTATTATAAAATATAGAGCTTTATAAGCTAAATTTAATGGTACTATTTTTATTAAAATTTAACTATATATAGTTAAGATGTAACGGGTTAAAGGTTATAAAATTACCTAAATATATATTATAGCTTAAATAAATGCCTCTAAGACAAAGCTTGAACGAATGCTGTATTATGAAGATACTAGAAGGTAGAGGAAAGGACACGTCTATATATAGCGCCAAGTCTTTAGCCGAACCCCTAACTAGGCATACTCTTAAGCAGAAGCTCCTTTTCTCTCTTATAAATATACCTTTTACTTAACGCCTAGTCTTCGCTAAATTAAAAGACTTTTATTACAATCTGCGGTTACTTTATTAACGATACTGACGTACTTTAGAGGGCTCTGCTTGCTCTACCTTTTCTATTCAATTAATTAATTAAATTTAACATTGGCCCATTACCAAATTAAATTAAGGCCTCCTAAGGAGGCACCTTAGACGACTACTATTTAAATATATAGCTAGCCAACGGCTATAGAGAACGATCTAAATTAATTAGAGCCTTTAATTGGGCCAACCCCTCCCCTAAATTGAATTAGATACTGATATACGCAGGCAGGCAGGCAGGCAGGCAGGCAGGCAGGTAGGTAGGTAGATAGGCAGACAAGTAGGTAGGCAGACAGGTTGGTAGGTAGGTAGGTAGAAGAGGACCGTCGCCAGAACCAGACGACTGTTGCCAGAACCAGACGACCGTCGCCAGAACTAGACAACCGTCGCCAGAACCAGACGACCGTTACCAGAACCAGACGACCGTCGCTAGAACCAGACGACCGTCGCTAGAACTAGACGACCGTCGCCAGAACCAGACGACCGTTGCCAGAACCAGACGACCGTCGCCAGAGCCAGACGACAACGACTAGCCAGCGAACACTATAAACAATTCAATCGGTCGATCGAATCAAGGTAGTATAGACAGGTAGGCACAAACAGGGAGATGCTGACGGGTAGGTAAATGCAGACAGGTAGGCAGATGTAGACGGGTAGGCAGATACAAACAGGTAAGCAGATGCAGACAGGCAAGCAGATGCAGACAGGTAGGCAGATGCTAACAGGTAGGCAGATATAGACAGGTAGGCAGATGCAAATAGGTAGGCGATGTAGACAGGTAGGCAATGCAGATAGGTAGGCGATGTAGGCAGGCAGGTAGATAGGCAGGTACTATAGATAAGTCAATAGATAGATAGGTAGAAGAGAACCATCGCTATATTTGTTACGGCGCTGGTGGAAAACGGTACTGGCAAATTGCCGCAACTTGCCGCAAGTTGCCATCACGTGACCAGATGATTGTATATAGCTTCGAGCGGTGCTTCCGTTCTTCCCCTTTCCTTTCTCTAG
>Ga0307507_10003897_pt1 | contig 27690 bp, 9 predicted proteins | sample 7_EM_MG_FD_207223 | JGI IMG/M metagenome (GOLD analysis project Ga0307507, IMG submission 207223) | Populus trichocarpa ectomycorrhiza microbial communities from riparian zone in the Pacific Northwest, United States - 7_EM | ecosystem: Host-associated > Plants > Roots > Unclassified | place...
TAGAGTTATTAGGGGGCGCCTATTACTCGCCCCTTTGCTTTCTATTGCTATTTCCTTTGCAACCCAGAACTGGTCTAGCATATTTTGGCCAATAAGCCACCGGGTAGCCGCCTTAAGGCCTTTCTATGTTAAGAGTAGTGTATTATAGTTTTCTGTGCCAGCTACTAAGAGTATTGCTTCTTAGCTAGTGCGTAAGGGGCATAATAGTATTATATATTTTGGTGTCTGTCTTAGCCAGCTATATTCGCACCTTAGGCTACCTACTAGGATACCTACCTAGTAAAGCTAATCTTTTAGTCCTATTATTCCTGTCCTTAAGAGTGTTGCTATTGTATTTTCTGCCTTTGTTAGGCCCTCTTGGAGCCCTTAGATATTTACCCCCTATAGTATTACCTATGCTATAGCTTAGGTTCCCCTTACCTAAGTCTACCTCTGTATCTTTAACTCCTATTTGTCTCTCCAGCGTTAGTCTAACCAGTATTGTGTTGCGGTAGATGGTTTTCTAGTACTCTTTTATGCTCTACTTTAGCTCCTTTTTCTTCCTTACTATTATCTTTGCTAGCCTCTTACGCGTCTCCCTTTCTCCTCTATATAGGCCTGGGCCCTAGCGCCGCACTATTTTTCTTCTACTTTCTCTACCTGTTTTCCTAATATATCTTCCCTACTTTGGGGTTGTTGGTTCCTTCTCCTATAGGGCACCCTAGGGTCCCTCTATAGTTTATTTAGGCGTATCTTAATATACTTTATAATGTTAAAGTTACGTTCCTTTTACACCCTTTATATTGCATTGGCTTTAATATATAGTTATAGGGGGGGAATATTGGCTTCCTTCTTAAGCAGTGCTATGGCCGTTCGCTTATACCCGCCTGTTATACTCCTAAGGCAGGCTATTTGGACCTTTTAGAGTAGTTTAAGGAGTAATTTAGGGGGGCCTTTCTTGGTTTCTCTAGTGGCCTAAATACTAGATCTATATGTCATGGTTAGCCAGATAACTGCTATATATAGTAGGCATAACCTCTAGAAGTATAGACCCTATATAGAATTAACAATCCTGGACATGGTAATATACTGTGCTTGGCCCTTATAGGCCGCTTGCGCCGCATATACGCTCTACTAGAGCTTACTGTCTACCTATACTCCTAATACCCTTAGGCCTTAAACCAGTTGACCCCTAAAGCCTTAGATATGGATTATATACTAAAGATCTGCAGATTGGTTACATTTTCTTATAAAATGGATTAGCTGGTATTTCTCTGGTAAGAATTAGACTCTATATCGTTTTGCCCATTCTATATAGGTGTTATAGGCTTTCTCTAGTGTTCTACAGTTCTCTGCGGCTGTTGGCCTATATATAATTAGGTTTGTGTTATTAACAAAGCCTATCCTCTAAGTCGCCCCTTCCTTAAAGGTGTTAAGCAGGTTACTTATAAAGAAGAGGAAGAGTATAGGCGACAGAGGTGATCCTTATAGTATTCCTGTTATAATTATAATAGGGGGGCTCTAGTATCCGCTAAAGACTAGTAACGTTTCTTTCTAGCCTATAAATCCTTAAATAAACTGAATAATCCATTCTGGGAAGCCCTTTGCCCTAAGGATGTATAGGAGACGCTTATAGGGTATATTATTATAGGCGCCGCTAATATCTAGGCTAAGTATTAATACTATAAAGTCCTTTCGCATAGCCCATGCAGTTTTAATGGTAGTAGCGAGTAGTATAAGTACTAATAGCGTTAAGCGATTCTTTCTTGCCCCCATTTGGCTTTGCGGTAGTAGGGCGTGTTCCTCTGCTGTGTCTGCTATATAGTCCGCTATAACCTTTTCTAAGATCTTGCTTAGGGTGTTTTTTAAGGCAATAGGGCGGTAGCTTCCTGGGATTAAGTAGTCTGCTTTACCTTCTTTTTATAAGACGACTGTTGTTATGGATCTTCCAAGTTATAGGTAGTAGCCTATTGCAAAGTATGCTTTGGCTACGTCTACAAGCTAAGGTGCTATAAGTGGTCTATAGGTCTTTAGGGCTTTGTTTAGGATCCTATCTAGTCCTAGTACTATATTGTTTAAGAGGCGGCTAATAGTTCTAGCCATTTCTTTAGTTGTTATATCGCTGTTGACCCTTAGGTAAGTCACCGGTATTTTACTAGTAATGTCGCTAAGGTCTACTAGAGCCGGTTAAGGGAAAAATCTTTCTATAAGGATCTTTACCTTTTTATTATTATTGCTTGTGGCCTATAGTTCGCCTGCTCTTTATAGGGGTGGTAGGTGTGGATCTTCTACTAGGTATCCCGCCTTTTTCTTTACCTATTTCGCTATGGTCCAAAGGCCCTTATTATAGGGGAGACTTAGGTTAGTAGTATATTTATTTATAAACTATCTCCAGTTATTCCTTGCTTCTTTTCTTAGGGTATTCTTTAGCTGGTTTCTTGTGTCTTTATATTGTCTCTCGTCCTTAGAATTGTGGCTGCTTATGTATTTTCTTCTTGCTCGTCGTTGGCCGGCTATAAGGGCCGCGTATTATGCGGACCACGCGTATTGCGCGTAGGGGCCTAGTTTTAAAACTAGGCAGTGCTTTTTTAGCCTACTTTTAATTACTGTCTAGATCCTTTCTAGTCTTTAATTAATTTCCTTGGGGGTAGCTAATAAGCCTCGCTTATCTGGTATTAGGTAGATTTCTTCTAGGTCTTAAAGTTATTGTTTAATTATATTAAGGAAGCTATCTATATTAAGCTTCCTTATTGCGTATCTTTTACTATTTGGTTGCGCCTTAATGTCCAGATCTAGTTGTATCTGGATAGGGATATAGTCTAAGGTAAGTGCCTATTCTTCTTTAGGGGAGCACCTTTTAAGTCTCTGGTATAGGTTTTCGTCTATAATTGTAAGGTTAATTGTACTTTTGGCGGTGCCCTATTGCTATATAATTGCACCTGGGGGGGTAGCTAGCTTAAGGCCCCCGTTGTCTATAGCTCTTAGTAGGCACTCTACCTGTTAATTGGTAGCAATATAGATACCCTCCTATTATGGGTAGTAGAGGTTTATATCTCCTAGTAGGATAGACTCTGTGTGTTTAGTTTCTAGTAAGCTTATTATAGATATAATGTTCTCTGTTTATGCTACCCCTTTAACCCTAGGGTTATAGACATTAATAATTTGTACTAGTCCCCTATATGTCTAAATGGTTATAACTATAATATCTGGGTTAACTGCCTGCTATAACTATAAGGCAAGGCTGATATTTTTACTGATTATAAAGTATACGCGTGTGGCTGCTTTTGGTTTATATAGGAGCTAGAATCCTTAGGGGCAGTATATTAATTATATGTAGGTATTATAATACGGCTCTTATATAGCAAGTATATGGTATTTCTCTAGGTCTAGACTGTCTAGTAGGGGCCTTACTAGATAGTGGTTCGTATTGCTGCAGTTATACTGTATAATGGTTAAGTGGCGGACCCCTAGTGGGGGTCCTTTGCCTTTTCTTTACTCCTTGCTTCTTCCGTTTCTACTTTCTCTAAAATGTTTAGAACTTCTGTCTTCTGTGTTTACTCCCTGGCTACTACTTATTTTGTATAGAGCTTTCTATTCCTATATTTTATGTTTCTACTAGCCTTTCTAAATCTAAGTTTATTATTGCCTTTGGTTCTTCCCCCGTTTTTGCTGGTTAGCTATATGCCCCTTATAAGCTAGCTACGTGTGTTGTATTTGCCGCGTTAAATCTAATTCTTAATTGTCCCGGCCTTGAACTTGCCGTAGCCGTCTATAGGGGTCTTCCTACTGGGCGTTTTCTCCCTTGTGTCCTATGTGTCCCTTATGTCCCTGTTTGGTCTAGTAATGTCGCGCGGCGTTGCTTTTGGCCCGTTAAGGCTTGGGATGGCTGGCTTAGCCCCCTAATATTAAAGGTAGGAAACACTAGGAAGACACCTGCGTCCCCCTAGCTTATCACCTGTTATTTCCATTTGTATAATTTGGCGTGCAGTTGTTCCTATAGCTATTAAGCCTTTTCCTTTCGTCTTTTATATTTAATGTAGTCTTCTCTCTCCCACGCCTTATGTGTGCTTTGGTGACAGTTCGCGCATTTTATTTAGTCTTGATTTGTATATTGTCTTATATTATAGGGGCCTGTATAGTAGCCGCAGCACACCTGTGCTGCGTATATGGATTGGGTGTGTCCCTATTATACGCAGTAATAATATTATTCTAGGTGTAGTCTGTGGTTATAGAGCCTTATGTTATATATAAGGCCATTTATAATTATTCCTTTTTAGATAAGGAGTTTTTGCATTCCTAGTGTATATACGCTAACGATAAGGGAGCTATGTGTTTGTCTATTGTTTCCCTAGCGAGTCTCTAGCGCCCCTTATATCCTCTTATTATTCTTATTATATGCTTAGTTTATATTTTTCTATTAAAGCTATTAGATCTGGGTAATTATAAGTCCTAGTATAAAGCGTTCTGTTTATTTTACTATCTCCTATATAGTTGCTGTATTATTCGCCTGGCGTCCCCTTTCTACCCTAAGGCTTATGGGAACCAATAGGACTTTAACTAGGTAATTTTCATGAAGCACTTTTATGCTAATATGCTCTCCTAGCCTGTCCCCTGCCCTTATGGCCCATTCCTTTACCTATTAGTTCTTTAGGGTGACTCTAATATCTCCACTCCTAAGGTGTTAAACTGTGACGGCGTTATGGACCTTTTTACGAATCTTTATAAGAACTTCTATTTCTAATTATCCCCTAAGTTCCTCTGCCTTTTCTGTATTTGGTTATATTGTGATTGTATACCTAGTTGTTGTCTTTAGGGGGGTGGGTTCCCTGTGCTATAGAAGCGCAGCTACGGCGGCCCAGGTACAGTTCGTCTATTAGGGGGGGTTTTGTTTATCTTTAATTTTGTTTAGCCGTTAGAGGATTTAATTAAGGGTTTGCTAGAGGGGCGCCTAAGGTTCGCTAGACTAGAGCTATTCTGCTAGCTGTATTAGTTCGTAATGGCTAATAGATGCTCCCCTATAGTTTTGGATACTAGACGCGTCTAATAGGCTTTGTATTTTATTAGATGCCTTTTTAATTGGGGTATTTCCACTTTCTGGTATAGTATTCGCCCGTTCTTGTTGTTGTTGTGGGGGGCCATTGTTAGGTATAGGTCTGGCGGTCGCGCGTAACTACGTACCACCGTCGTTCCACCTGTGCCTCCCCTGTAATATATGCATCTTAGGGGATTATCAGGGTGTTTTTCAGGGTTCTTTTAGTTAGTTTGGTCTTTTTGGGCTGGGTGCAGCAAAAGCTCCAAAAAAGCCGATCTAGAGGACTAAGTCTTTAGGCTTTTATATATACTTTATAACTTCTATTAAAATTTTATAGTAAATTATTAAGTAGTTTTTAAGATATAGTAAGATATAGTAATTTTGCCTTATTTTAGCCCTTAAATTTAAATATCTTAAAAACTATTAAACTATTTACTATATAACCTTAATAGAAGCTATAGAGTATATATAAAAGCCTAAATCCAAATTATTAGAATTTATTATTAAGTAGTTATTAAGATACTAAAATACAATTTTTCCAATTTTTAGTAAGTTTTAAGGTATATAGCTTACTTATATTTATAGCTTGCTTATAAACCATATTATAATATCTTAATAACCACTTAATAATAAATTTTAATAATTTAGATTTAGACTTTTATATACATTTTATAGCTTCTATTAAAATTGTATAATAATTAAATTAGTAGTTACTAAGATATAGTAATTTAGGGGCTAAAATAAAACTAAATTACTATATCTTAACAACCACTAATTTAATAGAAGCTGTAAAACGTATATAAAAGTCCAAATCTAAATTATTAAAATTTATTATTAAGTAGTTATGTGACGGCTCGAACCATTGAATAAATGTCTTAACAAAGACTTAAACAAATGCTTCTAACACGAAGCGAACGAATGCTGTATTACAAAGATATCAAGGTGAGGAGTAGAAGAAGGTAGTAAGGCCACGTCTAAATATATAAGCCAAGCCTTAAGCGAACCCCTGACTAGGTGACGCGCCCTAGCGCCGTTATATCACCCCCCCCTTTGAAAAAGCCTGCCCTTAGGCGTTATTCTCCAGATACTTGTCTATCTTGTATATAGTTGTTGCTGCAGGTGGGGCAGCAGGAGTCAGTGGTGGTACTACAGGCGGAGCAGCAGTTGTCGGTTGTGGTGCTACAGGGAGGCAGCAAGGTGTTGGTTTAGCTGCAGGTAGGAGCAGCAATTGTCCGTTTAGGTGGTAGTACGGTACCAGCGGTGGTGATAGTCAGTCGAGCACAAAGCTCGTCTATCAGTTAGTTGGTAGATCGCAGGCATATCGGCGCGATCATTCGGTCAATAGACTGTAGGCGTAGCGGCACAGTCGTTAGTCGATGGTTCGTAATAGCATGCATATTGGCGCTATTGTTGTCGTCGTGATAGCAAGCGTAGGATGCTATCGTTGTCTGGTATATGGCAGTACGGTGCCAGCGTCATATGGATTGCAGGCGTATAGGCACAATTATTCGGTTGGTGGATCGCAGGCGTATCGGCGCAATTAGTCAATCGGTTTGTCCTAATTGATTTTAACCTTAAAGCTTGCACAGCTTAGTATGTTCTCGCAGATAGTATCTTAGTATCAGCCGAGGTCGTTCCTCACAGTGTGCGTGGCTTAGTGTCAGTCGAAAAAGGATCTCCGTAGGCTATCGGCACGGCGTTGTTAAAGGTAGTAGTACGGTACTAGCGTCAGAGACATACGGTCGGTCGGTTGTTCGATTAATCGGTAGGTAGACGTACGCGTTGGGTTGACAGATATGCGCGTTGCCCGTTCGGTCGGCGAGTTCGTACGGTTGGAAAGAGGTTACCGCTCAGCACGTGCTTCCCCATAGCATAGGCGGCCGTTTGGTAAAGAGAAGAGAATAAAACAAAAAGAAACATAAGGGTGTGGGTGCCTACATAGTGTAGGGAGTAAGCTTCTCGCAACCTAGCCACCACAGGACTTCGCACGAGATGTTTACTGTCCTCGCGGACGACCTGAGATACCACAGCCTGCATATGACTGGGGACCTTGATATAATGTAATAGCTCGAACTATTGAATAAATGTCTTAACGAAGACTTAAACAAATGCTTCTAACACGAAGCGAACGAATGCTGTATTACGAAGATATCAAGGTAAGGAGTAGAAGAAGGTGGTGAGGCCACGCCTAAATACACAAGCCAAGCCTTAAGCGAACCCCTGACTAGGTGACGCGCCCCAGCGCTGTCACAAGTTATTAAGATATTATAATATGGTTTATAAGCAAGCTATAAATATAAGCAAGCTATACACCTTAAAACTTACTAAAAATTAAAAAAATTGTATTTTAACATCTTAATAACTACTTAATAAATTCTAATAATTTGGATTTAGGCTTTTATATATACTTTATAACTTGTTGGTCACATAGGGTGACTCACTAATAACGACTACTCAAGTAGGTTACAGTGATGTTGGTTAATATGCTTGATATTAATTAAATGAGGAAGGGTGAGGAACTTAAGGTTCCTCACCACGCTAGTGCCGCGGCGACACGTGATAACCACGTGCCTTATTCCCAACACTGGCAACTTTTCTTTTATGGTTGCTATCTACATACAAATAACGCAATTAAGCTGTGATGGTGCTAGCACCCACCACGTTGCCGGATTTTGCCGTATTCTGCCGTATTCTGCTAGCTATAATATTCTGCCAAATTCTGCCAAGCCATGGAATTCTGCTAAATTCTGCTAGGCCATAGAATTCTGCCAAATTCTGCCAAGCCATGGAATTCTGCTAAATTCTGCTAGGCCATGGAATTCTGCCAAATTCTGCCAGGCTATGGAATTCTGCTAAATTCTGCTAGGCCATGGAATTCTGCTAAACTCTGCTAGGCTATAGAATTCTGCCAAATTCTGCCAGGCTATGGAATTCTGCCAAATTCTGCCAGGCTATGGAATTCTGCTAAACTCTGCTATTCCACTCTTTATTAAGGAGGGAGCTAGCGCAACAATAACTTGCTAACTAGCTCGTTGAATTATAGGAGACTGCGTAAGAATTACCTCCTTGCTATTGTTATTGTAGCCTTAGATAACAAGCCTTGATTTCTTAAATGGGGCGTTAGTAGCTTTGCCTTTAATCTTATTAACTATTCTTAACTTAAAGATATGAACTTTATTGAACTTAATAGGGTTATACTTCTTAAATTTAAAGACTTCTCTTATAATAAGACCATCGATCTCCTGCTTGTTAGATACTTAGAAAGGAGCTCCTAGAGTTATAATATAACCTTCCTTTTAGAGCTGTTTTATAAGCTTAAAGTCAGCCTTCTCCTTAGCTGTTATAAAGGCTATTAATAACTTAACTCTATTCTTAATGGCAGTAATAAATTGCTCTTTAAAATTAATAAGGTGTTGGCGATTTCGTAATCCCTTTGGGCGACCTCTACTGTGTTATAGTTGCGGCATATCTACTACAATTATATTAGAATCGTAGTCGCCTTCTAAAGTATATTAATTGTGGTTCTCCTCTAGGGCCTCCTTTAGGGTATTCTACAAAGGCTCGAAACTGTTATCTTTATAGTAAGGCTTAATAATAGTTAAACGGAATTAAGTGGGTCTATAAGGCATCTAGATAGTACAAGTTTAACCATGTCACGAGACGAGGTCAAGGAGGCTCTGAGAAGTCGTAGCATTGACTAGGTACACGACAGGATGTTGCACAAAGGTGCAAGAGGTGCGTAGGCACCGTGGCTCTATATACTGTGGGTGCCAAGGCGAGCCTATGGCGAGCCCTTGGCGGTGCTACAGCCGGAATCCGTGACAAACCATTAATTATAATAAGTTGATGTGGGCCTAACCATCCTCCCTTTTTACGCCATACGCGTACCTTAGACTGGAGTGGCAAATTAAGCGTAGTTAAGGTGTTTAGGCCATTTCTTATTTCTAGTGCGTTGTTAACCTGGTGTATAGCGTAGAGACGTTGCACCTCCTTTATTGCCTTGCGAATAGCCTCAGCTCGTTACACGATGGAGGGAGATAGTGGAGAATTGTTAGTTATTTAAGGGTAGGCGCCAAAGACTAGTAACGTAGGTACAAGTCTATCTGGGCTAGTGGAATTGTTAACAGCTTTAATAGCCATTTATAAGGTAAGTTCTTTGCTAGCATCCTCTAGTTCTAAAGAGATAATCTTATATGCGCGGCGTAATGGCGTGTAATATCACTCCACTTTTCTAACACTATTATGTGCCTTAATAGGGACTTCCTTAACCTTAATTGCCATTGCCTTTGTCTGTTATTAAAACTCTACAAATAAGAAGTTCTTTCCTACGTTATAAATAATTTAATTAGGGGGTTTTAGGTAGACATTAATCTAGCATAATTAAAGAGTATCCTATATGTTCCTAGCTAACATATCCTTTAAAAAACGTGCGGCTTAGAAGGAGATTAAGAAGTTAATAACTTAGAGTACTAGCTTGCCGCTGAGATATATAACGTTAACGATAATATAGAAGTTAAAGTTGTAGTTATCTTTAAGGGTAAACTTAAATCGGCTAGGGGACTTCTGGTTTATTTAGCAGTAATAGTAGTACTTTATAAGATACTTAATTGCCTTAACCTTAACTTTATAGCCTGCTCGCTAAAGAACCCTAAGCAATTAATAAACAGATAGGTGGCCAAATTAATAGTGTAGTTAACGTAACTCTAACTTAGTTAAGTGGCTCTAAGCAATACTCTTTTCTAGTTAATAAAGGAGCAACTAGTGGTAACCCTACTTGCGTATAATAGGCACCCGATTATGTCCCTAAATAAGTACATTCTTAAGGTTATTAAGCTTGACGCCTAATTTATCTATATCTCTAATGCAAAATAGAAATAGGGTGTTTGTGGGGATAATATAGAAGGTAATATACCCTAAGGGGGTTTGGACCCTAATTATGCTAAGAAAGATTGCAGTACCCTTGCCAAAACAAATTGTGTATTGGCCTGCCATTAAATAGTTAATCTGAATAGAGCTATTAAGCTGCTAGAGGGCTCGAACTTGAGGTTCTTCTACTATAGATACTTCTGCGGCTCTAGTATCTGGCATAATACTATAGAAGACATTCGCTAAGTATCTGTTATTAAAGGAGAACGCGGAGCTTTCCTTTAGCTTGTTAAAGATATCTAACTTCGTAATAGAATAGAGCGTAGATTAGTTATTAAGAATAGTAATGGTTTGTGTGCTATCTACCTTACCATATTTAGTGAAGTATTGGTTAGGTGAGTAGTCCTTAATTTCTATATTTATAAGGAGCTGTTTGGCCTTATTAACCTTACCCTTAAGATCTTTTACGCCTTTATATTAAACCAGGAAGCTTTGGAAGTAGGCTATAGTAATCTTATAATTTCTAACGTTTCTTGCACTCTGGCGAAACTTATTATATGCCTTTTTTTACTTATCTAGAGAATGCCTAGTTAACCAGTAATTTAGTTTCTTATAAATATAGCACTTCTTCTGGCAATCACTCTGAAATAAACCTCTATAAGGACCTCTACCTTTGCCTTATAGTTGTTGGTTGTACCCTCTGCCGTATTGCCTACCCTAGCTACTATATGTTCGATTAGTCCAGTTATAATTGTGTTAGTTAGGCGGGTTAATTAAAGTAGGCTAGAGTTAGGCGTTAAATTACTATACTTCTTAAGAGCGTAGAGCGGTGCTAACCGAAGATCTTAATTAAGCATATACTCCTTTATAAGTATTTGCAGGATTAAAGAGAGTAAGGTTATATTCTTTAACACCTTAGTATACGCTAATAACTTAATCACGTAGGCTAAAGTCCTCTTAATATGATTCGGATAAACCATGCTAAATCGTCTAAAGTTAATTAAAGAGCTTTTAAAGATAATTAAGCCGAGGGACACCTGGGTTTGTAGTAATAATCCTTAGGAAGGTAGTCTCTCTCCATTCTAATATATACTGCTGCTTGTTCTCTTCTGTTTTAAAGTGGCATCTTAACTTATATATTATGCGGTCAAAATCGTATCCTTTTTCTGCCAAACGATTATAATAGAAGGTACTAGCTCGGCCCTTAAGCATAACGGAATAGGCGTTATGGTATTAATTAGACTCTATTCCTACCTTCTAGTAATAGTTATAGAAGATACGTAGTTTTAAATTAAGAACATTATATAATTCCCTACTAAACTTCTTCTTCTAATCTAAATAGAGCTTCGCAAGCTCTATAAGCAATTTTAAACTGCCTCCGATTTGAGATTGGGATAAAGGAGGTAGGAGTTGCATTATAGGCTGCAGTAGGGACGTAGGTCTGGTCGGTAGAGTCCAAAGGTTGTTAAATTGCGAAGCAATAGGATCCTATGCCTGCTCTCATTAGGGTGTAGTATCCGACGTCGAAGTTATGGGTTGAATTGGAAACAGAGAAGTTAAAGGCGGAGGTAGATTTGTCTCTAGAGGTATATTATTTAGATTCTATTATAAGTTAAGCTTCCTTATAGTGTGTAGTTAGTGCTTAATCTCTTATAGAGTCCATTTATGCTCTTCTTTTACGTTAATAACATGCTCCTAAATATTATCTCTAATAACTCCCCCATCTATAGGGACAAATACTCCATACTCCCAAAGGAAGTTACGGAAGTCCCGTACGATATCCTTATTTATAGGAACCTATGTTTCCTTTGTCTATCTAACAAAGTCCTCCTTTATATAATACTATAGCATAGTATCGTCGTATTTGCTGTCTTTATAGTGTGCTATATAGTGTAATAGGAATCCGTTTAGGTCCTATTGCTTAGCGTTTATAGGGTTAATTATGGCTTTGTTCTATGTCTTTGGGTTAATATCTTTCTCGTACTTCTTTGGGTAGGTTAACGCCATAATAGCTATTATTTCGTTGATTAAAAAATAAGGAAAATAAAGGTTATTTAACGTGTAGTTGGGTATTAATCGTGATCCTATAATCTGCGAAGGTATACGGAGGGTGTTAAGGTGGTTGTTTGACGCGTTTTAGACGTTGACTTAGGACCCTAGGTTTAGTAATACTTCTAACCTAAAGTACTTAACTAAATCTTCGTAAACGTGATTGTTCTATATAATGGACATAACTTGGTATCTCCTAGTACTTAGTGATACTTCTATTACTAGTTTTCCGCAAGTCTAAGGTAGTATAGTATTGCCGGGATCTATTCTATATGAGCGCATATGGCACCCCTGCACGAGACTATCTCTTCTGTTTGAAAACCTAGCTGCTTTGTAGTTGACTATATATTTAACTACTGATCAGTGTTAGTCACACAGGGTAACTCACCAATAATGACTACTCGAGTAGGTTACAGTGATGTTGGTTAATATGCTTAATGTTAATTGAATAAGGAAGGGTGAGGAACTTAAGGTTCCTTACTACGCTAGTGCCGCGGCGACACGTGACAACTACGTGCCTTATTCCCGATATAACTTCTATTAAATTTTTATAGTAAATTATTAAGTAGTTTTTAAGATATAGTAAGATATAGTAATTTTGCCTTATTTTAGCCCCCAAATTTTAATATCTTAAAAACTACTAAAATATTTACTATATAACCTTAATAGAAGCTATACAGTATATATAAAAGCCTAAATCTAAATTATTAGAATTTATTATTAAGTAGTTATTAAGATATTAAGATATAATTTTTCTAATTTTTGGTAAGGGGTCGTTCGGTTACAATCTGACGCTTTTGAATCTAAACTGAAAGTCCGGCAGAAAGAACGCGTTCCTTCCCGATTTGACACGCGTCTGTGGCTCTACGGGTTGCACGGACGTATGCAATCTGAAGCCTTCAGATTGATCTGGAGTTTAACTAAGGAGCTTCGAGCTCCTTATTTGAACTGACGCTAAGACCTTAGTTTAGATTCTATATATGGTAAAGTACGCCTAGTTTTAGCGCGTTTTTTGGGCGGTTAGAGAAACATTAAAAATCTATGGCTAAAGTTAAGTTAAACTGGAATTCAACCGAATAGTCGCCTTAGAATTAGATTGGAGCTCTAGATCAACTCTGTTCTAAACTGAATCTAAGGCCTCCAGATCGCAACCGAACGACCCCTAAGTTTTAAGGTGTATAGCTTACTTATATTCGCAGCTTACTTATAAACCACGTTATAATATCTTAATAACTACTTAATAATAAATTTTAATAATTTAAATTTAGACTTTTATATACGTTTTATAGCTTCTATTAAAATTATATAATAATTAAATTAGTAGTTACTAAAATATAGTAATTTAGGGGCCAAAATAAAGCTAAATTACTATATCTTAACAACCACTCATTTAATTATTATGTAATTTTAATAGAAGCTATAAAATGTATATAAAAGTCTAAATCTAAATTATTAAAATTTATTATTAAGTGGTTAAGATATTATACTATAATTTTTATAATTTTTAGTGGGAAACGGGCTAACCGACTCGGTGGTTTGACCGACTCGGTAGTGGAATACGTTATGTATTAAAGGATAATACCCTTTAGGATCTAAAGGCTCGCAGTATTTACAGAAATAGTTACCCTTCTTTATATAACGTTTATTATTATCTACAGGACAAGTATATTTATGGATTAAGGAAGTAAAATTAGGTATTATATAAGATACTAAGGCTAATATAGCATCAGTATTACTACTAAAGAGAGCAGTATTGGTATTTCTATCAAGAGAATTAAGAGCTTTAAAGTTATTAGATAAAAGAATATAATTCTAATTAGCCATTATAGCTTTGTATAAGTAAAAATATAGATATTTGTGTAAATGCCAAGCCTTTATATGAGTATCGGCGATACGTATCGGGGGTATCGAGTATCGACCGCAAGACTGTCTTAAGCTACTATCCCTTCCCACGTTGTTTTGTATACACAGCTATCGATAAGAATCTGGCCAATAAGAGGCTCTCAATCAGCCCTCTATGATGAGGCTGGGCACGTTGTTCCTAGGCTTGGCGTTCCTAGGCTTGGCGCCAAGCTGTGGACGCCAGCGTGGGAAGGGATAGAGAGTACGGACCCTGGCTGCAAACCCAGCGACGATCAGCACCACAGCGGCTACCAAACATCCCTTCGAGCTTCTCGACAGTCAATTGTGCATAATAATCACCCTCACCACTAGAGACTTTCGCGGAGCGTATTTCTCACATCTTCCTATTCTAACCCGGCAAACCTACGCCGCCTCTTCGTAATCCCAATCCTCATCAAAACGGCGCTGCCTACCCCGCCACTCCCGCTGGCCCAGCTGGACGCGCAGAGCATTCCAGCAGCTCAATCGACAGCTTAATGGATGTCTACGCACGGGTCAAACGTCATGAATGGCATGTCGAGATTCCTGAGCCGGCGCGAAAAGAATCATGAGAAACGCAACAGCAAGGGCTCCCGCAGTAAAGTATATCTACCTTTCCTCCGGTCTTCTTTACCACCTGCCCCAATATGCTCCACAGATGGTTCAGAGCTGCCGGATGAGTTCGTTCGGAAACAATTCCGACCAAGCAGTTTCGGCAGCCGGCGTAAAATTCCATGGTTGTTTTCCGTATCACGCTCTCCAGAGCGATCTCCCTCAGTTCAACTCACGGCATGCTTCGTACAATCTTCAACTGCTAACTGCCTTAACTTCCGTACTCTACAGTCTCGGCTAGTTCCCACAGAATTGTATAACATATTCTCTAATGAAGGCGCTAAAAAGCCGGGCAAGGAGGAGGAGAAGAAAGTGTGTTCATTTTAGGGCTTGCGCACTACCAGCATACACTTGTTAATATATCTCAGGTCAAAGCACTCGTTCAACGGCTCAATTCTGTCGGCATCACTATGTTTGGAGAAACTCAGGCCGAATATGCTCTCACCAAAAACTCTGACAACAGTGACAAGGCTTTCGAGCTCCTCGTTCTCGCTGCGGACTCGTTTGATGGAATACTGAAGGAATATGATCCGAACGTCACGATGTTGGGCGCAGAAAACAGGCAAAATGTTACTTGCTACCTCGACGCGTTGCTCTTTGCAATGTTCGCCAGGCTAGACAGCTTCGAAGCGATGCTCTTCGACTCTTTCACAGACGAACCCCGGAAAAAATTGGCCGCCATGCTCCGATTGTGGGTCAACCTGCTTCGAACTGGCAAACTTATCACTGTTGACCTTGTAATGACTTTCATAGTCCATGAATCTACGAGTATTACTGACTATGACTAGACTAAACATCTGCAAGATGCCTTTGGCAAATGTGGCTGGGAAGATGCGACGCAGTTGTGTCAGCAAGACGCGTCAGAAGCCTTTACGTTTATTACTGGAAAACTTGAGCTACCACTACTTACGTTGAAGATGGACATATATCATACCGGCAAAGAGGATGCTGCAGACGACCATAAATTCGTCAATGAGAGATTGCTCGAGGTTGCTATACCTAGTGAGCGCGAAGCCGGCCGAGTCATTACCTTAGAAGACTGTCTGGAGACATATTTCAACAACAGAATTGAAGTAAAGCGCCATTTTCAACGCCGGAACACAGTGCAATCCGTCAGATCCACGGACACGAACAAGGGTCAAACCATGCATATCGAGGCTGCTGAAGTCTCTTCAGGGCCAAATTCGCCAACTATCTCGACCCCTACAAGTCTTGCACCCATATCACCCATTAGACCCGTTGACGGACGGCGGCGAGCAGATAGCATATTCAGCGAGCGATATGTGGAATCTAAAGAATTTTCAGAAAAAAGGCTATTGGAAGAAATGTCAACCTACAGCGGAAATGGCCGTCCAAGAGGGGGTTCTCTTCTTAGGAAGGAAGTTATGATGCCCGCTTGGCAATTCTTCAGTTTGATCCGTGAGTGTCGTGGTGTATTCTATGGAGGCTCTGTCAAATCCTAACGTATTTTCCAGCCTGGTATACCGACAATGCGCCTACTAGCGACGCACAGGTCGCCGCTCATTTCTCTGCGAAACGACCAGTCCTAGGGATATGTCTTAAACGATACTCAATGCTTCCCAACGGCACTCCTCAGCGTCTGAGTACCTACATTGATATACCTCTTGAGATTGGATTGCCGCATTTCATTTCTGATGACCGCATGGAAGAAGAAGGCCCTCTATTTGGCAACTTCAAGCTATCTCTCCAATCAATCGTTTGCCATCGAGGCGCTTCCGTCGATTCTGGCCACTACGTTGCTTTAATTCGCGCTAATGTACCAGACCCATGGCCTTCCAAAGCAATGGATGGGCGGCCAGGAAGTTCAGAGACTGGCGATGCTCCTAGTGCCTGGATGCGTTTCGACGATCTAGCAAAGGAACGTGTAACAGATGTTGACATTAAGCAAGCACTAAAAGACGAATCACCATATCTTTTGTTCTACCAAGTCCAACCAATCGATGAGGAATTGGCCAGAGGCAATCCGCCTAGCTATGCTGAGGCACAGTCTGAGATGGCTTCTGCAGATCCATCTTTAGAGACGCTTACTTCTACCGATGCAGAAACTACTATGGATGGGATGGAATGGGATCATTCAGGCACTGTCGACCTTTCACACCTGGATGCCAACGGCTCCGATGAGGCTCCTGGCCGCACGAGCATGTCAAGTAACCGCCGAAGCAGTGTTACATTCGAAGACCTAGATGGAAGTCTGAATGGTAGTACGCGAGGCCGCACTGCTCTCACCACACCTGCCGATAGATCTAAACCGAGTTTTCTCTCGACATCGAGGCGCGGCTCAAAGGTTGGAAAGAAGACCGGCAGTAAGAGCCGTCCAACGAGCCAGAGCGGCGAGAGTAGGCTCAGCCTTACAATGTCTCGACTAACAGGTCAGAAAAGCAAAGACAAGCTACAGATCTCGGACAACACCACATCGGATGAACCCATTGTTACCGTCGTTTCCGTCGTTTCCGTCGCCGAAGATGCACCAGAACTAGCACCCCAGCCAGCGCATCACATAAAACACTCAAGCCTAGGCGGATCGAAGTCGACAAAAGGCAAAGAGAAGAAAAGGCTGCGAAGCTCCAGTCGAAACCCTCCTAACACAAAGAACCACCACAAGAAACCACCCGACCGTGAGTGTATCGTTATGTGATTATTGGCTTCCGTGAATGTTATTATCAGCACTTCGGGATTCGATTGCATTAATAGCGGGCGTTGTGATTTTAAGAGAAAGGATATTCTCATAACCCCTCGTCGAGGGACTTCACGTTCTGTTATTGGACTTTAGTAGATACGATACCTGTGCCGAAAGAAATCCGTTTCTGCAAGAGCAAGAATTTGGCTCCCTTTTAAGTTGTGAAATGAGTTTCTTACCCACGAGATAGGGTAATGTCTATCTACGGCTATTAATCCGGTTTATCCTCGGTGGTACAACTCAAGAATAAAGACAGTTTGCCTAAGAGATCTATGGTACCGCTAGCCTGTTACCGTGAACGCTTATTCTCTATATGGCGGATTGGGGGGTGGTGAATTGGGAGTTGGGAAGAGGTTAAAAGATTCAGGCGTCCATCTGCCCGTAGCATTTCCTACAACATCCCATTTAGACATGGCGGCTCAATATTGCCAAGGCCTAACCCCAAACGAGGAAACTCAATTTTATAGACTGTCTCCCGCCCCTCTGAAGGCCTTCAGACCTTGCTCTGCCTGTTTGTGACTACACTATTGTCTGTGGGTGGTTGTCCAACCACAGTGGGCACCACGAAAGGACCCGGCGCTACATTTCCACTCTTCCTATTAATGGCCCTCCATCAAAGGAGTAGCAGCTGGATTCTGTTGAGTAGTAGTGACCCTCGGTCTTGGACTTAGTGTCGTCATCTGTACGATGGTATTTACCAGTTGGTTTCCACAGGAAATTAACACCCTAGACCTGCAGCTGCGCAAGGGGTCAGGTTCAGAAATACGAGTTCGTGTTGCCAAAGCGGAAATCACGAAACTTTTGAATATTTTACAACCTCACCAGTCATGTTAGTTCAGGTTCATTATCTGCCCTTGGATTTGAAAAGCCAATTTGCCCCGAAACTATATAACCAGTCGAGCGGTCCTCGATGGAAGTTTGTCCGACCTCATGAACAAACTGCAAACAATCGAGTGGTTTTCAGAAGAATATGAAGATGTCTGAACAAGGTTTCGCAATGCAGTTGCACGCGATCACGTGAGCTAAGCGTGTCAGAATTAAGCGAGAGATGCTGACTAAGCTCTGGACACGTCGCGAGAGCGAGCTCTGCATGTCAATCTAGATAGACATCAACCGCATCTACTGCATCACGAATCAATCAATATTCATCGTCTGCGTCATCTCTATCATCAAATAGACCCTCAAGACACCTCCGCTGTGACCTTATGACCTTGTAATTCCAACAGGTTATAAGCCCGGGTAGCAACACCTCTCCTAACTTAAAAATCGACCCTGAAAATGACCTTCTCTACCTTAACCTCAACGACACCTACATACAATCACAAGGCCGGTAAAATTATTATTTTTAATGGAGATAACTTTGCAGACTAGAAGCGTACCTGCAAGGCAGCCCTAATTATATTAAAGGGCTAGGATTTTGTCACTAGTGCAGAGGACCCAAATTAAGTTAATTTAGCTAACAAAAGAAGAAGACGAGGGGAAGTAAACAAGATCATCTATAATTCAATAGGAGACAACCGTTAGGAAGAGATGCGTACAATAATAAAGGCGTATAATATTTAAGGAATATAGGAAGGAATAAAGAAGTTTAATAAGGCCAATAACAAGGTCTACATCTTTAAACTCCGCAGAGAGTTCTATAGCACTATATTCAACCCTATAAAGATACAAATTATCAAGTTCCTCCAAATACTTAATTAATTTAAGATTAATCTAGCCTTAACGCCTTAAGCACTTACCAACAATAATATTAAAGAGTAGCTTCTCTTGGCCCTCCCAAGCAATGTTATGTGGTAGAATGCGAAGACTTAGTGTCTACAAGACAAACGAGACCTTAAGAGCTGCATTACCCTTCTTTAGGAGCAAGAGACTGCTCTCCCTACACAAGTATAAAATGCAGCACTTATATACAAGAGAAAAGACAAACCTAGGGGGAGAAGGGGAAACTAAGGTTAAAGTCAAACAAGGGGCAGAGGCCGTGCTGGTAGATTTAATTATTCCTTATCACGTTATTGCCATAGCTCATTATCTTAAGTAAGCAAAGAGCCAAGACAACCAGAAAGAGACAAGTGTAGAGTATACTATCAGAAAGGTCACTACTAGAAAGACTATCCCCTACTTAAGCAATTCCAATTCAATAATGCTAGGAAGATAAATTAAGGTGCTCCTAAGGCAGAGGAAGTAGGGAATATAGCAATAGCTAAGGAAGAATTTAACAGCGATTTAATCTACCTTAACCCTAACCCTAAACGTGCTATGCTTATAACAACGTCTCTAGCTTAGGCTCTTAACTTAGGAGCAACTAAGCACTTTACTAGTAACCAATTAGACCTAACACACTTAAAGAGATGGAATACGCCACGATAGGTCCGTACTGCAAATAGGACCGTTGTCCCTGCTATAGGCTACAGTCAAGTTTAAATTGGTACCCTAAAGCTAAAAGACGTCTGGCTTATACCTTTATTCAAGTTAATTAAGCTAATCTCAGTAAGAACTCTTACTTAGGAAGGCTACTTAATTACATTTAACCCAGACAATCAAGCTACTAGCAAGCATAAATTAGGTGCGACGTTTAAGGCCACTACAAAGAACAACCTCTATATGCTATAAGAGCATCAGGAAGCATTTAATGCAACAGCAGAAGTACACAATTTATAACCAAACGTTAGTGAAATAGATGCTGAGCTATAGCACCGCTAAACTGGATATATAAATTACAGTAACCTGTTTAAGCTACAGCACTCCTTACTAGGTATAAAGCTCAAGAAGAGAGCAGTACTAGTTGGCAAGAGCATGTGCGAAGCTTGTCTAGCTAGAAAGATATAAGAAATACTAAGCAAGAAGACAACTAAGCGCAAGAAGATACCTAGTTAAGGGCTACACCTAGATACTACAGGACGAATCGGTATATTAATTAGAGGTTATAACTACTACCTCCTAGCCCTAGACGACGCCACATACTACACTTAGGTTATTCCTCTTAAAACCCTCTAAACTAAAGAGGTACTGCTATATATTAAAGAGATTATCACAAGGGCAGAGAGGTTCACTGGCAATAAAGCTGCATGGATTTAAGCGGATAATGGAAAGGGGGAGTTTGGCCACAGATTTTAAGACAAACTGATACCCTAGGGTATTAACTTTAAACCTTGTCCGCCATATAAGCACTTATATAATGGCGCAATTAAGCGCGCGATCTACACAGTTAACTATAAGACAAGGTCACTTCTATTTTAAGGAAATATACCAGTTAAACTCTAGTGCTACGCAGTCAAGCATGCTGTCTGGATTAAGAATCAAGTACCCACCTCAGCACTTCTATTTGACGACGAGCATAGTGGTGCTATTATACCCTACAAGGCATACACCTAATAAGTTCCTAACTTAAAGAATCTAGTTATTTTTAGGTGTTACGCCAATCTAATTAATACGCTCAAGAAACACCCTAGGAAGTATAATTTAAGAATAAAACCTAACTACATTTTTATGGGGTTAAAAGGGAGTAGTTAATTTAAGATGATAAACCTATATACCTAAGCAATTGAGCTATTTGGAGATACTAAAGTAAATAAGTACAGGTTCCCTTATAGAGCACCTTAGGTGTAAGCTATAAGACATAGTGACCAAGTAGGCCGCTTAGATTAAGTGGGAAGCCCAGGTTAAGATTAAGTAGAACACTTAAATCACGCTATAAGCCAAGCCGCGAACCAACCTATACCTCTCCCTACTACCTTAAACGCGCCGACAGAGACTCTAGTTACAAGAACTATAAGTAAGCCAGATAGTGACTAAGTGGGCCACTCCAAATGAGTGGGAAGCCTAGGTTAAGACTGAGTAGGCCGCTCTAATTAAGTGGGAAGCCCAGGTTAAGATTAAGTGGGACGCTTAAATTAAGGTAATGCTAAAGGTGGGACGCCTATATAAAGTATATTAATACGCATTCCTTATACGCAGAGAACAAGGTCTGGAAGGTTACCAAATATAAGGGTTTTCAACAATACGGTGGTTTAGTTAGTAATAGCTATAAAAGCTATTTACCTAGAAGCTGAGAATACTACCTCTATAGGAGCACCTACAGCACCTTTTAATGCTATTAAGTTAGATTAGGCCTTAAGGGAGGACGCTCCTGGCTGGATAAAAGCTATCTTTAAAGAATTCCTCTTACTTAAGAGGATGCACACCTATACCATTATAAGGGGGAGAGTACTAGAAGGAAGGTCATTACTCCCAAGCAAGCTAGTTCTAAAGCACAAGTATAATGCCAAGGGAGAAGTAATTCACAAAAAGGCAAGACTGTGCATTTAGGGAGACAAGTAGACCCCCAACATTGATTATTTTGAGACATTTACGTCTATTGTATAATACGACACCTTTAGGTTCCTAATGGTAAAGGTAGCAGCTGAGGACCTTGAGCTTAACCATATTGACGTTAAAACTGCATTCTTAAACCCGCTGTTGCAAGAATAGATTTACATGCAGATTCCTAACCTATTAAGAGACTTCAAACCTGAGCTTAAGGGCGTAAAAGACGTCTACTTAAAGCTGAATAAGTTACTTTACGGCCTAAAGCAGGCACCAAGAGAATGGTTTTAGATGGTTAAGAAGTTCTTTAAGAGCATAGGTTTAAAAGCAGCTAATGCTAACCCTAATCTCTTCATAGGAAATGAAGTATATATCTTGCTATTTGTTAACAATATGCTGATCACAGGAAAGTGCTAATACCTCAATATTACAAAGACAAGAATCTTAAGAGAATAGAGATGCAAAGACCTAGGTCCTATAGAAGTATTTATAGGCTTCCAAATTAAGCGAGATCGTACAAACCGAACCCTCAAGCTACATCAGACAATATACACTAAGAAGCTACTTAAACGGCTAAAAATGGACAACTGTAATCCGGCCAAGCTACTAATACCAGTAGGTACTGTTCTAAAGCCTAATATTAAAAGCCTCCTTAAGTACGATAATGCAACAGTGTACTGGCAGATTATTGGCTCTACAATCTACCTCTTAAACTGCACACGTCCTGATACTAGCTACGCTGTCAATCAGTTAGCTAGGTTTATAGCAGCACCAGGAGAATCGCATTACCACTTAAGTAAGCAGCTACTATGATATCTAAACGGCACTCTTAAAGCAGGAATTACCTACTTAAGTCAAGCAGTCTACCTTCCTCTATGCAAGCTTACGTTACCTACTGGTTACAATATCTTTACTGATGCTATGTGGGGAACAGAATATGATTGGATATTATTCTAAGGCATAGTAGTTATACGCTATAGGGGAGCAGTGATCTGGATGGCTTAAAGGCAGAAGTTAACGGCATTGAGCTTAATGGAAGTAGAGATCATGGCGGCATCAGAAGGAGCAAGGTTAGCAGTATGGCTTAAGAAGCTGACGAGAGATCTGGAAGAGAGAGACAACGACAACCCTTTTATCCCTACGCTCTACTGTGACAATAAGGGTACAGTCAACCTTTCGTACGACACGAAACACCACAAGAAAGCCAAGCATATCAAGACTCGATACCTCTTCGTACGAAACGACATGGTTCAGCGAGGTCGACTTGAAGTGCTACCGATCGACCAATTTACGAAGCACTGTGCAACGCTAGGAATCGGTAACTGACGGAGACAGTAACGGACGGAGACGGAGCAAGTTACGGAGGTTTTTCGCCTACTATAGGTTTTCCCTCTGTACGTAGGCCAAATGGCACTTACAAGGTATTTGGGAATAGCTTCATAATTGCCTATTTGGGACAGACGAGGAGAGCGTCGTCAGCATAGGGGAGTGTCAGAATTAAGCGAGAGATGCTGACTAAGCTCTGGACACGTCGCGAGAGCGAGCTCTGCATGTCAATCTAGATAGACATCAACCGCATCTACTGCATCACGAATCAATCAATATTCATCGTCTGCGTCATCTCTATCATCAAATAGACCCTCAAGACACCTCCGCTGTGACCTTATAACCTTGTAATTCCAACAAAGCGAGCTCAGGAAATCCACCAAATTCCACCTGTGGAATAGGAGAATCAATCAAGCATTAATCAAATCAGTTGCCACCCCATACTATTGCAATGGCGATACATATCACCGGAAGTGGTATGAACACTAATCAGTGATTATAGATTAGGAGACGTATCATCTATAAAGAGAGACGAGCTCGATCAGTCCCTGCTATAGGCCTCTACTAATCTCGTTTGCTAAGGAGCATTAGTTAACATATATTTGAAAAGTTAACCCCCATCTAATAGGCCCTTAATTCTTTATATATAGCCTTTAGGTACTTAAAGAACCGACCCCTTTCAATAGGCCCTTAATTCGCGTCTATTACGCATTTTGTACTACCCAGATCACGTTAAGGAGTATCAGTTAATATATACTTAAAAAGTCAACCCCTATCTAATAGGCCCTTAATTCTTTATATATAGCCTTTAGGTACTTAAAGAACTGACCTCTTTTAATAGGCCCTTAGTTTGCATCCATTACGCATTTAAACTTAAAAGTTAAGTACTCGCGTCTACCACGCATTTAAAATTAACAAAAGTTAAGCACTTACGTCTATTACGCATTTATATTAATTTGTGTCCATTATATATTTAGAATCCAAAATTAAACCTAATAAGAGTTATGAGATAAGAATTAATATATTAGATATTAGGGTATAAGTTAAAGAAGGACAGAGGAGATGGAGCGAAGGACTTAATATAGTCTAAAAACATTAACAAAGAAGAAATTAGTGAATTTATACAGTATAAGATTATAGAATATAGACATTATAATATAATAAACAATAACCTATAGGAGCTTTACCGCAATAACTTTAGTACCTTTACACTAGAAGTCTTTAAGAATTATAACTAGATAACTGTTTATAACCTCCAACACTTCCTTTAAGTTTATGGAGTATAGGTTAAGAAGGACAGATATATTACAGTCCTATAGTTACTCTTTAACACCCTATAAGAAGAAGAACCTATAAAATAGACTAAGCTTAAGATTAGGGAATATATGGTAACTAGAGGGAAGTTTAACTTAGGATAAATTAACTACCTCCTTAAAAACAACTTTACTAGCACTAGTACCATTAAAACCCTAACCTTAATCTTTCCAACTATAAACCCTACCCTACTTATAATACCACCTATAAACCCTGTTTTACCTATAATACTACATACCGCCATACTCTAGCCTACCCCTACACTCCCTCTATAACAGGAGTCTAATTATATTAACCTAACCCTATAACTAGAACTACCTAAGGGATAGAGTTAAAACTAGGGTTTTGGTAAGGAGTTAACAAACCTTATAAAGATATATATAGAAGACAATAAGTATAGTAGAGAAGATAACAATTTTGACTTTAAACTTACTATCTTTTATAACCTTTGCAGCAGAGCTGATATACCCTAAGAAGCCAAGGTTAAAGCCTACCCTATAATACTACACGGCTTAGCACTTAACTACTACTACACTAACCTTAAAATACGTTACCCTAACCCTTTTATTTAACTAAATCTATAATACTACACGCAACTATTTTAAGGGACCTAAGTATAGGCGTGGCATACTAGGGCAATGGAACTTAATAACCTTAAGGTCTATAATAAGCAAAGGCAAGAATACTGGAAAATTAACCCTAGACTGTCTATAATTGCTTATTAAAGAACTAAGACACCTCTAGAACGGCCTTAACCTAGACTTATATACTAATAAATTCCTTTATAATAAACTTATTAATACTTGCCAGGAGTTACTAGCTTATTAATATACCTACTTTAACCCTTCTAACAGCCTAACTAGCTTAATTAATAACCTATAATCTTCCATTATAACTTTTAAAAAGTTAAATAATAAGAACCCCTAAGCTTTCTTTACTAACCGCTATTACTATAAGCAGTACCCCTAGCCACTATCTTAACCATATAATAGACTAACTAATCAGTATATACTACCTAAGAAGCGCTGCTTCGTCTGCTATAAGGAAGGTTACTCGTTATCCAAATACTTAAGAGAAGAACGTAATAAATTAAAGAAGAAGTTTAAGGACAGATTTAACTGCCGATTTAATAGATATGCTAAGTAATATATTACTAAGTACAAGGGAACAGATTATAATAATAAACTTAATTTAGAATCTATTAACAACATAATAGAAGCTCTTATAATTAATATTAAGTCACTACTAGTATCTCTAACTTAGGAATAGACTAAACTATTTCTTACCCCTTTTGGAACAATATAGCATAGAGGAGCTATTAATACTGTAACTAACTTAGTGGATTAATTCTTTACCTATATAATTACTAGCACTAACCTAACTGCTTACTATAATAACCTAGACCCATTTGCCTACGTTGCTATTAGCTAATATACCTCTAATAAGTTTTATAGAGTAAAATACTAGTTCTTCTAGTACTTTCATATATTAAGCTTAAGTTTAGGCTTCTGCTTAGTTCGGGGTGGTATAGTAGTTAGGGTTAGTTCGTGTGGTTTAGTGTGATTTTTGGGTTCTTAGTGGAATTGGGTAGACTTTTTAAGTATAGGGTGGATATTGGTGGAAATTTTAAACTAATAGATCTTAGTGGATTTTTTAGATTTCAGTTTAGGGTCTAAGTAGCAAGTTATAAGGCACTTCTACTTGCAACAGGAGGCAGTAAATAGAAGCTTAAGGTTGTCCCAATTAATGGTTACCTTATATAGCTTTATCTAAGGTTGTTTAAGTATCACTAAGTAACCCAGAGTAGTAACAAAAAGCTTAATCAGTTCTTTATAGTTTAGGTATTAGAGTCTTAGGAATACTACATGGGTAATATAGCCTAAGATAGTGCATTTGCCATTAAATCTAAATACGTTAATATGCCAGTTAAAGGGGGTTAGAGTAAAACCATTATCTTATATAAAGATCTTATTAATGAATCCTATACTACTAGCTCCTATATTAATTAGGACTTAAGTATTAACCTATTAATTATTCTGCCGAAGACAATAGTTAACGGTTATGCTGTAATCCTAAGAGTTAGAGTTCGTAACATCTAAAGCATTTAATAAGATCCTGAGGCAGCGCCGTCCTAGAGAGTGACTTAGCTCTAGGACCTTCCTTTTAGAGGCAATTAGGGTGGAGTTCTTATAGCGTGTCAGTTATAGCTTTATCCTTATAAGTAGTACTTACTAGATGCGGGGCTGGAACTAGGTAGAGATTAGGGATAGTAACTAGAGGATCAATACAGTAAACGGCTGCTAGTATTGGCCATTCATAATTCGCGTTAGGGCATAGGGACGGAGCAGTGATTAAAGAGGTAGAAGCTACTTCCACACTTAAAACAGAGGCCTAGCTTAGTGCGTTATTCTTATTTAGAGGACCCTAGTAGGGCGTATCCTAGGGTTTTAGTGTTAATATCTATGGCATTAGGGTGCTTAGGCTGAGACAATAACTTAGTAGACATTTACGGGTTTGTTATATTGTATTAAGAAGCGGACTTCAGTATCAGGCGTAGTATATTATTGTATCGTTTATTAATAACGTTTGCGCAGGCGTTAAGAGCTCCTAATAGGTCTATACCTATTAGGGAGGTTTTTAGTTTAGGGCTTAGGGATTTAATAAGGCTGTTAATTAGTACGGAGTTATTCTAGCCTATTTCTTTTACATAACAGTTAAATTTGGAGAAGTATACTAGGAAGCCTTTTATTCCTTAAGTTATATGGTTTATCTTTCTCTAAGTAGTAGCTTGGCAGTTTAGGTCACCATATATAGCTTTAAGAAGTACAATTAGGCTTAGTACTAAGTTCGGTTAAAGAGGTTTAATAAGGTCAGCTATATCTCCTCCTAATTAACTTAGGGCGTAGCAGAGTCGGTTAGCTTTAGTTAGGTAGCAGTTAGCGTTACCAGTTAGCTTATTTTTAAGCCGGCTTAGAAATAATTAGAGTTCTTATTATTTACTAGTAAATATTAGAGGGTCTAGTAGTTATTTAGATTGTTATAGTGCAGTAGTTAGTTTAGGGTAAGTAACTACTATAGGTTTAGGGCTCTTGTTCCACGTATTTATCTCTAGAGATAGTATTCGGTCTTAGGGCCCTAATATAGGCATCTTAAGGGTGCGGATTTCTTCTTAGAGGTCTTTAATTAATTGCTAGTATCGTGCTTCTTATTCGGCTTATCATTAAGTTAAAGTGGCTTGGTTCTATGCGAGGGCGTCCATAAAGGACTTCTATATTTCTACCAATTGTTCTTAGAGTGCGGATATAATACCAACGGCTGTTATAGGGGCTTTAGGGTCATTCTGCATTTTAAAGGGTGGTATATTGGGTTAACACAATATAGTATTACAGAGTAAGAACAAGCGATGATAATATATAGCGAAGTAGATATTATTAAGCTATATACATAAACTGTGTAATAAAGTTAAGACGTTGCGTAAGGAAAGGAAAGTAGAAAATAGGGGAAAAAGGGTACATAACGTTCGCTTAGTTGCTAGGTTAACGGGTACTATGCTACGCACAGGCAGGGTAGAGCTTAGGTGGCGGTTCTAGTAGAACTTGGCAGAATTCGGCAGTTAGAGGTCCTTAAAGTT
>Ga0307507_10003898_pt1 | contig 27682 bp, 30 predicted proteins | sample 7_EM_MG_FD_207223 | JGI IMG/M metagenome (GOLD analysis project Ga0307507, IMG submission 207223) | Populus trichocarpa ectomycorrhiza microbial communities from riparian zone in the Pacific Northwest, United States - 7_EM | ecosystem: Host-associated > Plants > Roots > Unclassified | place...
CCGCCTTGCACGTTAACATTAGCTCCCCTACTAAGCAGCAGCTCAACAATCTTGTCGTGACCTCCAGCCGATGCAGCCGATGCAGCCTGTAGGGCATTGCCGTAGTATCCGCCTTGCGCGTTAACGTTAGCTCCCCTACTAAGCAGCAGCTCAACAATCTTGTCGTGACCTCCGGCCAATGCAGCCTGTAGGGCATTGCCGTAGTATCCGCCTTGCACGTTAACATTAGCTCCCCTACTAAGCAGCAGCTCAACAATCTTGTCGTGACCTCCAGCCGATGCAGCCGATGCAGCCTGTAGGGCATTGCCGTAGTATCCGCCTTGCGCGTTAACGTCGGCTCCCCTACTAAGCAGCAGCTCAACGATCTTGTTGTGACCTCCGGCCGATGCCGCCTGTAGGGCATTGCCGTAGTATCCGCCTTGCGCGTTAACGTCGGCCCCTTTACCTAGCAGCAACTGAACAATCTCGAACCGACCCTTTTCTATCGCCCGGGAGAGTGGAGAGCGGCCAAACTCGGCCCCGGCGTCGATATTAGCCCCAGCATCAAGCAAAGCTCTGACTCCTAGAGTATAACCGCGGTCGATTGTTGTAAGGAGCTTCTTGTGCAACTTGCCTTTTGGCGCAATCGCCCCATTGTTCTGTATCAGCTGCACAATAATATCGTTTTTCCCGAATATTGCCGCAAAAAGAGCATGTCCGTGCTCTCCTCCTTCCGCATTTACATCCGCTTGCGCATCAACAAGTAGACGAGCTGTTCGTTCGTGGCCATTTATGCACGCTGCTTGTAGAGCGTTGCCATATCTCTCCCCATTTGTGTTGATGTCAACTGAGTCCTCTATCAAGACTCTTACGAGGTTGGATAGATTTTGCTCCGATATGATGTATAGCAACTTCGCTTCTGGTGTATACCGACGGACCTGGTAACGTTGGAAGAGGTTGCGGAAGAGTATCCATTTTCTCAATTTTGTGTTGGTTTCTCTGCCAAAATCTCTTAGAAATGCCTTCTGCGAAACCCCACCGCCTTCTGCGGCGTCTGCGTGGTCAAAGATGTGGATGACAGCGTATTCTATAAACGGGAATTCCATGGACACAGTGTCCCTCGCCTTATCGTGCTCCGATGCGTCCATACGATTTCTCTTGCGCGGGTTACCGTGGCTAGATTGTGGCGGATCATCCATTTTGGAGAAGTATCTAAGACAGCTCTCTCTAAGTTGATCGTGACTAGATCCAACCATAGTGTCTCCGAGAGTAGGTCGAAGGTTAGCCAACCCATTCTTTCGGAGCAAAAAGTCCCTCACAGTTTCATGGATGAATTGAACTGTCGGGGGCTGAGACTTCGAGACTTCAGTAAGACCTTTCGAGCAACTAAGGATATGCCGTTTAATAGTTCCTTCGGCGGGGACTTCCAGATTCCATTTATCGAGGGATTCAGATCCAGCTTTAACTGCCAAGTACAGCTCGGCCGGACTAAGTGGGCGTTTGGCGAACAGGGTCCACTGCAGCAACAGAATAGACTTGTCTCTGTTCTCGGTATCCCTTGCCAGAATCTCCGCAAAGAGGTCGTCGAGTTTCTCTGGAATTTCATTGAGGCGCTCGTTCATCGCGTCTACCTGGCCATGATCGTACAGTTTGTTCAAAATCGGGATGACCAGGACAACCCAAAGGAATACGCCGGATGCCTTACGGCACAAACTATTCCTTAATTCTTCCATTTGCGAGCCCTCATCTCCTTTGAGCTGGTTACTGACGAACGTAGTAATGTCATAGTCGTGACCTGGCTGATCCTCCACAATTAAAGAAATTCCTTTCTTGATGCTGATGTGTGGGTAATGGCGACTTGATAGACAGATGTTGAACGATGCGTGGTTTTGGATCGAAACTCGTCCTAGTTCTTCAAGGAACGCAACCATTTGACGCACATCATCCTCCTCACCCTCGTCCAGTGCGTCGATGAATGCAGTAAGCGGTTGTTTCCCAAGGTTTTCAGCTATATGGATGAGGAAGTCTTGAAGCTCCGGAATTGTCCACTCATCAACAGCGCCTTGCTTTTCCTTTATGAGAAAGTGTTTGACAAAACGGTCCATGAGATATGGAAGCGCTTTAAGGAGTTGATGGACTAGTGAGCGGTACATCCCCAAGCTCGATTTCTCTAGCAGATCGGATGCTCTCGCGTTGAAAAAGTATGCGATGACTATCTCTCGTGATCGGTTCTTTCTAGTGCGGTCATAGGCTGTTTTCATTATCGTTGATTTGCCAGAGCCGGGTTTCCCTTTGATCCAGAGAAAGCCATGATGATCTGTGACCTTGCTTATATCACGCCAGTCCTTGAATGCGGTTTGCTTAAAAACCCACAGACATGTCTCCCTATAAGCTGGACTAACATTTCTGAGACGTGCATCCTCACGTGGGAATGCAAGTGATTCCAGAAGAGCCTTGTACACGTGTTGCTTGTCTTTTTCGTCCGTTGCGGTCTTTTGGTCGATGGCATTGTTGCCTAGCTCACGGGGGACGGAAGAAGTGGCCTGTTGTGATCCGTCACAATCTAAAGGAAGATTAGCAGCATATCTAAACCCTCTCGTGTTCACCATTTGATTGAGATGCAACTTCGAAGGCGTCTAACCGGCAAGCCGCTTTCGACCATTCCAACTATATCTTAAAAAAAGCGTCTAGTGAGAGGGATCATTTGAGTCCTGCCCAAGCGACGGCTAAAAGATAAGATCTGACTGACCTTCTTCCTCCATAGGAACTCCATGTAACGTACGTGGTATCCTAACTTGAGCTGCTGCTATGAGCAAGAGGAGTTCCTTCGCACACGATGCCGCAGTCGCTGCCGCATACGGCTGCCACGTCTTGTTCTTGTGCGAGTCGGCGTAGTCGCAAATACCTCTAATGACTAGACACGGGAATTCATTCATTAGTCCCGCTGCCTCCATCTCGAAGCACAGCACTCCGCCTAGCTCATCACTTAGCCTATCCCTAGAGACGCCATCCTTCATGACCTGATTGCCTGATGCTATCGTGCCATAGTGGATAGTCACTTCCTCTTGAGCCCCTCGTTCAGTCCGCTGTATCACCCTTTCTTTACTACATTGCTCGCACGTTGCCCCTCCTCTGTGGTCATACGTCGCCTCAAACAAGATATCGGCGCCTGCTATATCGCGGCTAAAGCGTGGTAGCCGGTCGAAGATAGATAAGTGTGTGGAAATACTACTTCGGCCTCGGTAGTGGTTTGCTTGTAGCTTTGAGACTGCATTAAGTAACACCCTCGGCGGTGCGTTAAGCAAACCAGTTCGTGTTATACGTCCGCATGCTCCAGTCTTACCAAGGTCATACTGCACCACTCCACCGTGCTGCAGGTAAGGTTGACTAACTACCACATCCCCAAGCCGTATGTCTGACCTAGCGCTAGGGACCCCGCCGCCAATACCGACCATTAAGCCGAAGCGGATTGACTGAAATTTGGACGTCATTCGCGTTGCTACTGTAGCGGCGGAAGTAGTGCCTATATAGCCTGCCGGCAAGCACGCCAGGACAACATTATGGTCGCCAATACAGCCCAGTGTGTAGAGGGTCGGGTCGGAGCTGTCTTGAGGCGGGTCCTCATGTTCCTGGTCTAGCATCTCCTGCGCGGCGGCAAGCTCGATAGGCAGGGCGCACACCCATCCTACTGTGTAGTCTTCCGGTTGAAGGCGGAGGCATTTCATTGCCGATGCATAATTGGCATGAATGGTAGAGGGTGGATGGTGGATGTATGGTATCAAAACTGTGTGAGGAGTTGTCTCTCATAAGGCTTGCGAGATGAGTCTGGAGTAGGTCGCTGGACTTAAATCGTCCGTGCCGTAAGCACAGCCTTCCACCTCCATTGTGGCGCAGCAGATGTGGATCCGCATGTGTAAAGGCTGGTTTAGAGAGTACTCCCGGAATGAAGGCAGAATGTGGGAAATAGCCTGTGATGCCTGCGATGGGACTGGGAGGCTTCATGAAAGAGATCGATGCACGTGTTGCAATGGAAGGCCGAATATTTCAAAAGATAGTGGCCAATACTCATTTAAGGGACAGTATAAAATTATGACTAGGGAATACCAGCGGAGGAAGACGGGATTTATCTTCAGGAGCCCCGTTCGATCCGATGTCTTCAGTACAAGCTCTTGAGATTGCTAGGAAACCCCTTTAATATACAAGGCTCTCTGCAAGCTACGGACCGGACACATCCCATGTCGCTTCTGGTTTCATGGTACCATTCGAGGTCCTATTGTCTAGACCTGCTCTTCTAGACCCTCCGTCCTTATAATTTCGAAAGGCTCAACTGCATCACGTTCGTGGTGTGGATAGGCTCTGGATCAATACTATAACTCAATCCTAGCTACAATATAGTCGTAAGTTCACCAGAACCGTATCCCAAATCAGAATACACGAAGGCCTCGTAGCAAATCCACTTGCCAGCACACTCGCAGCTAGCAAGGCTGGACTCTCAACCTCTATTTAAATCATGTGCACAAAGGCAGAGGCTTCTCTGAGAATAGCTTTGATACAATTTGAAATCCAATTGGAAGAATGGCTAGAGCCTGGAGGAACTTGGAAATCGCGCTAGTCGCCGGCATCAATTATGTGGCCGTTAGAGCAAGAGGATCAAATACCACTCTCTACAAATTGGAAAAGAATCATTTTATCTCGGAAATGATTTGAAGGATATTTGCGAATAGTGAGAATAAGTATGATATCACGGTGCACGTTGAGCAGGCGGGTGTTTGGAGATTCGGAGATAATTCGTGAATAATCCTGACCTGGGTCACAACAGGGGCAATTACAGGACGCCATAGGATCAATTGGACTGTGCAATACTGAACTCCCTCTAGCTTATCTTATAATATCAAGTATGCAAAATCTAACTCAACTAGATACATACTGGTTCAATATCACTGGAGATTTTTCTTGGTATCTAAACTCTACTACATAGCATATCCATTCAAAAACTCTCTCCGCCCAACTCCTCCCCCAAGCTCTCCAGCTCCTCCCTCCGAAATGGCACCCACAACCTCTCCGTCCCCATCCCATCCTTCCGACTCTCCACCATCTGGTGATCATGAAACTCCTTCAGCAACGTCCTAAACCCGACTTCACTCGAGCACACAAACTCCTCCACAGCCTTATGATACAGTACCCGATACTCCACCCCCCCAGCTGCTTCCGGCGCCGGTCTCCGCCCACCCGGATTCGTCCGATGCCGCGGCGTAGCCGTCGCGCCGAACTCGTCCTCTTCGCCGCCCGCGCCGTCGCCATCACCCTCACCGCCGTCCGCGTGCCCATCCAGCGATAACAGCGCGAGCTGCTCGGCGACCAGGATGCGGAACAGGGCGCGCGCGTTCTCGGGCAGGCTGCGCAGGACGAAACCGACGCCGTCGCGGCCGTCGACGCGGCGGCCGTTGCGGCCGAGCAGCTCGTTGACGCTCTCGACGACGTCGAGCTCGGCGTCGTATGGTGCGAAGGTGGTCGCGTCGTGGAAGAGGAACTTGAACTGTGCGCGCTGCCCTAAGTCCCAGAGGAGGGGGAAGGTTGGCGTGTCGGCGGTGCAGAGGAGGGAAATGGAGGGGTGGGCGGCGAGTTGGGCGAGGAGAGCGGGGGTTGGGGCGCGTCGGAGGGAGGGGGAGTCGATGGAGTTGAGAATTAGGGGGATGGGGTGTGGTGGGGGGTTTTCGGTAAGGTGGTTGAGGAGGTAGGATAGGAGTGCTGTTGGTTGAGTGGGTAGTTTGACGGCCGAAGAAAGGATGGTAGATGCGATTGTGTTAAGTATATCCTTGATTGTGATGGAGGGCGTGTACCCGTTTATCACAAAGATTTTGGGGGTTTGTTTTGATTTGCTGTATGGAGGCTTGGTGGATAGGTGTTCATGGAGGTGAGCGGCGAAGTCCTCGGTCAGAGGTCGTTTAGAACCATAACCATATAGGCAGATATTGAAGCTTTCCTGTAGTTCAAATATCCATTGATCGAAGGCACGGCTGTGTAGCTCGAGAAGGAACTCTCTTTCGGGGTCGTGTGGATCCTTGTACGACTGCATTGCTTTGAAGTACTCATCGTGATTGAGGAGAGTACGTGAAGATAAAGTATTGTTCGATGTTTTACTCCCACCAGGCTGGTTTTGCCAAAAGTACAGCTCATGTGGAGGTAGATTTTGAGGTGGTGTTGGAGAACGCCGTTTCTGACTTCTCCCCTTCGGTCGCCCGCGTCCTCGTTTTGAAGGAGTTTCTAGAATAGGCGAACCCTCTTGATCGAGGTCTTCATCCTCATCCTCCTCGTCTTCTCCCAATATCTGCTGTGCAAGTGTGTCCTCTTCATCCAAAGCTTCCTCGTCGCTCTCGTCGCCGTTGATGGCGCGCTCAATTAGCCTCCTAGCGCTTTTTCGACGAGCAGAACGGTCTGCATTTCGGACGATGGTAGGGGTTCCATTGGAAGATTCCTCCTGCCGAGGCTTCGTAGGTGTTGAGAAGAGAACCTTCCTTTGAGACCTTGGAGTTCCCAGTCCATTGATTCCATTTGTTGCATTCTCCCCATTTCCATTGACTTTTGCCCCATATATTTCTCTCGCAAGAGACTGCTCTCCTCTCCGCTTCGAAGGAGTCTCTGCTTCCGGTGTTCCTAATACGATCTCGTCTTCTAAATCATCCTCGTCTGGTACTTGCGCTCGGGTTTTTCTTGGTGTTGGAGTGCCTGGATCATCCTCTATCCTTTTGCGCTTCATTTCTAGGCATTTAAGGCTATAATAAACAAGGGGCCATTCTGTCCAGAGCGTTGTACAAGAGTGATACAGTGATTGCGACCTCATCTTCCCCTGCGCGATTTGACGCGCTTCAGGCCGGAGTGTGGAAGATCAATTTGCCGTCATGGCTTGGCAGAAACTCTTCTCACCTCACCGCCCTTCTCAACTACCCAACCTCGTCAGCTACCCTAATAATATCCAGGTCCAACAATGCAGAAAGCTGCAGCTAATAATTATTTAGATTGCGAGAATATTCCGGAATAGGCACTCGACCACCTGAGATTTCCCGATGCCTCAGGGCTTGGTCCCAACGCCATGTACGTCGTTGACCCATCTACTGAGCAGTATTGGCTGCTGCAGGCCGTGTTCCGAGATTTGTTTGGTGAATCCTGAAGCCTTAGCGGTCTTTTGTCTTCAGATATCCTGTCTTATGTGGCGGGCACGGCATAAGGCGGCGACGGCCTTATAAAATAGCGGAAATAACCCCACTATTTCTATTAACACATTCCACTGCATCGAGTGATGACAGCCAACGCCTGCAGCGGTGTAGATCAAAATGGTCAAACGGCCGTTTTGACTGGACACAAGGCTCAAAACCCTGATTTTCATCTCACGCCGTTGAACCAACTGTTCGGTCAAGCCTCGGATGCAACTTCAGCCCATGTCACAGGTCAGCCAACATCTCCAGCCTACGGCTCCTCCGCATGTAATCACGCTCGCCTCAACACGTTTGTGAATTCGGTCCTGCCACACCCATTAAATCTGAATTGCCATTTATATATCCACGACGGAAGCCTTTTTATTATAATTTATACTGTAGAGGGGTAGATTAAGATCTTTACAATTTTTCTTAATTTTGGTTGTGTTTTAATGGTGCAGGCCTATTGCCAATTTCTGCCTTGCTGCCTTAACCGAACCCACAAGCGTCACCGGGTGCAAACTTTGCACCAAAACGGGCAACCGAGAAGCTTCTGTCAAGCGCCATCCTTTTTAGTAACTGTCGCCGGAAGCCACTGCCGATCTCCCACAACGCCATCCCGTCCAACCACTGCAAGATTTGTGCAGGGGTCCACAACTCAAACCTCCGTAGCTTGTGATCCCTTATTGATCCAATGACGTTATTTATCTTGCCTTCTAACCGTGCATCCAACCGAGACACTTTGGTGTAATCTGCAATCTCTGTAAAAACGCTGTTACTGGATTATGCCGGAACTTTACAGGGAACTAGGACATAGTCCGCTGGGACGAGGTAGATAAAGAAGGTAGTAACCCCAGATGAGGGGAACCCTCCATCTTTTCTTTGGTATCAGCTGTTCTCGGTGCTTTTCATACCGTACCTCTCCCCGTGTACCCCAGTGTTGGAATCAGGCGTGCTGTGCCTCGTCTTTACAACATCCCAACTATTGCATCTGGTTGGATCCAGCAGGAGTAATTTCTCTTTTTTTCGGCAAATCAACTGTCCGTATTCACAATGCCGACTGAGTTGACCTCATCGAGCGATTCGCTCAGTTCGGCCAAGCATCCCCGATATATGGGATTGACTGGAAGGCCGTTGAGTCTTGCCGTGTCTGTGGTCGCCACGACAGGCTTCCTTCTCTTTGGCTATGACCGTAAGTTTCCTTGAAGTTCTTATTACTCAGGTGAGACTAATGATTGGGGCAGAGGGTGTCATGAGCGGCATTATTTCCGCGGATCCATTCAACAACTATTTCCCAGAAACAAAGGACGATTCTACATGGCAAGGATTTGTCACCGCTATTTACGAAATCGGGTGTCTCTTAGGTGCAGTTTTCATCCTCTGTTTTGGAGACCGTTTGGGACGCAGAAAGGCAATGATCCTTGGGGCTATTGTTATGATCCTGGGGGTCATTATCCAAGTAACTGCGATGAAGGGGCACAAGGCGACAGCACAATTTATCATCGGTCGAACGGTGACCGGTTTCGGAAACGGTGTCAACACCTCTACGATTCCTACCTACCAAGCGGAGTGCTCTAAGACCACTAACCGTGGTCTGCTCATTTGCATTGAAGGGGGCATCATTGCTTTCGGTACTCTCATCGCATACTGGCTTGATTTTGGATGCACATATGGACCTCCGGACTTGACTTGGCGTCTTCCCATTGCCTTCCAAATCGTTTTCGGCCTTGTTGTCTGCATTTTCATGGTCTGGCTCCCTGAATCGCCTCGGTGGCTTCTGACCAAAGATCGTAGAGAAGAAAGCATGCAAGTCATTGCCGCCCTGCGCGGTCTTCACGTCGACGACCCTGAAACCATCCTCCAAACCAACATTATCATGGACAGTATCCGAGCATCAGGTCATCACGGTGGTAACACCCCGTTCAGGGCGCTCTTGACTGGTGGTAAAACCCAACATTTCCGCCGCATGATGCTCGGCGCATCCTCCCAGCTCTTCCAACAAATCGGGGGCTGCAACGCAGTCATCTACTACTTCCCCATTCTCTTCGAGAACTCCATCGGCGAAGGCCACACCATGTCGCTCCTCCTCGGCGGTGTCAACATGGTCGTCTATGCCATCTTCGCCACCGTCTCGTGGTTCATCATCGAACGCGCCGGACGCCGCAAGCTCTTCCTCGTCGGGACCATCGGCCAATGCCTGTCCATGGTCCTCGTCTTCGCATGCCTGATCCCAGGTGGTCCGAACAACGCCAAAGGCGCAGCCGTCGGCCTCTTCACCTACATCGCGTTCTTCGGCGCGGCCTGGCTGCCGCTCCCGTGGCTGTACCCGGCCGAAATCAACCCGATCAAGACGCGCGCCAAGGCCAACGCCGTCTCCACGTGCACGAACTGGCTCTTCAACTTCCTCGTCGTCATGATCACGCCCGTCATGCTGAGCAACATCGGCTGGGCGACGTATCTCGTCTTCGCTGTCATCAACGCGGCCTTCTTCCCCGTCATCTATTTCTTCTACCCCGAGACGCGCAAGCGAAGCTTGGAGGAAATCGACCTCATCTTTGCCAAGGGGTATTGTGAGAACATGGGCTATGTCCGTGCGAGCAAGGAGATGCCGTTCTTGACCGATGCCGAGATCGACCAGAAGGCGAGGGAGTATGGGTTTGTCAGCGAGGATGAGGAGGCGGGCCAGATGGATGCGGCGAGGTTTGGGGAGAAGAAGAGTGAGCTTGCGGGTAACCAGGGCGCCACGATGGCTTGAGGTAGTCTGCACGAGCACTTACATTGAGAGGTGGACTCGATCTGATCTGCATAACTGAGGGATGGTGGTTGGTTGGTTGAAAACTGATGGCTGGTGCATTGGCAGGCGTTACTATTTTTTAAGTTTCCTGCTTGATACCTCTCCAAGGTTCGCTACGGGGGCGGCTGGAGCATTGCTTGGAGTCAAGACAGATGTAGCTCGGTTTCAGCTTTCTGAATAGAAATCTGCTTCCTCGCGCGATCCTCGCAATGTGATACGACAGCCCGAGCTCCGCGCATGACTCTAATTCGCACTACAGAAGTCGACGGTAAAATAGCTGCCCAACCCTAGAAACGTGTCAGCCGCCTGCTAGTCGCCAAAACTTCAAAGCCGCCAACCAGAAGAAAAAAAGCAAGTATCAATACGAAGTTATCCACGCCACGTCAACCATTCAAGCTGACGGTTCCCCAAATTATCAGATACAAGATGTCATTGCCTTTCGGGTATCTCTATATAACTAGAAAGACAGTAATGTTGCTCGTAGACTCATTATTCCCAAAGCTTTTGCTCTCAGACGAGCACTGTACAAGGTTCATCCAAAAAGAATAAAAACAAAAATAAACCGTTGTCTATAAAATTCGAACCTGTGGCCGTGAAAAAAAAAGCGTGCTTTTTCGTATCATAACAGTTCCGGTGCAATGTACTGGTCCTCCCTACCTGCTTTTTTTGAGTCCCCGGTATTTACAAATCAGGGGCTCGCATGGAGAGGGGGGTTGGGAGGCGAGGAAGGGGGCTAGAATATCCCCATGCGCTGGCCCCAGCCCTCTGTCTTCGGGTTCACGACGATCTGGTAGGGGAAGGGGTTCGCGTCGGTGGTGGTGATGGGCGGGATGTGGTCTTTGTCTCTGTTGACGATGGTGATGATTTTGAGCGCTGCTTTTTGGAGGGACTTTTCCATGGCACGGCGGACCTTGATGACGTCTGCGCACACAAAAAGGGTTAAGTTAGCTGAAGTATATTCCACAATCCGGGGTAACAGGCTGGGGCGCGGTAGGGAAGTGGGGAAATAGTGAGGTCAGCGTGTTGTAAGGGGACAGCCGTACCAGTCTCCGTCCTCGGCGTAGCCAACGTCACGTCTAACAACCACTGCTCCCAGCACACCTCTTCATCAGCCTTCCCGAACGAGAAGTACGTCTTCCGGCGGCGCTTCTCGAAGAACTGGACCGCCAGCTGCCCGCGACCGCGCTGCTGGTGTGCGGATTCGATGGCGCGGACGAGCGCGCCTGCACGCTGGTCGATGAGCGTTTCCAGGTCGACATCGTCGATCGCGGGGAGCGTCAGGTCGAGCAGGTCGCGCGTTAGCGGCGAGATGGAGGAGAAGTAGCGGTGGAAGAAGATTGTGTGCAGGATTGCTGGCACGAAGAAGGGTCAGTTCGAGCTGAGACGAGCAATGGGACGGGAGTAGAACGGGGAGGGTGAAGAAGGTGGGTGGTACCTTTCACAACGTCCTTCACACACGCTGGATCCGCGAAGACCTCGAGGGTGTACTCGGGGGGTCTTCTGGGTTCCATCCTGGCATTTGCGGGGTTTCGGGTTGGGGGAGTTGAGACGCGGTTAGTGAAATATAGTTGGTGGACAGTTGAAGGGGTGGATACTACAGCTCCGGCGTTGAGAGGAGCGAGAGAGAAGAAGCAAAAGGCTTCACGAATTGTGCGGTGCTGGTGTGGGAGCTGAAATTTGTGGCGGCGGGGCAATCGGGGGTTGAAAGCGGCGTGCCAAGACCTAGGATGGGGTTTTCTGGCGTGGGTGAGATGACGGTCATTTGAACCACCATGCGCCCCCCCGACCATCAGCCTTATGACGAGACATCACGAACTCCTGTTGCCTAACACATGTTGGATCGGGTGACATGGTCCGGCTAATCTGACATCACTGACTTTGCCTGAGCCCTCTCATCCTTAGGCACACTGATGCGTAAATTTGTTACATCTGTTTTGAACAGTCAATTTACATTACAGCCCATTGATTATTAATCAAGAATCACTCTTTCGTTCAATCCTTTACGCTCTCTGGCTTCGATCTTTTAAACTATGCCACTGTGCAAGGCTTGTAGTGGTATCACTGTGGAGACGCTAGATTGGAAGAATTGGTACCATCATCTGCCTGATGCTCGTGCTTTGGAGGCATCTGCTAAAACTTGCCCTCTTTGTGAGGTTATTTTATTATCCAGGCTTGATCAAACCAGAAGTCCCAGCGATCGAAGTCTCCCAGCAGGCCCGATCAAACTTTGCCTTGAAATTCCTGACGATTTAGAACATAAAAATATGACTACAATTTGGGTGCAATTCCCAGATACAGCCGTACATTTGGACATATTCAGAGAATCTAGTAATCTACTTGCTCCTTCACTCGATAACTGCAGTACCAGTAGACTGATGTATACTAGGCCTTTCTTCGGGCACCTGGGTGGACAATGTTCGTGAATACCCGCCATCCAGTACCCAATCTGCGGAAGCTATGACGTTGTTAAAAAGATGGCTTGAAAATTGCCTCCAGGAGCACTCCGCTGTTTGCGATGTAACCACATCAGGGACTCGAATTAATGAGCTCTCAGAGCCCAAATTACCCACACGAGTGATCGACGTTGGTCCGCCTGATGGCTCGATGGAACCCTATCTCAAGCAGAGTAAAGGGAGCTCTGGTTTTTATTGTGCACTGTCTCATTGCTGGGGCAATCCAGAGCTGCGGCCTCTCAAAACAACGAAAGATAGCTTCTCAGATCATCTTAAGAAGATACCTTGGGATCATTTACCGAAAACATTCCAAGATGCTATTATAATCACTAGGTCTATAGGGATACGGTGGCTATGGATTGATGCCTTATGTATCGTCCAGGACGATTCCGACGATTGGCTTCGCGAAGCTGCCACCATGGGCTCAATCTACGAAATGGCGCGGCTTACTATAGCAGCCTCTCATGCTAAGGATGGCACAGAGGGTTGTTTTTTACCACGCCCATCCTTAGCAGGACCTGTTGAACTTTCTCTAACAACATCAGATCCCCCAGCTCGGATATATATCTCCCAACAACCTAATTTGAATGATTATTATCCAGACTTTGGCCCTCTTAACCGAAGAGCATGGACTACGCAAGAAAGGCTGTTTCCACGACGGATGATATTCTACACGAAAGCAGGAATGGCATGGTCTTGTCGGTGCGCTGTCCTTTATGATAGGGGTGATGGTAAAAATACCCTTTTAGATCATCGACGGGTCTCGGGATATAATAGTTCCCAAGATTTAAGACTCAACTGGATGGATCTTGTCACGGCATATACCAGGCGCGCCTTAACATATCCCTCGGACATATTGGTTGCTCTGCAAGGCTTTGTCAGTGAACTTCGGAAGTTGAGCCCTCTCGATGAGTTTGTGATGGGAATCTGGTGGCGGGATGTCGACGTTCAACTAGCCTGGGTTTCCGATGAGGGTAGCCAGCAGAGGATCTCGGAAGGTCTCGATATTCCATCTTGGTCTTGGGCTTCACGAGATCGAAGTATTACGTTCCCGTTTAATCAATACATAGGTAAACAGTTCAGCTTATGCAACAGGAAGCACTGCTATAGTCGAATTCAGATCGAGCAAGGAAAGGTCATTATCATTCAGAGTAAAATTAAGCAGGCATCTTGCTTCGTCGGCCCTCTTTATGATGATATCGGTTATCACGGCATCATGGGAATCCAACTCAATGAGATGCACCGCAAATATTGGGAAGAGAGAAATCGTAATATCGGTCATGAAAAATGCCTTTTTCCCCCAGATTTTATAACTGTCGGAATGTTAATCACGTGACGTGGTCACGAGACCACAAAGCGAGACTAGCTAATCTGACCTTGGAGCAACCCCTTACTTCTAGACATCATCAACAATCGAACAACTACCAACTTCAACACCGCATACGTATCATACAGTGATATTCGTGCCCGTTGATAAAGCGAGTATACCGACAATAACTAAGCGTAGTAGGTTTTCCATCACCGATTCTCAGGGAAGTTTTGTCGGTTGGGCTGCTCTGGATGACCGATCCATCCCTCAGGAGCCTGTTTATTGCCTGGAATTTCTTTCCCTTGAGCAGCGCAAGTTCCGATATGGCGAAGAAATAGCCAAGCCAATAATTGGTACTCTCGTTCTTCTACTCAAAGCGGATTCTGCGACATTAACATTCAAGCGGGTAGGACTAGGGTTGATCTTGTTGCCATCATGGTTTGAAGATGCTTCTTACCAAGAGGTTAGGATAACTTAAGGTGGGTTCGCCTTCTGTTGTCTTCCAATCATCTCCAAACGTATTTTTCTTAGGTACTAATTTTACATCTCTCTCAAGTATGGACTGACTAGCCCCCAATGATGCTCTTCTGTGCCAGAGGATTCCTGAAGTCATCATATCTCCTCGACTCTCATTATTGTATATCAAGCGGTGTAAGATCCGCCCTTGGAGAATAGTATTCTAATAGTCTCTAGCATAGGATGAACTAAGGCGGTCGGGTTGAACCTCAACAAATGTGAAAATTTCCATGCCGCCCATATTTGTAACTGGTTCAAGCCAGATATGTACGAGAAAGCGTTTCTCCTGCCATGCATGACACATCGCCCCCTATCATCACTTACTCTCTTCACCTATTTCAACTCCAGGTCATCTGAGTCTCACTCTCAAGCCACTTTCTTACCAACCCCTCTTAGCCAACCTCTCCTCCTCTCCCATAGCCCCAATATTAATCCCCACCATTGCCTCGCCCAAGTCCATACTAACCTCCACCAGGACCTTCGGATCCTGGAAATGCGTGACAGCCTGCACAATCGCCTTGGCCCTCTTCGCCGCATCACCACTCTTGAAGATACCGGAGCCTACAAAAACACCATCACACCCCAACTGCATCATCAACGCGGCATCCGCCGGCGTCGCGACGCCGCCGGCCGCAAAATTCACAACCGGCAACCGCCCCAACCGCGCCGTCTCCTTCAGCAGCGCGAAATCCGCCCCGATCTCCTTGGCCATGAGGCGCAGCTCGGGGTCGGACAGCTTGGCCGCGCGCGCGATGTCCGCGCCGACCTGGCGCATGTGGCGCACGGCCTCGACGACGTCACCCGTGCCCGCCTCGCCCTTGGTGCGGATCATGGCGGCGCCTTCGGCGATGCGGCGGAGGGCTTCGCCGAGGTTGCGGCACCCGCATACAAAGGGGATCCGGTAGGGGTGCTTGTCGACGTGGTAGAGGGCATCGGCGGGGGTGAGGACTTCGGATTCGTCGATGTAGTCGACGCCGAGGGCTTCGAGGATCTGTGGGGGTGGGGGTTAGCTGTTGTCTTAGTCGCCTAGATAGATTCGGACGGGTTGGGGTGTGCGGAGAGCGCTTTTGGGATGGTGTGAGAGGAGGGTTTGTAGGTGCGGTGCAGGTATAGGTGGAAGTGTAGGTGCAGGTGCAGGTGGAATTGCGGTTGTGGTTCTGGCTGTGACTGTGGCTGTGCATACCTGGCACTCAACAAAATGGCCTATCCGCGCCTTCGCCATGACGGGAATCGTCACTGTGTCCATGATCTCCTTGATCATCTTCGGGTCTGACATGCGGGCTACGCCGCCTTGCGCGCGGATGTCTGCTGGGACGCGCTCGAGCGCCATGACGGCGACTGCGCCGGCTTCTTCTGCTATGCGTGCCTAGGAGCAGTCTTCTCGTTAGCATCTCGATTGTAATGCCTCTGCAGATCATGTTGGTAGATGGTAGATGGTTCAAGTGGGCAAGGACTCGTTGGCCGGGCCGGGACTGGCTGGCTAGATTGCTGGGGAAGGAAAAGGGTGAAGTACCTGTTCAGCGTTCACAACGTCCATGATCACGCCCCCCTTCAGCATGCGTGCGAGTCCTACTTTGACGGCGAAGTTGTTCTCGCCATCCTGGGCACTGTGGCCGTTCGTTGTGGGTAGTGTGGTGGCCATGATTCTCTCGTCCTTCCTGAATGACTCTTTCCGCAATTCTCAGCCTTCGATTCCTTCCCAATCTAATTGCTACTATTTCGCCATTAGCAAGCGTCGTCAATCCTCAATCGTAATTACTCACAATGTCGTAACGGTTGTAAGAGAAGCAGAAGGGAAAGAACCGTAAGCGCAAAATCTTATCCTCCCCCCAAAAACAAAGTGTGACTCAAAACCTCACTTGGCAGGGCGTGAAAGTTGACATCTGCACGTCAAAGGAAAAAAAACCTTAACTATCCCCCACTACCCTCTTCCACCACCCCCGGTTGACTCCTGGGCCGCGGATTGCCGTTTTTTTTCGCTGCGAAACCGGCGGGGGGAAGGGCGCGGGGCACCGTTTGAGCCCCGCCATGCATCTTGGCGCACCAGGGCCTGACGTTAAGCTGACTTGGGGAAGTGCATGCTGGGTGAGGGATTTTAAAAAACGCCACGGGGGTAATTTGTCGTACGAAAGTTACATAACAAAGTGACATCAGAAAGCTAAAATTTCAATCGCCTTTGAAGTCCAATCGCCATGTAAGAATCACTACTTGTTTGTTTCTTTTTTGGATGAACTCGATTTACACAATGGTGAATTGAGACTGCTTTACATCAACAATACGTTTCACAACCCAGTCAGAGAACACCACAAATCCAACTCGAATGTATGTCGCCTGATGCTTAGGGTCTGATTGAGGCACAAGTGCCAATCCAAACCCTCCAGTGTATCTTTCAGGTTCTGGGTCCAAATCTGCATCTTCTACGACCCCCGCATCCAGCCAGAGACATTCCAAGCTCGAGTATTTTATATGAAAACTGCTGTCGTCAAAGTAAATACTGCCAAGGTCGCGTCCCTCGGGAGTATGAAGGTTACGGCTGGTGGTATGTTCTTTTGTTCCTACCGAAGCGCACAAAAGCCGACCTTGCAGAGTTATGTACCCAGATTTTACTCTTCCAAAAGGATTCTCTCCAATAACTTCAACATCTGCCTCCACAATCACAACTTCATCTCCGATTGGCGACGGCATATGACTCTCAAACGCATTGAGGCCAAACGAACGCCGAGGAAACCATACGGCACCGCTCACCGTTGACCATGACCAGGTCGGCACGTTGTCTGACTTGGGAAGTCTGATGGGGTTTTCTTGGTTTTCTACCCGCCACAGCAGCTCGGTCTTGAGATTGCTTTTCCATAGACCGGCAAGGTATTTGTCACCTGTCGCCTGTTGCCTCTCTGCAGCAAGGCCTGAGAGCGCAGGTAGTCGGTCGGTCCAGTACGTTATGTCTCTCGACGTAATCTCTTCGACTACTTTCTCCCACCCCCGATCAAGCCCAAGACGCTCAGAAGGTTCTCGGTTTAAATACCCATCTTCCCGTATTCTATTTTCTAGCTCGTGACAGGGTTCGTACGATGTTGAAACTCGTTCTACTCGGCCAAGAAGCCTCAAGAGCCTAAAAAGTCCCAAAAAGTCTAAAATCCTCAAAATCCACCTGACGGAGAAACGAATATGAGGGTGAACAGTTTCTCCATCCTTTGCAAGTGTTCGCCTATCCATCAGCTCTCCGAGAGGGCGGGAAAAACTCGAGAACTCCTCTTCAAAGCATTGCATCTCTTTGCAGACCCACACAAACTGGTGGGTGGTAAATGCAATTGTACGACAGGAGAGTTCACACTCCTGGAAACACCACGCCCGCCTTCTGGTTGGCAGGCTTTCTCGGAGTTCTGGATCGTTTTGTCCTTCAAAGGAACGCTTCCATTTCGGCAGAACAGGATGGAATCTTACCGTTCCAGAATGGCTCCGATTGCGGGTAAATAGTTGTAGAACTGCCGGACTAACTAGATGCGGCTCCCTTTCAATAAAGAGAGGCTTTGTAGGATCTGGCGATGGTGATATTATTGTACAAAGAGAGTTTTTATAAATACGAGCCATAGAGGAAGCCTCCTTCTCCCAATCGCTGCTTGAGTCCTGGAGGATGCAGAGAGCATCAATCCAGATATATCTCTCCTTTAGCTTTCTTACAAGCTTAATGACGTCAAGGAAAGTTTGCGGGAGCTGATTTCGCTGAATGCCAGCTCTAAATCGGTCTATATTCTCTGTCGTTAATGTCCACGAAGAGTTTTTCGTTGTAGATCCCCAGCAATAACTTAGCGTCATGTATCTAGCTGGCTGCTCCTCGCACTTCTTTCCGCAAACAATGCGCGGTTCTTGAGAGCCGTCTGAAGGACTGACATCGACAAGTCGAGTGGGGGCGTCGGCATCACCATTACGGCAATCCTCATGCTCGCTCAGGCACTTATCTAACCATGACCTGATTATTTGAAGATTTTCCGAGTCTGGTGCGGCTGATAGGACGGGTGTAATGCCTGAATCTTAGCCTCGAACATTGCTGAGATAGGAGTGCATGGCTTTACTCTTGGTCCGGAGTCCAGTCTCACTGTCATATTCCAAAAAGTAATGATTCCACCCAGAAGCAAGAACTATCGCATCCTCTGAATTATCCCATTCGATCCAGTAAGAATCGCCGTCCCTCAATGGGTCGCGGTGCGGTGCACCTGAACCTGGTGGATCAAGTTGAGAATTTCTTTGTTGTAATAGCACCCGACACGAATGACAACCCTTCATTGCGGATAGAACGAAAAGCCAAATTGATTCATGGAGTTCGTATTGGATGGAGCGATCTCCTTGGAATAAATCGAAGGGGATACCGCGACATTTATCGCAAATCATTTTGAGATGTTACACTTGCACGTGTAAACAATCTGCTGGTCCTCAGGGAAGGTCTTTCTCAGCCTGATAGAATAATCGGAGATTGCACCGTGGTTGTATAGTGCTTCTGGCAGCCGAGTCTGTGGGCTTACCGCTGATTTATATTGTATGGATTTTGCTTTTTAAAAATCAAGGTGGTTGCCTACAGACCTGAGGCCAACCATATGTCGACGGGCCAGACGCGAACAGACGAATCGCATCTTCGTGCCCTTTGCAGCCCAGGAGCCTGCCCAGGGCCGTGCATAACTAATCTAGCCATAGTTTAGAGGAATTAATAACAATGAAAGGCCGGAAAAGCTGGGGGTACAATTGATAGAGATAGCAGGGAGGATTTTTAGGCATCTTGATACACTGACTCAATTCACGCTTTTATCCATGAATCAGAGCAGCCACCAGGCGCCGTCACTGCTAACAAATGAGGAAAGGAAAAGCACCCTCAATAAACAAAAGGACACCTCATTACAATTGATGAACACTGAGATGTTTCTACCTTCAACATCTCGCTGGTCGTCCCATAAGCGCAGCCACTAAATACACCGCACAGACCCCCGTTCACAACATTACTACATACGTCATCATGCAACTCGTAGCCAAGACCTCCCAACACCCCATCCACTTCAACAACATTTGTAAGAAGCTCAGCATCTCCAGCGCTGCGTCATCCCCCCACCCCTTTCCGCCGCCAATTCCGCTCCTCGCAGCAAGTCCAATGGCATCGCTCCTCCTCCGCCCCTCCGCCCTCGTCGTCGGCCTGAGCTTCAGCAGCGTGCTCCTCGCGCCGCTGGCCCTGCGCCCCCGCCCGCTACTCCTGCGCTGCGACGCCTCGCCCGAGCCGCTGGCGGGGAGAGAGTGGTCGTACACGCGCGATGCGCGGACGCCGGTGCGGAGTCAGGGCCGCTGGAATCCGCAGGCGCTGAAGCAGGTCAGTGCGGGGAGCATACTAGGTACGCTCTTTCACAGAGCCACAGACAAAATTCGGGGGTTTTCGGGCTGGAAAGAAAAGGAAGAAGGGGGAGGATTGAGTGATATCAGGACACAGGCTGATGGGTGGTTTTGCAGGGCTCATAGGCGGGCTGGCGGTCAGCGTGTTTTCGAAGCCATTGGCAGTGGTGATCGGGCTGTTGGTGTTTGGAATACAAGTATTTTTTTTCTACTCCTAGCCCTCAACCCTCCTCCCGTTCCGCCTACGGAGGCTCTCTAGAGCGCTACGCTAACGCAACCTAACCCATTCTATCTAGTTCATCGAGTCCCGAGGCATTCACATCATACCCTACGCTAGCCTGCAACGCCGTGTTCAGAACACTGATTTGCGTTCCCTGGTCCAAGATAATGTGGCATTCAAACTGTCTTTTGGGGCTACGTTCGTGCTTGCTGCATTTGCAGAATTTTAATCATGCTGGTTTATACCATCAGTTCCGGCGTAAAGTCGTTCTTCTAAGGCGTGGACATAAAAAGGAGAGTCGCAACTCTACGGGGGAAGACGGACAGTTATAGGATACAGATGGAAACAGAGAACTTTTGGGTGAGTGCTGAAATGGATGTCGGAGAATTTAGAGTCTCTTTCAGTTGGTGTCGTAGCGGCAACCGTAGTATGAAAGAGATTAATCAAAACGTAGCCATAGCCACCATCGGAGCTTCTGACTCAGTCCAGGAATTCCCAGGAACGGTCTGCATGGTTTCAGGGCCTTGCTGTACAGTCATGGCCTTGCATTTGGACCAGAACTCCTTAACGGTTTCTTTGAAGGATGTGACACTGCGAGCATTTCTACATGCTTGATTTAGCAGGGAAGGTAAATAGACAACAAAATTGAATGAATGAAATCACACCTTATAACGCCCTCAACAAACACCCTCTTCAAAGATTCCATGCTTTGATCGGCCGTATGACGCGCAAAGAGCCTCTGCTCCTGCAGTGCGGCGGTGATGTATACTCTGGCATTGCGTTCGGATTGAATCATTTTGCGAAGCGGCGGAGTAATGTAGTCGAGGGAGCTAGCGTCTACTTCGCCACAGATGTTGAATATTAGCGCTAAGGTGATGGAGGGAGCAAAGTAATTGACAATGTCCTGCGCAGTGGCTCGTTGCGGATGACGCGTATCAGAAGAGAGAGCGAAGATATCATTCTGAATACGAAGTTAGTTATTGGGGAGATGAAATTAGAAAGTGGCTGGTGGAAACGCGTACCCAAAGCTGGCTTGCTGCTCTTTTGGGGAGCACGTCTGGGCACTTGACGCATTCGACCGAGAAATTGAACATGCCTTGTAACACTTCGGGTGACTCGTTCTTCAGAATTCCAGCATTAGTGTTGATGATACGTTGAATCACTTCGATGCAGCCGACAGACACATCAGGGTCCGTACTCGGGTGGCCGAGTTGTTGCATTAATTTGAGGACATGATGAAGCAAGTGTTGTGCTTGCTCATAGAATGATGGTGATTTGTCGTGCTTGTGTGAGGTGAGAAATATGCAGGCTGTCTCCAGGACAAAGGGAAGACGAGGCGTATTGAGTGTGCAGCCTGAGATGAAGTCGACAGTCTCTTTTGGAGGAAGGACAAACGGCCCTGGAACGATCTCTTTGTATCCAGTCCGGAAGATTGAGCAAGCTTCCTCAATAATATCCGAGTCTGTTTCATAAACCTTTGTTAGGTATTCGATTAAGGTGATGATTTGCTTTTGGATGACGGCTCCGGGTCCTTGAGTCCAGTAAGTCGATGGGCTCTTGTCGGCTTCGAGGTCGATGACTGCCTCATCAGGGCCTTGAAGAGCCTTTCCCATGCTCGTTAAGCATTGAAGTGCGGTCAAGGCTGAAACCACACCTTCCTCAGCGGCGTGGCCATCCTTAGCTAGAAGGATTGCCTTGTCAGCATCTTGGGCGACGACATTGAGTAGCTGCTGAATACGAGCATGCTTCTTCTCCTCCGAAGTTAAAGCTTCTACAATTGACGTGATTCCCTCTAGAACTTTACTCTTGGTAAGCACATCGGCAGTTGGATACTGAAGAAACTGCTGATACATTTGGAAGAAAGAGTCCAGTTCTCCGGTTAAAGATTTCCGACACTGGGAACAGAGAGAGGCAAAGGATTTGGCAGCCGAATTTGCCAAAGAAGGCTGTGCGAGCGCGCTGAATAGGAAAGTTAAGACTGGGGGAAGGAACTCCACATTTCGAAGGAAGAAACTGGTGAAGAAGCCCACCATATCTACCGCAGTTCGGCGTGTTGTCGCAGGAATTGATGGACCTTCAGACATTTGACTGAAAAGAGAAAAGCTAAACAGGGACTTGAGCTGCTCATCAGCCTCTGGCTCCAACCCTTCGGCGAGGGCGTTGAGGCAAAAGAGGCCTGCCTCAAGCTCTAACCATTGACCACGTCCTAAGGCTCCCAAGGTAAGAAGGATGAACCGGTTTAGCATATCATCTAATAATTGTTCATAGGCTCCCTGGATCAAGTCACGAACGTCAGCACGAAATACTTTGAAGGTTTTCTTCGCCTCAGAATCCCAACCATCGGTGATCTCCGGTGGCGGGAAGCGTATCTTGTTCCACAACTCAGATACGGCCAGGAGCGTGTTAGTTTTCGCGGTTTCGGTCCAAGGTGGCTTTTTATCTTCCTCGTACTCGAAGAATTCATCTTCAAGGGTGCTGACCCAATTAGTCCAGAAATCCACCGCGATAGGTGCGACTTCATCGTTCTCGCCAACATAGCCGGGGTATTTAAGCAATTCGTGCATCACACCTATTTCCCTGTTAGGCAATATCCGCACTCTAAAGGGGAACTGATTGTTTAAGAAATCCACCACCCAAAAGATAGAGACGAAATCGACATAGGACCATACCAATATTGACTAGGAAAATATTGAACGTACCCATAACTTGCTGGCACTGGATATCTTGGGGTTCCTTATACAAACGACCTGAATTGAGCAAAACTTGGCCAAACGCTATCACTAGCCTTGCAAATGCCAGAGTCTCAGCATTGAAATCCTTCAGGATCTCGATTCCCCATGGGCTTGTAATTTCCGACCAGAGAATTTCCATATGTGCAGGTTCCAAGAACTTGGGATATTCTTCCAGAATGTCAGAGAACAGGTCCATAGCGCTGTCTATGCGGGACTGGAGACAGCTTAGCGCTACTTCGAGGATGGATCGGAGGCGTGCAAGATTCTCAGCCGAATCTTTGAACCCTTGCTGAGCGTAGAACACCCAAGACTGGAATAATATTCAGTATTAAACGCAAGTCGCCCACTGAGGTAACCTACAATAAAGCACTTGAGAGCCTCAGAACATATTTTCTCTCCCACTTCGTGTGAGAGCCCAGAAGCCTGAATCGGCGTCGCTTGATACTGTTGACCCTTGGCTAAAGCAAAGTGAAGGAGTAGTTCTAAATCCTGGAGGTTGGGGGCCATGCGGTCATGATACTTACGGCTGGGTTTATTAACACTATAACAGTATAGGACTCGGTGAAAACTCGAGAGGGACACTCACTCAGCAGGCCTGTTCAGCTTCTTGACTTCGTCCGCCACATCCATGCTCAATAAGAGTACGCATAGTAGCTGATCGTTGGTTAGGTGGGGTAGTAGATCCCAGGTCGGCGGATAGTCATCTAAAGACTTCTCTGGTACCGGTAGTCCGTTACAGAAGGAACATATAAGCGTGCGGATGCACTTGGTCCATGATGATAATGATTTGCAGAAGTATGTGACAAGCGTAGAGCACAGCTTCTTCGTGACAAGAGCGCTCTTAGTACTTGGCACAATACGGACCTGGTAGTAAGTCAGCTCGTGTATGCAAGTATTACAAGTCATTTCCCTGACAAGCCAATTTATCAAAGTTGCCAATAGCTGCTCGGATTCGTCTTCGTCCAATTTATCACTGCGTTGTCTACGGTCAGCACTGCATTGAGAAATGCGAATCAAAGACAGCTACTAACGAGTCCGCATTCAGCTTGACCGTGAACGTTAGCGCGCCGAAGAATCTGACATAGTCGTCGTTACTGCTCAATAGTGCATTTGCCATTTCCCAACCATGTTCAGACCGTTGAAGAACTCTCAGCGTGGCCTCGGTTTCGTTTATCTTTTTCGGTGGCCCTGGCTCGTACATGGATTTGACGAGTGATTCAACTTTAGGCATGCTCGGCGGCGCAGCAGCAGTCACTACGGAAGCGTGAGTTGGCATGCCCGCCATCTTGACGGGTTTTCCTCTGTGGGGTGACGGAGAGTTACTGGATATCGTCAGCAGTAGTTTGGACAAGCAATAACTATATTCCAAAGAGACCAGATGGGATTTCGAACACTCTGATTCTAATTTGCAGTGCTCCAGCGGTTAAGCTGGTTGTAAGAGGCTCCACCGTAGTGGTCCGGCTAGAAGTGCTTAAAACGCTCATATTGGCTCGCTCAAAAATTACCCAGCAAGGATGAAAACAACGAGAACGAAGGCCAAAAGTGCTTGGAAGTGATGAAAATAGTTCTGATAGAAACACTGATCTAAAGGAAGTTGGATGGCGACCTGCGCTACTGCTTTTGTGCACTTAAATCGCTATTTGAAAATAACGTACCTGCCTGCTTGTTCGGTGTCGCGCCTTGCACGTAGTTCACGAGATTACCAATGTTAGCAGCTGTAGATGAGAGCTTGCCAAGGTCAGTTGAGAATAGAAGGAAATGGCCCGGTATCACCGTGTGTTGTGAACCTTAAGGTTCGATTAGGTTCAGTTACCCAGATTGTTGGTTGAGAAGAAGGAATCTAGTACGGTAGAAGTACATGATGAAAAGAGCGATATTTGCTTTCACGTTTTGGTAACCACAAAACTCTTCATCTAGACAGCTCAGCCTTTGCAATTCAACAACAGGGCAATGATTTTCGACGTGGTGTTTGCGCCAGCCTTGGATCTTGGCGACCCGGGCGCAAGTTCACAGATTTCGGCGGGCCGAAGCCACCAGCCCGCTGCCAAGCCAGAGACCACAGTGGTTGGCCTGTCATGCGGAGTACAGAAGTAACTCTCTCCGAGAGTTGTTCAAAGCGCATTCATGAAGCTTCTAGGCTGCTGGGAGCGTATTCCTCCACTTTCCCCTCTTCGGACCTATGTAGTCGCCAAATCAAGAGTTTTCTTTAGAGCATTTCACTCTTCTCATCCAAACTTTCTTTCTCCCACCGACATGGAGACTATTAATACCACCGAGCGCCTTACGCAACTGCGACAGCTTATGAAGGACAAAAAGGTCGACATATACAGTACGAAGTAGTACCACCGTAGGTGTCACCTTCTGACAGTTCTCTAGTCGTACCATCCGAAGATAGCCACCAGTCAGAATACATCGCACCTTGTGATGCGCGGCGAGGTTAACATCCCACCTTCGAATCCTACTAGACGCCTAAACACTCATTGGTACCAGAATACATTTGCGGCTTTTCTGGGTCTGCCGGCACCGCCGTAGTGACCCTGGAGAAGGCTTCGCTTGCCACGGATGGAAGATACTTCAACCAAGCGGAAAAGCAGCTGGACAGCAATTGGGAGCTGCTGAAGCAAGGCTTACAGGATGTGCCAACTTGGCAAGAATGGTAGCTATAGGTACACTTTGGAAAATACAAGGACCTAACTGAGGTCACCAGGGCAGCCGATCAATCTGAGGGAGGCAAGATTGTGGGTGTAGACCCAAGTGTCATCACTGCCCGTAGGTGCTCGCGTGCCCCGAAAGCTTATGGTTTTACGACCCTGACCTCTACTAGCTGATGCGCGCAAACTAGCGGAAAATATCAAAATGAAAGGTGGCTCGGAATTAAGGCCCGTCAAAGAGAATCTCATTGATCTAGTCTGGGGTGAGGCGCAACCACCTCGGCCCCGTGAGAAAGTCCGAGTTCTGGGTCTTGAGTACTCTGGCAAGAAGTTCGAAGAGAAATTGGAAGATCTCAGGAAAGAGCTAGCGAAGCGAAAAAGCTTAGGCTTCGTCGTTTGTAGGTCCTAGGCCCTCTGCTAAATATTACCTGCGTGCCTCGCTAAAATTAAATAGCTATGCTAGATGAGATTGCATGGCTATATAACTTGCGTGGCAACGAGTGCGCTATTACTGCCTTGGGATTGAAAATGAACGATCTGGACTGACGTATAACAGTATTCCGTATAACCCAGTATTTTTTTCATACACAGTGGTCACTCCGAAGACAGCTACCCTCTATGTAGACAACAGCAAATTGAACAGTGATGTCAGGTCACATCTTGGAAATGCGATCACCATCCGCCCTTATGATGCTATATTTGACGATATCAAAACACTGAGTAGCGAATCGACTCAGGCAAATGAGGAAAGCGCCACGCCCAAAAAGTTTCTTGTGTCGACAAAAGCCTCGTGGGCGCTCAATCAAAGCTTGGGCGGCGAAGAGAAGGTTGAAGAAGCGCGAAGTCCTATTGGTGATGCGAAAGCTATTAAGAACGAAGTCGAGCTTGATGGTATGAGGGCGTGTCACATTCGTGATGGCGCAGCCTTAATCGAATACTTCGCGTGGCTAGAAGACCAGCTCATCAACAAAAATGCGAAAATCGACGAAGTCAACGGTGCTGACAAGCTGAAGGCTTTTCGATCGTAGGCCAATCTCGCCTTTTCCCATTCTTAACCAAAGCTTAATATACCTTTAGGAAGCATGAACGATTTGTCGGTCTCTCATTCGATACTATTTCTTCGACCGGCCCTAACGCGGCTGTGATTCACTACAAGCCAGAGAAAGGCAACTGTTCTATCATTAACCCCAAAGCGGTGTATCTCTGCGATTCGGGTGCTCAGTTCCTAGATGGTACGACCGATACCACCAGAACGCTCCATTTTGGGGAGCCGACAGAGATGGAACGCAAAGCATACACACTGGTTCTGAAAGGCAACATTGCTCTAGAAAGGGCTGTATTCCCTAAAGGTACCAGCGGCTTCGCATTGGACACTTTGGCCCGCCAGTTTCTATGGGCAGAAGGCATGGATTACAGACATGGAACTGGACATGGCGTGGGCTCATTCCTGGTAAAAGCCTACGTTTATCCAATATCTGTTCACCACTAATGCTCCTCAGAATGTACACGAGGGCCCTATCGGCATTGGCACAAGAGTCCAATATTCCGAGGTATCACTTTCTGTTGGTAACGTCATATCTGACGGTGAGGCTTATTCCGCCCGGTGCGATATCGCAATTTACTAATTAACCATCTCAGAACCCGGGTACTATGAAGATGGAAGCTTCGGTATACGTATTGAGAGTAAGTGTACTACCAATACCATACTTGATATACCTTGGCACTGACGTTCGCAGACATAATCATGGTCAAAGAGATCGAAACCAAGCACAAGTTCGGCGATAAACCATATCTTGGATTCGAGCATGTGACCATGGTGCCAATGTGTAGAAAACTCATCGATGTAGAGCTGTTAACTCCGCAAGAGAAAACATGGCTAAATGAATATCACACAGAGATTCTAGAGAAGACACACCATTTCTTCAAGGATGATAGCCTTACAATGGAATGGTTAAAGAGAGAGACGCATCCCTACTGATCTCTTTCATCTTGATACCAGCATGTTTGTGGAACGCATTGGATGTGGCAGCATTGGGAGAGGAGCATATTGTAAAGGGATTTCGTTCATAAGCGCATATTTACGATGTTTTGAAACCGCCAAACTTGCCAAGCAAAGCATAAGATTATTTTCAACTATTTCTGTATACTGGCTATGGACATAACCAGAGACTCAAGTCTATATGTATGAGTTTCAAGGTATGGTTTGCCAAAGAAATTGATCAGCACTCTGGAGATTCCAAGAAGCCGTGAAGCGTCGAAGTTACCGCTACAGTCGCTTCGGAAAGAGACGATCAAATGTCAGAAACCATAATCAAAAATAGAAATTTGCCGAATCCTCACCTGTTTGAACACTTTTTCTGTACTCGCGCATGCCACCACCCATCACCTTATTATTACCTTATATTTAAAGCCATGGGCAAACCTGCCTGGTCGACTGAATAGAAGTCGATTATACAAGCTCTAACGAC
>Ga0307507_10003899_pt1 | contig 27660 bp, 22 predicted proteins | sample 7_EM_MG_FD_207223 | JGI IMG/M metagenome (GOLD analysis project Ga0307507, IMG submission 207223) | Populus trichocarpa ectomycorrhiza microbial communities from riparian zone in the Pacific Northwest, United States - 7_EM | ecosystem: Host-associated > Plants > Roots > Unclassified | place...
TTAATATATATATATATATATATATATATATATATATATATATATATATATATATATATATATATCCAAACGTGGGCAAACATTAGAGCTATATATCTTTCAGGGGCCCACTAAAGTTTTTAAGTTCCATATGGGAGGGGAAAATCCCATAAAGAAACAAGGCAAGCCAGATATGGAGTCGTCCATACAATGAACTTGGAAAGGATGATCGAGACTGTATGATTCTAGTAGTAAATTATTTTTTTCTAGAAAAATATTAAATTAATTATTTTAGATGTTTTTAAAATAGTTTGGATATGAGGTTATAAAAAAAAATAAAAATAATATTATTATTTCAATATATTTTAATTAAAAAATAAATTTAAAAGTACAATGTAATTTGTTATTTTTTTTATTAATGTTCGAGTAAGTTTGCGCGCATCTCGACTAATTTCAAGAGCCTTAAAGTTAACTATCATATAAGCCTCCAGTGATCCTGAAAAGTAAACTCAAAACTTGACCAGTTAAGCTACCCATCAGGGTTCAATGTATTTCATTATCAAACACACAATTAATGTTTATTTGGGACAAAGATTCAACTGAGTTTTCAAAAATTTTGAATTTTTTTTTGAATTTTTTTTGAATATTTTTGAATTGTTTTGATTTTCAAACATAAATTTTAAAAATAAAAAATTATTTTAATATTTTTTCAAACAAAAAACACTTTAAAAAATAACTGTTATCACTGTCCAAATACCTTTTTAAGATTAAATTGTTGCATTAATTAATATATGGAACATTTATTGCTGAGAAAACAACTTTAATGTTTGGATTTTCTCCTAATCAAAGCATAAAAAAGGGTTGCTGCTGCTTGTGTTAATTTGAGACTATTTGATGGCTTTTCTTTTCATAAGCTACACAATATTCTTCTTGTATCAATCTCCATAGACTAACTGGTTTATCACATGTATTTGTGCGTGTGTGCTTGCGTGTTGTAAGTATATTATATTGATTTTAATAATAAAATAACTTTGAATATCAAGATTAAATTATTTCAATCTCAATGAAGAAGGAAAATTTTTCTTGTCGAAGGAATATTCAAAACTAGATTCAATTTCTTGTTGCAATGGCATCAACAATTCTGATATCCATTGATTCTCTTGCAACTTCAGTAATTATTAATTATCAAAGCAAATTTCAGTTCTCAAGAAAGGAATAAATTAGCACTGTTTGCGAGTAAAGGGGAGGTAATGATGGGTTTATGATTATTAGTTGGATGCAAAGTTTTTTTTAATATTTTTTTATTTGTAATTTAGCTAAAATAATTTTTTATATTCTTTTATAAAATATCTAAATAATTAGAAAATATTAAAAAATATTAATTTGATAGTTTTTTTTGTATAGAACATACTTTTAAATTGTACTCAAATACAGTTTTAAACGCATTTTTAAATTATTTGTTTGAGAATGTAGTGTAAAAAATATTAAAATATATTTTTTAAAAAAATTATTTTATTTTTGGTAACGTACACAAAAATCATAAAAATTATTAAAAAAATATTAATTTAATATCTTTTAAAGTTAAGAACAACTAAAAAAAACAAACATTAAAAAACATAAAAAATCTCTCAACACACTATGTTAATGAGATAAGGTCACATGGAGGATTGAAAAATTAAATTGGATTAGTCAAAGAACAAGCCTAATGCTACCAGAAACAGCAGCAGAAAAGGTTCCTACCCATTAACACAAGATAAATTCACAAATATCTCTGTGTCAGCCGCCATCCAGTCAAACCCACGATTTTTTTTTTATTACCAAAAGCCCCCTTTACTCACAAGGACATGGCTAAAAGTCATGTTTGATCCTTTTACTTTTCTCATTTGGTCCAATCAAAGTTCTTAACTTTAATTTCTGTCATGTTTACCCTTCTACTCCCTATTAGAGGTTATCCAAACCCTTTTAACGAGCCCCCTTAGAATATTTATAGATAATAGATATTAAACCCGGTCTAGTTTGGTAGGTCAACTTCGTGAACAAATTTAAACCAAATGAAAGCTGACCCAATTGACTTAATTAAAATATTGTTTAATTTTTTTAAGAAAACTTCAAAATGATATCGTTTTATATTTTTTTTTATAAAAACAAATCCATTTTAAATTTACTCGGATTAACACATTCAATTCGTAATCTTAGCGGCCGGATTATGTTTCATAACTTTGATATATATAAAATTTATTTTGATTTTAAGAGTGTTTTTCAAATCATGTTTGGACTAAAAAAATAAAATTAATATTTTTGAATGAGTTTATTAGAATATATCATAACTATATATATAAAAAAAAAAACTAAAATTAATGTCTTTTCAACTGAAACTTTATTTTTACAAAAATTAAAATAAAAACTATAATGCATCATAAAAACACACAATTACTAACAAAATGTCAAGATGAATGCAATGTGCTGTTAATTAGATGGAATTGAAAACTCAAACCAACTTTCATATATATATATATATATATATATATATAATTGAAAATTTTTTATTTTATTTCTTTATTTTAAATTGATTTTTTTTTGTATTTTCATATTGTTTTGTTGTGTTGATGTCAAAAATAAATTTTAAAAAATAAAAAATATTATTTTAATATATTTTCAAGTAAAAGACATTTTAAAAACCAATCGCTACGGAATTCAAAAGCAATCACCAAATATCAATTAAAGAGACTAAACTTACCAAATGTAAAAATTATAGGGACCGAATAAATCATTTTTATACATCTTTCTACTAAAATCCTCCCTGTATCTTCTTAGTTCCAAGAAACTCACCTCACAACAGAGTTCCTCTTCTTGTTCAAGACGCTACCATTTTCTCCTCTTCAACACCACAAGCTCCCTTATATCATCACCAACCTCCTTCTCTATCCCCCAAAATCTTGAGCCCTCCCTCCTGCTTTTCATTTTTTTTTCATGGCCTCTTCTCCAGGGAGCTTAGACACTTCTGCAAATTCACACTCAGAAGGCAGTAGCAACTATTTTTCTTTCAATACTAACAGTTCTTCTCACTACCCTTTCATGACTTCTTCTTCTCTCACTGATCTTCTTGCTTCAAGTGATGAAGAACCCAATAATCATATCACAAATAATAGTAAGTTGTCTGATAGGATATCTGAGAGAACTGGCTCTGGTGTGCCTAAGTTTAAGTCAATTCCTCCTCCTTCTTTGCCTTTATCTCCTCCTCCTGTTTCTCCTTCTTCTTACTTTGCTATTCCTGCTGGTTTAAGCCCTGCGGAGCTCTTGGACTCTCCTGTCTTGTTAAACCCTTCTAATGTAAGGTTTTGTGATACTTTTGATGTTTTGGTCTGATGATTGCATGTAAAGATAATTGCTTGGTGCTAAAGTTGCGGGCTTTCTTGTTTTTCTTTTTTGTGTGACTGAAGCTAAATATTGGTTTTGGTAACTTCGATGGGATTTTTGAATGATGATTTTTGTTTGTTTTTTATCGTGTAGATTTTGCCATCTCCAACAACTGGAACGTTTCCAGCTCAGGCTTTTAATTGGAAGAGTAGTTATGGTAATAGCCTGCAAAATGTCAAGAAAGAAGACAAGACTTTCTCTGATTTCTCTTTCCAGCAACCAGCAAGGCCACCCACAACTTCAACAGCCATGTTTCAGTCTTCGAACGCCACAATTCAGCCTGTAAGAATCAATTTTTTTGGTGAGATTCTCTGTTTTAGATATTTGATTGTGTTGTTTTAACTTTTCTTGAATTTGGTTGATTGGTAATTTTCAGGAACAGCAACAAACATGGGGGTTTCAAGAATCTGCGAAGCAAGGTGCGTTTGTTTCAGGGAAGAGTAGTATGGTAAAAATGGAATACAACTCTAATTCTATGCAGAGTTTCTCCCCTGAGATTGCTGCAATTCAAACAAACCCTCAAAGCAACAATGGGTTCCAATCTGATTATGGTAATCAACAACAGCAGTATCAATCTGTTAGGGAGCAGAGAAGATCAGAGGATGGGTATAATTGGAGAAAGTATGGTCAAAAACAAGTTAAAGGAAGTGAAAATCCAAGGAGTTATTACAAGTGCACATACCCCAATTGTCCAACAAAGAAGATACTTGAGAGGTCTTTGGAGGGACAAGTAACCGAGATAGTTTATAAGGGTAGTCATAACCATCCTAAACCTCAGTCCACTAGGAGATCATCATCATCAACAACAGCTTCTAATCTTGGAATGATACCGGCGCCTAATAGTAACCCTAATGAGATTCAAGAACAGTCATATGTTACTCATGGTAGTGGACAAATGGACTCCTCAGTTGCTACACCTGAGAATTCTTCAATTTCAATCGGGGATGATGATTTTGATTCTCAAAGGAGTAGATCAGGAGGTGGTGATGACTTTGATGAGGATGAACCTGAGGCCAAAAGATGGTAGGTTCTTGATTAACTAAGGATATAGACTTTAAAGCATATTATTCCGTGGTTTCTTTATCAGAGATTAGGTCCTGGAATGTTTGGTCGCAGTACTAATCTTATCGTGCTTGCTTATTTCAGGAAAAGAGAGGGTGACAATGAAGGGATTTCAGCACCTGGCAGCAAAGCAGTGAGAGAGCCAAGAGTTGTGGTTCAAACCACTAGTGACATAGACATCCTAGATGATGGGTACAGGTGGAGGAAATATGGGCAGAAAGTGGTCAAGGGAAACCCAAATCCAAGGTAAAAGCTCACTTTAACTCGAAGGATACACTCTGTTAGGCACTAAGTTTCTTTATATGGGAAAAAGAAACTAATCTTGGTGTTAATTAATGTATCTTGTTTCAATTTCAAGCTTCAAAGGCTAAGCTTTTTGGTCTCAAAATCATGAGCCGTATTTCTTTCTGTATATTGTGGTACTTTGTAATGTTGATATTGAACTTGTTTTTCTAATTGGGTTCTGATCGTTGGTTTATAGGAGCTACTACAAGTGCACATATCAAGGATGCCCTGTAAGAAAGCATGTTGAGAGAGCATCCCATGACCTTAGGGCAGTGATCACAACCTATGAAGGGAAGCACAACCATGATGTTCCTGCTGCTCGCGGCACCGGCAGCAGGTCATTGCCGGGCCACAACAACAATGGTAACAACAATGGTAACAACAATAGCAACCATGCGGTAATGGCAATTAGGCCATCAGCTGTAAACCATGTGTTTAACAATTCCATCAACAACCCTGTAAGGGATCAAAGGGTACCAACAACAACATCCGAAGGTAACATGCCTTTTACCCTAGAGATGTTGCAAAGTCCAGGAAGTTTTGGATTCTCAGGATTTGGAAACCTCATGGGGCCTTACATGAATCAATCATCAACAGATGAAGTTTTTTCAAGGGCCAAAAGGGAATTGGAAGTGGAAAATTTTTGGTAGGAAACAGCAGCTACTACTAAAAAAAAAAAATTCTCTCAAAAGAATAAGAAAGTCATCAAAGTTCATCTCATTAATTGCATTCAAGTTTGGTTATTTTCTTTGTTGTATATTTTTTCCACTACTACAAAAGGGATTTGGTCGTGTATATTCCAATTTGTATTTGTCATAGTTTATAGGAGTTCTTGTTGCCTATCTATGTCCTTAACATAAAATATATATATATTTTTTATTGTTTCGAGGCTTTTAGCTACACACACTACAATGCAAGCCTCAAATCAATTTTTGTATCCCATCAAATACATGATAGCATTTTTTTTTTCTTAATTTAATTTACTGGGTTTGGAAAATTGAACTCAAAAATTTGGATTTCATTTCTTCTAGGGCAAACTGAAAATACCCAAAAAGGTCCCCGCCCTAAAGAAGTAAAAAATGCTACTTCCCTCCCTAGTTTTTGCCACATTCCTTCTTGCTAGTGCTTTTTTGAACCAAATCTTGCAGTGGAAGGGGAACCTTTTCTGGCGGGTCCCGAAATCCAGGCATGCATACACCACTGGTCACGTTGGCTATGGAGGGTTGAATGGGTCAAAGATGGAGGCTGGCTAGAGCCTGGAGATTGCTTGGTGAGCACGTCAGTCAAAGTCAGCTCTTACGTACATTATGTAACACTTGGATCCTTCCTGGCTGCTCCATAGTGGGACCCATTCTACCTCCACTGATCTGCGGTGGTGCCACTTGCCACCTATCCACCCTCCACCTTTATTTGAATTCGTTTTATTTGAAAACCTCAATTTAGCATGGATTAACCTTTTTTTGAAAATCCAACAAGCATGGATTAACCTTTTTTTTTAGTAATATATCTAGTTTTTATTAACCCTATTTCAAACATAAGTATATTTTAAAATAACAAAGTCTTAACCAGCAAGTATATATTTTTTTCCGCTCAAAGAAAGGAAAAAATAAAAATTACTCGAATTATGAAAGATCACCAGCAACACGCACCCTAAAGTGATAACTTGTGTCGTTCTAACATCCAGAGCTAAAGTTATGATCAAACTACTTTAAGAATATGAAAAATATCATCTACACTGCTGTCATCCTATCATTTGCGGTGGTTTGTCTTATCGAGATCAACATCTGACATCTCAACTCCTCCGATATCTTCTTCATCAAATATTATATGGTTTTGAGAGCTCGGGAGGGAGAGAGACGTTTAGCTTTGATGGAAAAGGTGCATTTAAAACAAAATGGATGGCCTATAGGCAATGGTCTACTCTGCCTATTCCTCGACCGACACAACAAGGCCTAAATCTATCTTGTGCTCCCATCTCCTAGCCGTCCTCTTCGGTTTTTTAATTTCTTTATTAAAGTTTGCCTATGTTTTGTACTTTTGTATATTTTGTTTGATAGCCCGAGTCTTATTCAATTGTCACATTTGAAATTGGAAGGAAATTGGCTTAGATAAGATCGCCAACAATATTATATGTAGAGGTAGCTGCCAATAGGAAGACACATGGGTACACTTGTTTGTGTTAGAGGTGCTAGTTTAAGAAAACAATAAACAAATGTTACTAGTTTGCTTCTTGAAAAAGAATTGCTAATTTATTGAGTTTTTGTTTTATGGGAAAGTTGATAGAAACTCGAACACAAAGGGCTTTGGATTTGGTTGCTTGCTCAAGTTTTTGTAGCAATTGAATTCAAATAAAACCATTCCGAATTACTCTTTTTTCTTCTTCTTTTTAATATAAGGATTTGGAAATTTATTTTAGCTATTATATAAATCCGGATTGATCATATATCTAGTTGGAACCGGTTGATCTAAATAGTCAATTAAAAATAAAGAAACTTAAAATTATCTTGCGATCTGATAAAAATTTATTGATTTTTTTATTTCAAAATGATACCGTTTTTACTTTAAAAAAATTGAATAGTATTTGCTTATTTTTCCTAGTTATCTTTTCATAGTGTTTTTATTTTCTTTTCTATTTAGTATAGGAAATCAAATATTAAAACTGGTAATTTTATTTGTTTCAAACTTACTTATTATGTTTTCAGGGTTTCTATTTATTCTATAGGTTGGTTTTTGAATCTATTCGACCTTAATTCTATTTTTTTAAAAAACTTGGTAGCTTCCTTTCTCCCCCATTGACGAGAAGGAAAAGAGGAGGAAAGGGAAGAAGAACATGGAGAGTCCTGGATCAGCTGGCATGCATGACCAACTTGTACAGAGTAATTTATAATTTCACAATGGAGGTTGACCCAAGACTCTCTTTCTCAATCCATTTCCTTCTTCTGGTCAATTTATAATAACATGTATCACGGCACCCTGCCTGTGGTGCACGATCACTTATCGTACGCCACAAGTCTCGAGTATTTTCAAGTCCTTTTCCGTGCATGGTAAGAACAACTTTCTAATTAATCCATGATGCACGCTTGGTTTACGTGTGAAAAGACTCGTATATGCTGCCCACCTCTAACATGCATTTACACGGCAATCATTGTTCACTTGAGGAAAATTTATTATTATATATAAAAAAATCTATTCAATATAAAAATATAATATGAATTTCATAAAAAAACACCATTATGGACCAATGTACATATTATTATTTATGTGATTAATTTGAATTAGACCGAACTAGTTAATAATTGGTTGAACCGCTATTTCAGACTAATTGAATTGGTTCAAGATCAACCCGTCATGATGTGTTAATTGATAAAAAATCTAAAAAAATTATTTTTCTAGTTACTGAACCGTGGAACTCATGTATTAAAATAAAAATCCTTTACTAACAAACAACATATCTATTACATAATTAAAAATCGATAAATTATATATAAGATTATAATACCAATATTGTATATCACTTAGGCTTAAAAACCTTCAAACAAGAGCCCGATATAAACAGATCCAGGTCCACTAACTATTACCAAACCAAATCCTATCAGGCCCATCAAAAATAAAAAACTCCACGTTTCCCACTAACCACCTTAACGGTCACACCACATCATCATCCACTTTACCACTCACACACTGCCACCCGTCCCTCTAAACCCCACCAAAACACCCTTTGTCCCCAGTTTACCCTTCAGACCCTCTCATATCTTCAAATCTCACCATGCCTCCATTTTAATCTTCTTCCCCGTCTGTTTCGCTTGCTTTTTCGCAGTCAAAGGCCCATCGTGCATCTCTAATGACTTTTGATTCTGCCCTCCACAAAACCCGGACTTCACCATCCACCGCCACCGCTGCTGCCACCTCCTGTTGTACCGTCTTTCAACACCTCATCGCCGACGTCTACTTCTCGCCTTTCTCAACATCTTTCTACATCAAAACCGTAACTGGAGAAGAAATCATCATTTGAAACAAAATAAAAAAAATGAATAAATCATCTCCATCGTTTATTTTATCGAATTATTCTCTAGCGTTTGATGATGATACTTTTGATTTCCAGCTCCGTAACAATCTGGATGGGCCGGGTCAACCCGATGAATTCGGGTTGGAGCTTTGTCGGACTTTGAATCCGGGTGATTTTCAGTGATCCATAGAAAATCAAGAGACTTGTATAGCTTGCAATATCTGTTTGATTTGCTTAAAATCTGTAAGTTAATCAAATCACGCAATATCAACGGTGTAGATTCAATGTTGTTCTTGATGACGATGATTAGAGAGGTTGTGTTAATGAAAGTAAGGGATTTTCATGGAGTGGCAATATAGGTAGTAAATGCTCGATTTTTAGGCTAAAACGGGAACTATCAAAAAATGCGGAGGCTTTGGTCTGTAAACGATCTATGGTTAATCGAATCATGCAAAATCAATGGTGTAAATTTAATGTTGATGATGATGATTGGAGAGGCTGTGTTAATGAAAGTAAAGAACTTTTCATGGAGTGGCAATGAAGGTAGTAAATACTTGGTTTCGGGGCTAAAACCAGAACTGTCAAAAAATACGGAGGCTTTTGTCGGTGAAGGACTGATGATTAATCGAATCATGCAAAATCAACAGTGTAGATTCAATGTTGCTGATGATGATGATTAGAGAGGTTGTGTTAATGAAAGTAAGGAATTTCTCATGGAAAGGGAATATAGGTAGCAAATGCTCGGATTCTAGGCTAGAACCTGAACTGTAAAAAAAACGCAGATGCTTTGGTCGGTCAAGGACCGATGGAGCCATGGGTTACGTTGAAGAGAAATATGAAGAATGTTAAGTGAGAATGTTGATATTAGTTTTAAGAGAACATGTTTATGTTGACGTTGGTGTTAGGAGTAATGGTTCGAGTGTAAATAGTTGGTTCCGAGGAAGTTATCCAAAACAAAATAAGAGTTTCAAAATCTATATGATTGAAGCTGATAAGGTGTTTTTCGATGAATATGGATCGAAAAAGGGTATCACACTATGGCCTTGTGCAGTGCAGATGAGGAAAGAGACAATGATTTTGGGGATTATTAGGGATGCTGATTGAAAATTAGTAGAGAAAGGTCGGGGAACGGTGAGGATTCAACCGGTGTGGTCATCGGAGTTATATGGCAGAATTGGATAGGACAAGGCCGGAGGGTTTGATTTCGCGGAGTGGTTGAAACTGTGGTGGAGGAGAGGGATTCTATTAAAGGGACTGGATTTAATTTGATTTCGAATTGTTGGTTGAGACATGTGCGATTTGTTTTATTGACGAGTTTCATTATAATCAATGGCAGAGATGTTGTCCGGGGAAACGTATCCGAAAATTTAAGATCGATGCTTGCAGCTAGCTTTTTTAGATCTCTCAGAGAAAGTGGAGTTCTTGTCCATCAGTAGTGGTAACTGGTAGGAACTAGTCTGCATTTTGTTCTCTGTTCTGATAGTTTATTCGTAGTTTCTGTGTTCTTGAATTGTTATACTTGTGAATACAACATTCAATGAAAAGTTGTGTCAATTTTGAAATGTTATTGTGATATGTTCTTAGCATAAATAGATTTCAATAATGTTTTTGCCATAAACCTAGAATTTTGTTTGAATGAAGCATAACCCTAGAATTGAAATGCTTGGAAATTGAGCTTCGGATATAGTGTAATTGAATATTTTTGCTTCTTCTTATTAGCATTCAATTTATTAAAAAGTTAAAAGAAAGAAAGAAGCGTGTTTAGTTCAAGAGAATATATAAAACATATCCCCTAGTTTCTCATTATATTAATCTCCTTTTGTCTCAAGATAATAAATAAACACTTTTGATCTAAACATGAATATAAAAATCTAAAAACCCACAATCAAATCAATATTTTCTAAAAAAAATAAATTCAAGCATGTGATTAAGTTTAACACAACAATAACCTGTACCAAAATACTAAAACTATAATAATTGAATCCCCACCCAATACCAATACAAAGACGTGAACAAGAAGTATAGAAAGACACCACGAAAATTGATTAATTCTTTGATAAGTCAAGAAAAGTTCTTTTAAGAACCAAAGTAAGAGAAATCTCTTATAACACACAATAATAATTGCTGAAATCAAAGTCTCTTACAAGCTAAATACCCTATTTATACTAGGTAAAAATATCATAACTAAATAAAATAGGAAAAAAAATAATCCTAAATTAACTAGGAAACTAATATAATTTCTGCATAGCAGCTTCTAGATCTTATCACGAGGCCTTATCAATGTTTGATTGTCCTGAAATTTTAATCCAATATAAAACAAGGTCTTTAGAATCTTCTGGTAAAATTTTAGCTCGATCCAATGATCGAATTAGAAATTATATTTGTTAGAGTAAAAATATGTATTAGAAAAAATAAATCTTTAACTACCAAAATTAATTAGCTCATAAAATAGATAAATCAGACTTCTCTTGTATATAAGATTAAATTGACTAAGATCTAATCATTACTTATTAAAAATATAACCTTATTGAAATTCATCTTGGTCAAAATACTTTGAATATACTTATTAAATGCATCTTTTAGCTTCTTTATTCTTGATGTTATAATTGATCCAATTGAAACCTACATGAGTTTTTAGGTGTAGCCGTATCAATGTTATTTACCTTGTGCTAGTTACATGTACAGAAACTTTGTTTAATAGCTATCAAGGGTTTCTACAATTTCTGCACCAAAGAAAACCACCAGATCTTCAGCAGAAACTTTGTTGATGATCAACAATATGAAAGAAGCAAAGTTTTCATGATCTCAGATCAGGTTGTTAAATTCTTCTTCACCAAATATCCACATTGATCTCTTTAGCTCCCATTTGGCATTGAACCAATGAGCCATGGAGAGACCAAGTGGCAACTGCCCATTTACTTTTGTTGGAGGTTAATAAAGTAAGAAATCTGAACCACCAAAGCTAAATTCTTGATTTCTTCTTTCTTTATGCTAAGACTCCCTCTCAACCATCCATTTCTCGTTTCTGTCAAATGGGTTCTCAGATCTCCCATGTCCTCTATTCATTCTGCTTCCTCTTCACATTTTCTTTGCCTAACAGCCTCTTAGGCATCTTCTCTGTCCATTAAAACAATGTCACAGATAAATAATTCATCTACGCAGTTTCAGAACCCTTCAAGACTTCGTTTCGATGAGGAAGTTAGAGTTGGGATTCATGTTGTCTGTCAGCATGTTGATATGATTAACTCTAGAGGCCTCTGGTTTCATGATGACCCTTTAGAGTACACTTTGCCTCTCTTGCTGTTACAACTCTCTCTTATTTCTATCATCACACGTTCCATTTACATCTTTCTCAAGCCCCTTGGCCAGCCTTCCATTGTTTCTCATATTCTTGTAAGTTCCTCTCTCTACATGTTCTCCTCTCATGCAAATTAATGATTTCTTGATATATCACTCTGATTTGAGAGGTTGTCTCTGATCATATGTTTTTGATGTTTTGAATTCATCAGGGAGGGGTAATTCTAGGTCCTTCTATTCTCGGGCACAACTTGGCATTTATGAACAAAATCTTCCCACGAGAAGGAAGAATTACACTCGAGACCTTGTCAGTGTTTGGCATCATGCTGTTTATCTTCCAGGTTGGGGTGAAGATAGATCCTTCCATCGTTTGGAAATCAGGTAAACGAGCGCTGATCGTAGGAATTCTAGGCTTCTTCATTCCATTTGCTTTGGCTTCATCTATCAGATTACTCCTATGCCATTCTATCTCACTGGATGACACTGTGTGCCATGTGCTCCAGCTAGTGGTATTAATGCAGTCTGTTACAGCCTTCCCAGTTATTGCTATCTTTCTTGCTGAGTTCAAGATACTTAATTCTGATATTGGAAGACTTGCTAGTTCTTCATCAATGATATGTGACATGTGCTTTTGGTCCTTTATGTCGATATTCTATGTGGCACATGTAGCTAAAGAAAAATCAATGCAATCAGCAATTGGCTCTATTCTATCAGTTGGATTCCTTGTTTATCTTTTGTTATTTGGAATCCGTCCTGCAGCTTTGTGGGCAATTCGAAATACTCCAGAAGGTAAACCTGTGAAAGATGCTTATATCTATGTGGTTTTTGTTGCATTAATGGGCTTCGGATTTCTTGGTGAAGTCATCGGAATAAATTCGCTTATAACAAGTTTCCTTCTGGGCTTGGTCATACCAGATGGACCACCATTGGGAGCAGCAATAGTGGACAGGCTTGATTGTTTTGTATCAGCATTGCTTATGCCCATCTTTTTCACCCTATGTGGATTAAAGACCAATGTTTTTTCCGTTCAGAAATGGAAGACCGTGGTCGTAATTCTATTGGTTGTTTTCATTGGTTTCTTGGGAAAAATTATAGGCACAATGCTACCTCCTCTATTCTGCAGAATGCCATTTCGAGATGCCCTTGCTCTAGGTCTTCTCATGAACTCCAAAGGCATTGTTGAACTTGTCCTGTTGAATGACTGGAAGACAAACAGTGTAAGCCACCTGTGACATGTTTCCTTTCGACTTGGTCTTAATGCTTTAAAACTCCTAATTAACTGCATATCTCCCCTTTCCGATGGCAGAACTTTTCTGAGATATAGTTAAAACATAAATGATATGATAAACTAGTTTGACAGAACTTCTAAGCATATTGTTGCTGGAGACCTAGAAGAGGGTTACTTCTATTTGCTTAATCAATAGAGATAGTTGCCTTAATGTGCAGGACAGCATGACCGATGAATGCTTCGCCATTATGATTCTCTCTGTGGTGGTTTTAATAGGAGTAATCTCACCACTTGTGAAAGCTCTTTATGATCCTTCGAGGAGGTTTCTGGCTTACAGGAGGAGGACTATACGCCATCATCAAAGGAACGAAGAACTACGGATTCTCGCTTGTGTTCTTAGCCAAGATAATGTCCAGACAATTATCAACCTTCTTGATGTCTCGAACCACACCAACGATAACCCTATTGGTATATATGTCCTCCACCTCATCAAGCTAGTTGGACGTGCTTCCTCTCTACTGATCACACACCTTCCACGCGAAAAACCTTCTCAAAACCCTACTGAGTCAGAAAGAATCTTCAACGCATTTAAAAAATTCGAACATGAAAATTGCAGTCATGCTGCTCTGCATTGCTGTAAAAGCATTTCGCCTTATGAAACTATGCACAATGATGTGTGCTCCGTAGCCCTAGAGCACAGAATATCTTTCATAATTATTCCTTTTTACAAGCAGAGCATAAATGGGAAAATGGTGAACTCATTTCATGTATTCAGGCACCTGAACAAGAATGTGCTTGACAAGGCTCCTTGTTCAGTTGGGGTACTCGTCGATCGTGGGAATTTTAGGAAATCTCTCGCGGAGCTTTTATCTTGTCGAATTGTTGTGCTATTCTTCGGTGGTGCAGATGACAGAGAAGCACTAGCTTATGCTGTGCGCATGTCAGGGAATCCTCATGTATCAGTCACACTTTTACATTTCACTACGACATCAACTTCTGAGGGTGCCGAAATTGCTGGTGGTACAGAAAGGAGCAAGAGGCTCGACTCTGAAATATTAGATGAATACAAGTTAAACGCCGAAGAGAATGAACGTGTTTCTTACCTAGAGGAGGTAGTTATGGACAGTGAAGGTGTTCTTGCTGTGATTGAATCAATCGAGAATTCTTATGACCTTGTCATGGTTGGGAAGCGACATGGAGAGTCAGAGTTGATGTCTAACCTTGGGAAGTGCAATGAACATATAGAGTTAGGGGCAATAGGAGAGATGCTAGCCGTCACAGATTCTAAGCTAAGAGCTTCTGTTTTGGTGGTTCAACAACAGACTAGAGTTTGGGGTTTGCGCGACGCAGAGGACTCATCACTACTAAGAAGAGAAGAAAAAGATGTTGCAGGAGTTCCTAATAGCAATGTCTATAGGATTTGATTATTTTTTAGCAATATATCCTCCTTTTTTTCCTTTTTTTTATGCTTTAAATCCCTCTGATTTAGAGTACAGATGAATGTATCTAGTTAGAAAAACAGAAATTATTATAAAATAAAAGACTAAAAAACATTGTGTTTTGACTGTGCATGGTTCGTTTCCCAAAGAGCCGACTTTTGATGGCACGAGCTTGTGAAGTCCCATAGCGGATATTCCTCCACCAGCTGATCCAATATGTCTCATCATTCGTGGATTGCCCTGTCCGATCATTCGTTTATAAGAACGGAATAACATCAACTAATTTTTAAATTTAAATAATTAGATAAAGTTTTAAAATATAATTTATATTATTTTTTAATATTTTTATAAGTAAAAATTCTTTGGACTTGAAACTTGTATAAGTTCATACTAATTTATGTTTAATTTTTATCAAATAAATAAGGATGATGATGAGATTCGAACTCGTAACTGCTTGGTTATCAAGGCTCTGATATCATATAAAATAACTAATTCAATTTAAAAATTTAAACGATTGAATAAAATTTTAATATATGATTTATATTATTTTCTATACCTAATAAAATATAGATTGGGATACAATACCTGAATCCGAGGAGTTGTAGGATGTTAATCATAACGGTACTGGACAACAAGATTTTGAAGATGGATCCCAGGCAGCATCGATAGTAACTTCAGTGTTGAGTGAATATGACCTTATTTAGTTGGCAGACGCCACGGCATAACTTCTCCACAGACTTCAGGGCTAGCAGAGTGGATTGAGTTCCCAGAACTAGGGCCACTTGGTGACTTTCTTGCATCAGGTGACATAAACATTAAAGCTTCAATCTTAGCAGTACAGCAACAACAACTGAGTTAGCAATTAGCATGAACTAAGAAATGTGACAGCACACCTTTTGTCGAACGAAAGCTCGGCTAACCTCTTCAGGATTCTGTTTTAAATTGATAAGATGCAAGAAATTAGCAGCTTCCACCAATCTTTCATTTAACAAAGTGAAGATTTTACTTAAGCGAATCAAGGAAACAAGAAATGAACTTCAATCGTGAAAATACAGTTATAACAAAATGTCATCAGAATCGTAACATTCTTTCCTTTTCTTTTATCCTAATCTTGGTTGCAGTTTGACATATTTGTTGATAAATCCCCATTGATCCTTGAACACCTTTACAGTGTTTTCCGAAACCTGGACCATTTTATCTGATACAAGTTCTGCTTGGAATTAAATTTATTAAACTTGTGATGCAACTCATGAACTATAATCCTTCTCCTATATTAGAACAAAATGCAGATAGATTACTGTAGTATTTATTATGGGAAAAGTATTGTAGGTACGCCTTGGATTATTGTGGATTTTAATAGTAATTTATTGTGGATTTTAATAGTAAAATTATTATTTTATCCTTGACTGAAAAATCAAATGAATTAGCATTGAGGGGTAAAATGATCTTTTCATGAATTTAATTTCTCATTTTTTATTTGTTTGGTGGCAACAATATTTTTTTATTTTATTTTTTAATAACATTAAAATTATTGTATTAACCTTAAAAAGTTAAAAATAAAAACCTTTGGTCAGGAGCTTTATAGGAATTTTATTTCCAAATGAACAGTGTAATGACTCCATTGGCCTTACCATCCAAATTTTTTAGTCTCGACTTCGCGGGCTTGGTTATAATTTCATAATGATTTTTTTTTGTTATTATTGTTTAGTCCTAAGGGTATTTTAGTTTTTTTACAAATAAAATAAAAAGAAAAAGTTGTTGACGCATGCCAAGCACGTATCAGTCATTTCGCCGCCTTCAGGCAGTGTGTACGGTTGACTATGGTGGTTTTAGTTGTGCTTCCACCACATCATTTTATTTGTCTCGGCGTCCTCTTCCTCCCTAGATGATGCGTGTATGTTGATTCAAACTAGTTTGGCGTAGATTTGTTGTTCTTTTTCCTCTTATTTTTTCTCTCATTCACCTCGATTTGTGTGTTTTCCCTTGTAAAAATCACAACAATCCTTCAATTTCTTTCCCCTTTAGATTTAGTCCCTCTTATCTTGATTGCAATTTTTGAACTTGAAAACATTATTTCAATTTGAAAATTATTTTCAATTTCATTCTTTTTTAATGTTTTCATCTTTGATATATATTTGGTCCCCATTATTTTTATTGCTATTTTTTTTAATTTTAGATGATTTATAAATTATTTTTTTTGTGATTTCATCCTCTTTTTTTTTTTCCATCGAGTTTGATTATTATTCTTTTAATTGCGAATTTTATGCTTTGACAAGTTTTTTAGATTGATTTTGTTTTCAATTTTATCTTTTAACATTAAATTAGTTAGGGACTTCGTAGGTTGCAATATTTTTTTTACAATTTTATCCTTCAATATTAAATGTAGTTTTACTAGAGTCATTTTTTTTTATCATTTTTTTAATTCTATGTTTTTATAATTTTCTTTTGGCCTTCAGTACTTGATTCATTATAATTTGGCTTTCTAATATGTTTCGGTATAGATTCCATGGTTTTATCACTTTCAATATCGCGGGTTTCGCAGGTTAGCCATGGTTGACCCAAGTCAATTCGATGTGTCAACATCTCAATATTTTTTTTTAGAAAAATATTTCTTCCAACATGTCACCAATTAAGTATTTTAAAAGTGTTTCGGCTAGCATGCATCGAGTTTTTTACTTTCTAATATTTTTACAATTTTTTTAATGTCAAAAACTGACTCGTTGCGTAGCGCGAGTTAAAAAAACTAGTCAATTCCTGTTGAGATAAGTTCAAATTTTATGAACTCATGGTTTGAACTTGTGATTCACATCAAGAATTTATGATAAACTATGCAAGTTGTTCTTTAACTTGATGAATTGAGAGAGGAAGATGAGGATGAATGCTCTTTGCCAAAAATTCATTTCCTTTCCTTTACTTACCATAACTTTGAGCCTATCTTGCTAGAAATTTGCCAAGCAATGTAATGAAAGAAATTCAAGATGGGACTCAGCCAAACAGCATGTCCTATAAGCACAGCTTTTCTAGTTTCTTTTCTTATCTTAAATTCTTGCGTGCCATTGTAGCAGGGATAGTAATCTCCTGCTTTGTTTTCCTTTGAAAAACAAACCATTACTCTTTTGCAATAATCCAACTAGTACCAAGTATATATAGGCTTCAATATTGCTAGCTTTACCGTACTCTTCTTTTCACTTCCAGTTCTGTTTTCACTTACCTACCACTCAACAAGATCTCCATCTTGTTACCCATTGAATAGAAGAGAAAGGACGGATAGTTTTGGCACTAGATAACCAACTTCTTTTCACTTCTGCCACCAATGTTACTAATTTGAAAAGCTTAAAGAATAAAAGGTAGATTAATAATAGGGATGATAATTTAATTTGAATATAATGGATACCAATCTAAACTACCCGAATGAGTGGTTTTTTTTGGATAGTTATTTTACCTAATGGATAATGAATAATATATAGATAATCTCAAACTCGACCCGAAACTCAAAACCCGACCTAAACCTAACCCACCCGATCCAAACCTAACATGGGATACATATTTGTATTATATAGATATACATGTAGAATATTTTTTTTCTTGAATCCAATACACACACACACTCACACTCACACTTCAAATATATATTTTCTATTTTATTTTTGATTGAATAATAAATGATAGTCAGACAATGAATACTCATATAGATAATCGAAACTTAATGGATATGATATGAAAATTTAAATTTCTTACTCGATGAGTAATGAGTAGGGTATTAATATAGAAAACCTGACCCGTAGATACCCACCATCATCCCTAATTTTAATTGTAGCATGTGAGTAAAAACATTATTCATTGGAACAATGTTTTAATGATTCAACCCCTCACACCAAAAACTTTAATACCAGGGGGCATTAAATTCTTTTCAAAAGATCCATTAATCACTACTAAATTGAATAGGGACAAACAAGTTTTTTTTCTCTCATTTTAATTGTAGAGTGAAAAGATCAAAATACCCTTAGAAGTAAAAAAAATTAAAACTAACGTCAAAGGGCATTTTTATATTTTTCATAATGGTTTTGTAGTTATTATCATGTTAACTGACGGGAAATTCAATATTTGACCAAATATAGAAAATTAAACAAAAACAAAAAGCACTGTGAAATGACCAAAATGTCATTAGAAGCCAAACAATTAAAAATGGCCTTAAGGGCTTTTTCATCTTTTTACAATAGTTTTTTTGTTATTATCATGTCAGTTGAGGGAAAACTTGATATTTAACCAAATATAAAAAAATAAATAGAGAAAAAAAAAGGTTGAGGCGTATGTGGCACACTTTTCAGCGCGTGAAAAGTGTTCATGCCCTATGGGCGGTACGTGCAACGCCTCCTGACATTCAAAAATATCTTTCCACCATGTCATTGGAAATGCCACTGTTTTTATTTTCTGATACAGGGTGTGTTGGTGGTAGTGATCGGTTTCTCGTTGGTGCACCTTTTTCCCCTTTATTTTCTTTCTCCTCCCATAAAAATTACAACTTAGCTCTCTTTATTGTTGGCATTTCAACTCCAATACTTAGTCTTTTGATTCATAATTATTGTTTTTGGTCTTTTTGTAGAAATTTTATTTGTTTCCAATTCCATCTTTAAATCTTAATTTACCATATTTTTTTTTCCAATTTGGTCATCATTCTTTTGATTTTTGTTTTTTGCCTTTTGTTGAATTGATTTATCTTTTCAATTTCACCCTTCAATTATTTTTTATTTATTTCTATTTTGATCCTCATTCTTTTGATTATTTTTTTTTAATCTTTTTATTCAATTATTTTTTCTTTTCAATCTCATTCTTCAATAAAAAATAAAATTTATTTTGTATTTTAATTTTGATTCTCATTCTTTTAATTGATTTTTTTTATCCTTTTGTGTAATTGATATTCTTTTTTCAAGTTAATTCTTCAACAGTCAATTGGTTGGGATTTGAGCTTCATAATTTTTCTAGATCCGGTCTAATACCCCGAGCCATAAATTTCAAAAGTTAACTTGGGTTAACATTGTGTTTTTTTTTTACTTATTTTTTTTTTAGCTTTGTGATATTTTTATGTTTTTTTTTCATCAAGAATCCTGATCTCATGACTTAAATTGTGAATTTAACGGGTTAACTCGGGTTAGCTCGTCTCTTATTCCACGAGTTAAATGCGAGAAGTGATCAACCTATTAAATGCGATATATAATTTAATCTGAACAATATCTATTTTAATGATGGAAATAATCGTTTGATTGCTCTAATCCACCAATAGGTATGCATGCAATTTGACGTATTTGTTGATAAATTCCCATTGATCCTTAGACACCTTCATAGTGTTTTATATACGAGGAACCTTATGGCCTAACTTTAGAAACCTATACAATTTTATCAGATATAAGCCCTGCTAAAAATCAAATTTATTGAACTTGTGATATACACACTCCCCTATATTAAACCAAAAATGCAGATAAGTTAATCAACACGAATTTAATCAACAAGAAATCTTTTTGTGCCACGTTTTTGTCACTAGCACGTAGGCCATATAATGGAGGGTAATTGTTTTTCCTCCTCTAGTTGTAAATTCATTTTGACCAAGAAGCATATAGAAGAATCCGCACAATCCTCCTGTCCATGTAGTTCTTCAAGCCCTTCACACCCCTGTGGACCATGTATGCTTGCCTATCTTCCTCGCTATTCACAATCCTTTCACACCCTCTTATCTTCTTTACCGGCAAGGCTATCTGGACAAAACAAGAGCTTGTTTTTATTGTATGAATAACAATGAATGTATCAGAAACTGATCTCAAGTTAGTGTGCCAAGGAATTATTAGTGAGAGATCAAGAGGGATTTTTTATGGTGACAATCCACTTGACCATTCAACTCCAACGGTTTTGGCACAACTCAGCTTATCTTCTTTACTCAGTGCCTTGACACAATACATTCTCACCCCACTTGGTGAAAGTGCTTTCATTTCAATGCTGCTGGTAAAGTCTCTTTTTTTTTCCTACAAAAAAGAGTCTAAAATCCTTCCTCTAGTAATGTGGTTTCTTCAGGTATATAACTCACTTTATGTCTTTGATATGATCAGGTAGGATTCGCCCTGGGACCAACTCTCTGGGGTGATAATAATCCCTTCTTGTCAAAAGTGTATTCAGCGAAAAGTATCAATGTCAGTTCAACATTTGCCTTCTTTGGATGCATTCTTTATCTATTTTTGCTTGGAATAAAATTGGACCTGGGAATGGTAAAGAGAGCAGGAAGGAAAACCGTGGTTATAGGCTTCTTTACTTTCATTTTTCCGATAACATTGAACTTAATCGTGGCTGAAATTTTAACCACAAATATGGAAATGGAACCATATCTACATGATTGTGTTCCTTACATTGCAGTTTTTCAATCTGTTACCACCTTTCATGTCATTGTCTGCCTCGTCGCTGATTTGAAGCTCATAAATTCGGAGCTTGGCCAGTTAGCAATATCTTCATCAATGATCAGTGGCACTTGTAGTTGGTCCCTGACTTTTTTTTTCTTACTCATAGATCGAGATGAAACTCATGATTTGATTGCATTGATTTTAATCTTTGCAATATTGCTGGTGATAATCATATTCTTTCTATTAAGGCCCTTAATGACTTGGATGACTGGGAAAACATCAGAAGGAAAACAGGTCAAAGAGACGTATGTTATCTCTATCTTTATCATGCTGTTAGGATGTGCATTCCTGAGTGAAGTTTTTGGGCACCATGTGTTATTTGGGGCTGTTGCTTTGGGCATGGCAGTGCCACATGGTCCACCATTAGGATCAGCACTAGTCAACAAGATTGAATCATTTGTTTCTTCCATTCTCCTGCCGAGCTATTTTGTGTTCAGTGTCGCTGGTGTTAACATACTTTCTATACATTCGAAAACAGTTACTGTTGTCAGTATATTTGGTGTAAGCAGCTTCATTGGGAAACTTTTAGGTGGCATGTTGCCTGCACTCTACTTCAACATACCTCCAGTTGAAGCATTTTCATTAGGCCTTGTAATGAGTTGTCAAGGCGTTTCGGATGTCCTGCTCATGCAGCACGGCAAATTCCTCTCCGTAATGACCTTATTCTCATCTTACCCTATTCTACTACTGAATTTTATGCATATGCGCGCATTCCCTTACTTCTTATCAATGTCTGCCTCATATTGTGCATAAAATAACATGTTTCTGCTTTACTTGTTGCAGCTTCTTGACACTCAAATATATAGTATCATGGTCATCAACATGCTTTTTTTGTCAGGGACCTTCACACCGATAATCAAATTACTCTACGATCCATCCAAAAAGTATGCATCCTGCAAAAAAAGAACGATCCAACATACTAGTCTCCACATGGAGTTCCGCATTCTGGCCTGCATATATCACCAAGATTCCACCCCTTGTATCATTGGACTTCTTGAATTAACCAATCCAACAGCCAAGACTCCCATGTGCTGTTATGTAGTCCACCTGCTCCAGCTCACGGGCAGTTTAATCCCACTCCTTGTGCATCATGAGCCTGGGAAAAGTGCGAAATTCCATGCTAAGTATTCTAGTCATATCATCAATGCCTTCAGATTATACGAGCAAGAGTGCAATGGTAATGTTGTTGTCAACTTATTCACATCCATATCGCCTTTTTCCACCATACACGAAGAAGTTTGTAGGCTTGCTGCAGAGAAGAGCACATCCTTGGTGATCATCCCATTTCACAAGCAATGGAGACTTCACGGGATAGAAAACATTGCAGAAGCCAGGTCTGTTAATCGTCACATTCTGGAGAAGGCTCCATGCTCCGTAGGGATCTTGGTCAATCGAGGCACCTCAAGTGGCTCCAAAAACAATAACTTATACGACATCGGAATCTTTTTTGCTCATGGAAGTGATGATAGAGAAGCATTAGCATACGGTTTGCGAATGGCTAAACACTCTAAAGTTGCTCTCACCGTGATCCATTTGATCGATCTAGCCAGAACAAGCCAGGATTTTCATGAGATGGAGCTTGACAGTGACATTATCACCGAATACAAGATCCAATCCGCAGGAAAAAGGCAACATTCGTACAGACTGGAATCCGTAAACGATTGCGTAGAATTGATTAGGCTGATTACCTCTGTCGAAAATTCATTTGATCTAATTTTGGTGGGCAGATCCTATGGCAGCTGCTCACCATTGTTTGAGGGACTTACCGAATGGAGTGAGTTCCCAGAGCTGGGATTCATGGGAGACATGCTAACATCATCAGATTCCCAGTGTCAGGTTTCTGTGCTTGTGGTGCAACAACAAATTTCTAGAGCTTAAGACAGGATTAATAGTGTAAAAAACCTGTTGGAAGGTTCAGCAGAAACTGTAAAACTAATTGGTGATTCTAACAAATGGAGGAATGCCATAGCTAGAAAATATAGATAAAGAGGGAACATGAGTTCATATTTCAAGCTAAAGGAACATTTTGTTTTGGAAAGAAATTTAATTGTATATTTGCTAAATATGAACTAGGAATTAATATTCAGTATCAAATTTGATATTAGGTTCTTTCATTTTCCTTTCAATGTGAGTTGTTCTTTCAGGAGTTATGTTGCTACTTGCTAGCAATCAGGAATACCCGATTTATGCTCCAACCTCGTGTACTTTTAAATAAAATTATTAAACCCAGCTTCACATATGACCCACCTCTAGGTTGAGGTCCGGATTGTATAGAATAATTATAGTTGAAATTTTATTCAACATTATGTTATTTTGAGAAAAATAAAGTAAAATTCCAGATTAGGTTACACAGATCATAAATTGACCCATCATATAACTTGAGTTTAATTAAATTAACTCTTTTTCTTTTTTTTTTAAGTAAACTTGAATCAGGTTTTAGATTCACTTGTCAGAATAGATTGGGTTTAATTAATAATGTTTTTTTTTAAAATATATTTAAATATCACGAAATAAATTGGATGTCATTGCTTAACTCTGGTTTATTGTTGATTTCACTGAAAAGATTGGAGTTGCACTAAGCAATTAAATTCAAACTCAAGAAATAACTTTGGATAATAAAATATTCATGAAAATGGGAGTGGAATAATTCAGTGTATGATATATCGAACAAAAGTCAATTAAGGCTAGTAGGCCTAAACATATATAATATATTGTTTTGTCTTATGTTTATGGAGAGTGGGAATAGGGAATCCATGTGAGGATTGAGTTATTCGATGTAACATCTTAGGGGATTTGCCAGCTTTTTTTTCCCTTTATTTTTATGTGGCTTGGAGTTGTCACTGTTTGAGTTCTTCTGGATTCATATGCAATGACTATTATTAATACTAGGAGTTGGAGTTTATGTTCTTCCATCTAACGAACTTAATATTGTTTCTCTTTCTTACAATATTTGAAAAAAAAAAGATTCATGGAAATTTGCAATTTAAGTATTTATTATAAAACTCATTATATTTAATGATTTAAGTTATAAGTTGAGTAAATTAACTTAATCAATTCAAAATAACATTGTTTTAAGATATTTTAAAAAAAAATTAAAATGATTTTTTTAATTCTTTTTAAAAAATCAAATTAGATTTTATTTAAATTTTAATTGGATCAATGTAATGACATGTCAACCTGCTGAACTAAGCCGGGTTTAATAGTTAATCATTCAAATAGTGATATAAGTGAATTTATATAATTAAGTTATTTCTTAATTTGTAGAATTAAATAGAAGAAAGGCACCACAAATAGAAAGCATCTTATTCTTAAGTTGATCAAAATTAAAACTTTAATATATTCAAACATGAATTTTCTAATAGATGTCCCAAGAAAAAATGCTGCTTATACAATCTCATAGCATCTTAACGATGGAATCTTTATTATATTCCATCCCATCAATAAATTGATTATCTATTAACTTGTTTGAAAATAATGGAATTAATTACTCTGTGAATTTTTTTGGGAAAGATTAAATCAATAACTCTCTGAAAAATTAATTATCGACTTGAAATATAAATATTAAATTCATATATAGTAAACTTGTCTTCTCCTTTACAAATGGATGCCCGATTGTACAGTAACTTAGAAACAAGTGTACGTAAGAGCTGGAGCTGGTAATTAATCATTATGCTTGAGATGCAATCTACTGGCTTCTTAGAAATTGTTGTCTAATATTCCCTCTATTGGCTGGCTTAAATGCCTTACATTAGCCAACACATTTTGACTCCAGCAAAATCATAGTTTATTCATAGATATGGTGATGGTCTCCACTACAGCGTGCATCAATGCAATTAAGGCCCTTGAATCTTCCTTGATAAATGCTATATTAGCTGTAAGATTATTGAAGTCAATTGTATGACACGTACAATAGGACAAAAACTAAGTTGAAACTAAACATCTAGCCATATGTTAATCATTGAAGTGGCCGTGACATTTCATGTTAATCTTTGAGGAAGTGCCCATAACCTTAAACATGTTGACATTGAGCCATTCCAAAGCTGTTAAACAAGATTAATGCATAATTAAAGGTGTTTTTGGATGCATAAGTTGTAAGAAAAGAATCATGACAAGCATATATAGTAGTTGATTATAACATGATCGATGGAGTAAATCTAAATTATAGTAATTACTTGAGAAATTGAATAAATGTTGTGTGTGTAGATCATCCATAACTTGCTTAGATTTGTCATTTGTGATCTATAAGAAATCAATTTGAGCAATGGATTTTAACTCCTCCAAAATTGTCTTGTTCTCCATCAATGGATTTGAATGATTTCCCTTGTGTGTTTAGTTTCTTGTTTTGGAACTCAAATCGATGAAAGACTACGGAACAATCTCTTCTAGCTACGAATCATCGAAGAGTAATTAATCAATTTCTTTGTCAGGATAACAAATCCCACCAAGTTATTTCAGATCATATATTAAAAAAAAAAGTTGAGAAATTTAAGAAACATGAATTTTTTTGTGAATAAAAAGATGTATTTAGTTGGGAATTGTGGATGTAAATGCGAAATATTTCATCATCACAAACATTTTTTTCTTTCTTCATCAAATAATTTACTTGAAGATTAAACAAACGGATCGTGATCCGATGAATATTGAAATCCTCAATCTGCCATTATTATACGCAGATCGAAGAAGGAAAACTAAAATCAAAATATAAAATTTATACACAAAAAAGAGGAAAAAGAAAAAACCATTAACCCCACCACGTTCATCAAAAAACGTCCCCGTTGCAAATAATTGCACCCTCTTGCCTCCTCTGGGGAACGTCAAATCCCAGAACCGGACAAAACTTGATAGTCCTCGGAGATGCTTTGTAAATGAGGCCGCCATACTCTGACACGACTGGTCCGGCGATCACGACGAGAGGGTTTCTTTTCCGAGACTAAGTCGTTTAGGTGACGATCACAATCTTGTACATCCTTATTAATGTTGCAATATTTTTTGCTTTTCTTTGATGAAGACTTGCTCTTGTGGCTACAATTATTACCACCTTTTTTCTTCTCGCCAGGCAATGAAGAAGATGGAATCAAGAAATATATGCTGCCTCTTTTGAGCTCGGATTCCGGGGAGAGAATCAAGATTTTTCGAACAACACTTTGAGAAGAAGGTTTGCTTAGAACATGATTTGGGTTTGCCTTAAGGACCTCAGCAGCTGTGATTGGACCTGTAATTTCTTCTACGTGGCCATTCAAATGAACTACACGGATCAAGTCTAGGGCTCCACAAGGAAGAACACAAGCCAAACAACACCTTAAGCTATTGCCCATTTCTATGGAAATGAACTCTCTTTTGTGGTGTGTGGAGTTTGGAACTCTTTTTTGTGCCTATTCTTCTTCTTCTTTCTTTGTCAAGAATGGGATCAAGGGAGGACAAGGTTTTATAGGAACAACCGTACGTACTACCCATAAAAAACAAAGTAGAATGTGCATTATTTTATTTTGGATTGACAATGAAGAAAGTGACCTAAAATGAGTGATCTTTTAGTTAATATATATTGCTAATTAAGTAGTTGAGAGTTCCAATGGTCATAGCCCTTTCTTCTATATGGGTTTAGTTAAGTTTTCATTAATTACTTGTTTTAATTATATCTTTAAACTCACTTTCACGTAAGAACATTGCATCATTTCTCTTGTTTTTACGAGATTGATTCAAGTGATAAGGAAAATAATTATTCAATTTGAATGTCATTCAAAGTTATAATCTCGTAGAGTGATCTTTTTGTCCTTTAAATTCCAAACGAAAATGAGTCCATAAGTTAAATTATTATTAAATAATAATATAAATTATATTTTAAAATCTTACCTAATTTTTTTTATGTGATTATACCTAATTTAATACACATCAAAATCAAAATTTTTATTTTCTATATTCCTGACTTTTTTTTCTTTTTTTTTTATTTCCCTGCTCTCATAGATCCAAACTAATTGGGTCATCGATAAAAGGGAGTAAATTATTAAATGCTGGTTGACACCCTTACCATGCATGAAACTGTGGTTATTCCTCGATTTATATAGTTAAATCCGACACAGAGAACACTATAAATTGTGATAACTTGGGCTGAATTTTTTTTGTTTAAAATATATTTTTTAAGTAAGTTAATGGCAATTAGGATTCACCCTTTTTTATTATCATTAAAGTGGATGTCCAGGTCAGTTTGTGCATATCTTGACTAATCCTACGGGCTCTAAAATTAATAACCATGTTAGCCTCAGTTGCTTTAAGGGAACTCAAACTCATGACCATTAGAGAGCAAGCCCAAAACCTGATCAGTTGAACTACCCCTCAGGATTTTATATGTATAGTTGTATTCAGTAAAAATTATATTTTAATTAACTTTAAATTTTTCAATAATATTTTGACCTTTCTCTAGGTTTTTTTTCACTAAAGAATGATTTTATTGTTAATTTTCGAGATAAATGGATTCATAAGTATCATATATTTTTTTTAATAGGTGTT
>Ga0307507_10003900_pt1 | contig 27656 bp, 20 predicted proteins | sample 7_EM_MG_FD_207223 | JGI IMG/M metagenome (GOLD analysis project Ga0307507, IMG submission 207223) | Populus trichocarpa ectomycorrhiza microbial communities from riparian zone in the Pacific Northwest, United States - 7_EM | ecosystem: Host-associated > Plants > Roots > Unclassified | place...
ACTCCACCCCCCCCCCCCCCCAACGCGCGATACTAAAAAGTGACATATACACCCCCTCAATTTATAACCCAGGCTATACTACAGTACATAACATATACAACACACGAATCGTTCTCGACAGAAGTTTCTCAAGAGCGGCAAAGCCTCAATTTCCGCCACAGCCCGCAACCTCGAGTAAAAAAAAAAACTCCCCTCCAAAGTCCACAACTGCGTCAGTTAGACGCCACATTGTGGAACAGGGTGTGCGGGTGAGATGAGATGAGGTGAAATGATGAAACGATGAGATGATGAGATGGATAGAAATGGTAAGGAAATAATAAAAACAGACTTAACACTAGCATCGTACTAACCGACCCTTTATATGCCGATACCCTTCCAACTAACCAATAATCAATCCCACAATTGTACCCTTCATCAATCGTAAAAAATCCGAACAGCAGCACAAAATAAGACAAGAGCAAGAAAGAAATCTTTGCTTTCGCACACCCACCAATGGAGAAGGGAGCAGAGAGAAGGAAAAGAAAAAAAAAGAGGAAATGTTAAGGAATAATAATACCCACAGCGCTATATATTCAAACGAAACCGCATAATCCAGAGGGAAACGCAAGCCATAAAGGAAAAAGGACGGGAAAGGGGAATAATTAAGAATGGGATGGCGAAAGAAATACATCTCCTTTCCGGCATTTCACGCAAACCCCCAAAAGATAGGAAAAGACCCAAACTATTAAAACACACCATCCGACGTCCGCCCAATCTCGACAATTTTCAAGAAAATCATCTCCGATAACCCTTCTTTTTCTCCTTCCTATGCCCCCCCGTGGTCGAATAATAAGACCCGTCTCCCGCCGCCCCTGCAGGCGTATCTTCCCGGCTCAATGGCGGCGTCGGCGCCGGCGGCAATCCCTCTGGAAACTCCACCTTCTCTCCTCCAACTTCCTCCTCAGGACTCTCAATAGTCGACCTCGAGGCATTCCAATAATCGCTCGCACTCTCACCCTTTGCCGCCATCGAAGCTTGAAACCACGCTTCTGCCGCACCCTCAGGAGGTCCAGGTTTCTTTTCAGTAGGCGTCTCGCCGAGGGTTTCGGTGTCCGTGGTGTCAGGGGGTGGGGGCGTGGGGGCTGGTGGGGGGGCGGGATGGGAGGATAGACCTCCGCGGACATGTCGGAGGCGGATGTTTGGTGATGGGCGGTGGCTGCTAATAGCGGGGGCAGGTGGGGAGGCGTAGATTCTTAGGGCCTTTTCGTCCCCTGCTCTTGGTGCCGGTTGCTGCTTCTTTGGTGTTTGGGGGTCCAACTGCTCCTTCCTCTCTTTCTCAGATCCAGCATAGCGGTAGTACGCCGCCACGTTCGGGTCTCCCCGTGCTTCCGACGAAGCAGTAGATGAGACAACAGACGAAGAAACTACAGATTCGCTGTCTGAATATTCTTGCTCCTTCTTCATCTTTTCTAGTGCCATCCTACGCTTTTGCGCTTCAGCCTGCTTGTAGTAGTTTGCCAAATTGGCTTCGTCCACCCATGTCTCTTCCGAGCGTAAATCAGATTTCGACTGTCGTAGCTTCTCAGCTTCGGCGGTACGGTAGTATGCTCCGAGGTTTGGGTCTGCACCTGGCCTTCCGTCCCAAGGCCCTGCGGGCTTCCGGGGTTTAACTGCCTCCTCGCCTTGGGGGAATGCTGGGGAGTCCATTATTCGCTTTTGTGATGTGTCCTTCTTTGGTGCATACCTGTAGTATGCTGGTTTTCTACTTGACATTTCTGGGACTATAGGTTCTGACGATGGGATACGCCGCAGGTGCGCAGAGGAGGTTGTCGTCGAGGATGAGCCGGATGAATAAACACTTGCTAAGGAGGAACTAGAAGAGCTAGGGGATGAAACTGGATGCGGGGAGTAGGTGATTTGCCGAGGGGTTGGTTTCTCAGACGTTGTTGATGACGCTGATAATGATGAGGAGGTTGCGGTTGTGCGCGAGGAGATTGATGATGCAATGGACGCTGGGCGTTCAATAGGAGCTGGTGAGGATTGAGGTTTCGCAGCCGGCAATGGGAGGCCCACAGGTGCTCTGGCTGCAGGAGGCTGACTAGGGGGTACTTTTCTCACCAGTGGTGGTTTGATAGGCGGGGCGACCGCAGCGACTGGAGCACGAGCCTTCTGCGGGGCCTTCACCGGCGCAGAGGCCACAATAGGAGTAAGAACTGAAGCAACCGTAACCTTCCCTGGGAAGTTTGTTGTAGGGATTTGAGACCGGTCAACCGGTTTATATGCCAGCTGATCTGGGGTAGGATATGACATTGTTGCAATCATTGGGTATTTCTGGGAGGACGCTGGAGCTGCCGCCAGCGCCGAGGTTGTAGCAGTTGAGGGAGCAGGGCTTACAATTGAGGATTGCTGAACGGACACAGCCTGGACCTTCGTTGCTGGTTGGGTAACTGCCGGGGCAGGGGGTGCTTCGACAGATATCCGAGGAATTGGTAGCATTGCTGGGCGGGCCTGAACCTCTGACTCCCGCGGCCTTCTCTCTACCACCTTTGAGGGAGGAGGCATCGGACTATCCATTGTGATGCCGAGGCCGATTGGAGAAGGAGGAGCAGGCATAATCCTAGCCGATTTTTTCGGCTGAATGTCTCCACCTTCACTACCCTTCGAGCTCTTGCTCTTGTGGCTCCCATTGTCGCTTCCCCGCCGACTGCTTCCGGGCCGAACTACCATCAACCCGGCAACAGATCCACCACCCTCCATTGGGACCTTTGCTGCAATAACTCGGTCCCCAGGCTTTATGTCCATATCTCCTTTGCTCCTATCCTTGCCCCTTTTTTCCCGAGGAATTCGTGGCGATGGAAGGGGTGTGGAGGTTGAGCTCGATTGCTGCGACCTGGGTGTTCCTAAATATTTGCTTCGCGAGGAAGATTTGTGTTGTGACAGCGATCGTTTTGTTGGACTTGGGGTAGGGGTATTCATCGTTGACTGGGTAGACATTGCCGGCGACCTTCCCACAGGCCCTACCATTGGACTCGCCGGGGCTAACCTTGATGAGTCCCGCCCTCTTGTTGACGATCGCCGACTCGGCGGAAGCGACGACATTGGAACCCCCACTATACTCCCATTTGTGCTCCCACTGACAGACCCACCCCTTGAACTTTTCCTCGCCGACGACCTTCGCGCAGGTAGCGCCGCGCGTGTTTGCGGTGGCTGACCTGGCGGAACTTTTGCTACGCGGAAGGGCAAATCACTAGAGGCCGATGCAGTAATGGAACCCTTTCGTCGGTGTTTTCGAGGGGATGGGGGTGGGTCCGAACCGGCAGACGAGCCTAATGAAGAAAAGGAGGATGGAGATTTACCTTTGCGCGCTGGAGGTGGGCGATGGCGGGGAGCAGACAAGCACATCGTGAAAGGGTCCGTCGACGGAGTGCATCCAGAAAGCCCTCACGGTGTCGTAGTGCGTGTTGAGGGAATTATTGGACGAAACGGCTGATCGCTGATTGAATTAAAGTTTGCAGCGATCTACTACTCCTCTGGCGCTTTGACATGTCAGTCAGTTTTTCGGTGCTCTTGTTGAGCAAGAAATGGCGAAGGTGATCTAGGGGAGAGGGAAAGGAGGAAAGAAAAAAAGTTGAGATGAAGTACAGGAGATAAATGAAGTTGGGGGGGGGGTACAAGCGATCCTTCCCAGGCGAACTGTCAGCGCTCGGGGAGGGAAGGTCGGAACGTTTCAAGCACCTCCCACGGACAGTGCAGAAAGTGCGCAACAAAGTCAGTCAGTGGGGCAAGCAGGCGTGGATCTGTCTTCTAGAAATGGCTCAGGGAAGGCGCTGGCCGGGGGAAGAGAGATCTTGAGACAGGGGTGTGCAAATTCAAAGTGAAATGAGGCTGCGCATCGCAATCAATGACGAAAAAAAGAAAGGAAATTCTCGAAAACACCAATATAAAATCGAGGACAGAGATCCAAGGGCAAGAATTGTTCAAAAATAACAAGAAAGTGAATAGAGAATTAGAATCATGACACATACGAACCTGATGGACGAAGATGAGCCCCGCTGATGACTGACTAACTGAGACTCCACTCTTCGCGTTCTCTCTCTTTTTTTTCCCTCCTCTCTCCCTCTTATTTTCTCCAAACAATTTCTACAGCGAATAACTGTCCCAACCCCCTCCCCCCAAGCCAAAGTATCCTTAGATTTCGGCTCGTTTCAATACCGGGTACCTAGACAAAATTGGAGGAAAATTATATATAAACTTTCCTTTTTTTAAAAATAAAAAAATTTTAGACCCTATTTCCAAAAGATGAGGGGTATAATACCTCCTGCTATTGTGTTTGCCCTGCTCTCAGCTCCCGACCGTTTCGAAGGGGACAGCCGGAGCAGTCGGGAAGAGCGGGTAGCTACCGATGAAAAGAGACAGCTGAAATCCCCAGAGCACCAGTTTCAATATCCCACCACCACTACTCCTACCCGATGACCGACTAACGGCAGTTGTCTATCCCCCGCGTGGTTTGTTCGTGATGTAGGAAGTTGCCGTTATTGTTGTTGTTGTTGATGCAGACTGCTGAGTGATTGACTCGAGTTTTTTTTTTTTGTTGGGGGCAACGATTGTGTTTTGTGTTTGTGGTGATCTTCGTCGTCGTCGTCGTCGTCGTCGCCGTCGTCGTCTAATCCCTTCCCAGCGAGAAAGGACAAATTCTGTAGACTGTGCATCCAGAGACAATGCTGTGGAAGGCTAATTTACCGGCTCGCCATAACGGCCGTTGAGCGGGGAGGAGGGGGGGATTGATTGGCCGATTGGGTTAGCGTGACCCCTCTGTAGCTCGGGGATAAAAAGTTGGTGGATGGTGGAGCGTTGCGGGCACTTGAGTACTAGTACTAGTACAGTAGGGTACTCGTTCTGACGATGTTTGCTTGGTGTTGTCCAACGACACAAGGAGCGAGAAGAGGAATGGAGAAGAGTGCTTCGCTGTTTTCCCTGGTCAGGTCGGATCTCAAGTAAGGACCTTCTTATTTTTTTTTCGTCGGGGTTGGCTGTGTGGGCTCTCGCTCTCCGACTGGATCTTCATGGGGTTGCCCGGCTGATTCGCTGGCTGGTCTGGCCACTCGCAGGCTGCTAGGCTGTTACCGTGGCCTGGGCGAAACGAGACAACCTCTCAGCACAGCAGATGGACCGGTACTCGAGTACATAATACCGGTAATGGGAAATACTCTGCACAGTATAACAATCTAGTACCGGTATATGAATTTGACCGAGCCTGCATCTCACTCGCAGCCAAAGGAAAAAGTTCAAAAAAAAACCCCCCCAAGATGAACATGAATATACTGCACGGGCCAAATACTCGTATCATACAGTACTAGAGCGGTAATCTGAGGATCCGGGGTATGATACTTTTTCTGAAATGATTAAAATAAGTCACCCATCTAACTTACCCTACTGGTACAGTACTGTACCATATTGCACCACTTCTGCAGCCCTCACTCTCACCCAATTCTCTCCGGCACAGCCTTAGCATTGGTGGTCAAGTGCAGAAATGAGAATACTTGTCGATTTTTCGTTCCATCGCTCAACCTGTCTAACGTGCAAATACAATAGCAATCCCACTTCCTCCCTACTCTTACCGGTAGTGTAATTTATTATAGCTTATGTACTAGTATAAGCCCCGCTTTTTGTGTGAGATCTCAGGAACGAACAATTTTATTCTAGCATATTATTATCAGCCTCACCTCTCTTACCCAGCCCGCATCGCCCCCCATCATCGGTGTCCATCACATCCGCCCTCTTTCCAACTGTACCAAGCGCCTAAATTACATGGCACTCGCCACGTCCCATCTTCCGTGCTGTGGACCCCCTGTATACGGGGTACAATATGGAACTGCCTGCGACCAACCTTTCTGCGAGTCACCACATCCAGGCAAGGGGTTAGTGAAACGGGGGAGGAAGGTGGATTAAGTCCTAACCGCTCAGATCGAGATTTCTCGTTCGCCTTGAAGGGGGAAGTGGAGAAATTCTGTTGCCTTTTGAGTGGGGGGGTACCGGTAATCGAGGGGTCGCTTACCAAACTAGTACCGTATCATCATACCGTATGCGTCAGACTTGAAGTGTGGGAAAACAGATGTGTGTTTAAACCCTGAATCCACGCTCTGTCACTCGGAAAATGAGAAATTGGCCTTCAGCTGGTTTGCGCTTACGAAGTATCATAGGATGTAAACCATTCTAATACTTGGGTAATATCCCTGCCCAAGGAATATCGCAGTTACCATAGTCAATGTCTCAGGTATCATAAATTTACAAAGAAATGATTCCTCGGTGTTTGCATCCATCTTGTGACTACTTGTACCATGAAATAAACTCTTTACTGTCTCACGAGCGGGAGCAAACCCCCCATTATCTGTTTCACCACAATTCTTGGCGATTCAAATGCAAACCCCAGAAACACACACCCCACGACGCCAATTTGACAATCGCTGCCAACCTAGCACATCAAACTTCCCCTCCCAATCCTACAAGTACACCCCCTTGCCGGATATCATATCATATCATACGGTACAAGTACGTACCCAACATGGCGTGAGACTCCCCTTCTTGGCAAAATTCAACAATTCATCGATTTGTTGATCTAAATTAGGAACGACCTCTGAAACTGTAAAATTCGTTGCTAGAACACGCTGGAGCTAGATTGGGCGGTAGTGAGCTGTAACTTATTAGGGTATCATCATACAAGTATATAAGAATTTCTTCAAAACTACTAATTGCTTTTTTGTTCTTCCTATCATACTTTATCTACTTTACTTGTAGTTAATCAAATACAGTACAGTACTCATATCCTAATTTTTCATATTTTTTCCTTCTTTTGACTTTTTCCTAGAATGTTTGTCCTCTTATATCTTCTATTTTCTAAAGTTGACTCAATATGAATTATAGCTAAAAAGTAATTTTAAGTCTTCATCTACCTATATGTCATCTTTCCAGTAATAGGCTATCAGTATAATATCTCCTTATATGGTCCCATAATATTGAAAAAATATTATTTACCAAAAGGAGGGTTTTCTGACTAAATCAGTAATCCATTAAAGTTTATTATAATATTTTCTTTAAATTATAGTACTTGTACTTGTAACTAGCCATACTTACTGCTAGGCCCTTTCATGCTTAGTGTCCTATCAACCATGGTGGCTATTTCCTTCTTTTATATTAGTAAGTTACTGTACATTAGATTATAATGCTTGGAAGTTCAAGTCTACCTGCTTTATTGGTTTCCTCCATAGTAATCTTACCTCTCTACTCTTCAATAACAACTTTCATCCATTGCATGAATCTGATGCGCCCACTTTTGCCAACACTTAAACAACGGCCAGATACCTTGCTCCAAGCCGTCCCGGAGGCTGTTTTTTTTTTTTTAATTTTTAAAAAAGCAGCTAGTAACTTAAACGCCATGCAGAGGAAGATTCTTGAAATATCACCATTTTCCCCAAATGTTCAGATACTTCTTGCCCCAGACGAATCTCTGCATCTAGCCCTATCTTGGCGCCACTGCACCGAATGTGGCAATAGCTTCGCCGATCTTTGCTCATGTTTACCCGATCTAACCCAAAGAAGAAATATATTGTCCTCTCAATGAGCGAGCTTGTTAACACAAATGCCGACTTTCAGTGTCCGGCACTATAAGCACCGGCACCAGGGGGAGATGTTTATGTACTAGCACAAGTTAAGGATTACCTGCCGATGCCAAAAGTATCTGGAAATCTCGGCAGAGCTTAAGCCTGGGAAATGACAAGATTCCCAGATACTTTTGGAATCGGCGGGTATTATACTTTGCGGGTTAACTGCCGGTATCCTCTCTTGCACGAAAACGTCTCCCCGCGTACTAGTAATAGTACTCCTGTAACGGTAAAGCAGCGGTGGGGTAAGATAAAATGGTAGTGATGAAAAAAATAGGAATAGGGAACCAAAACGGTTAAATATAACTAGTGCCGTCCGGCTGCTCACAATATTAGCCCTTCGTAGTACTATTTCCGAAATTCCGAGCTATAGCGCAGAGAAGGATGCCCGAACGCACAAACAAAGAGAAAATGCTCGCGGGAGAGCTCTACTACTCCTTCACGGACGAGCTAACGGCGGAGCGAGCCTCCTGTGCGGCGGCCTGCAGGGCATTCAGCAATACCACGCACACGACCCCACCTCTGGAGCGTGCGAACCTATTCCGAGCGTACTACTTCCTTTAGCCCCCCTCCTTATCGCTCTAAGCTAACTTACACTCCAGAATCCTACACCAACCCCCCCTTCTCCCCACCACCACTCCCTCCAACCTATCCCTCCAACCCTGGGTGGAACTCCCCTTCACCGCCGACTACGGTCATAACATCACCATATCACCCGGGGTGTTCGTGAACTTCGGCTGTATAATCCTAGACACGTGCAAAGTTACCATTGGCGCGCGTACGCTTCTAGGACCCAACGTTTCCCTCTTCACAGCCACGCATCCGCTGAGCGCAAAGACACGGGATGGGATGCGCGGGCCGGAGTACGGCGCGCCGATCACGATAGAGGAGGACTGCTGGCTCGCCGGGAACGTCATTGTCCTGCCAGGCGTGAGGATCGGGCGTGGGAGCATAGTTGGTGCGGGAAGTGTGGTTACGAAGGATGTTCCACCGGGGTGTCTAGTCGCGGGGAATCCAGCGAGGGTTGTTAGGGTTATCGAGGAGGATGCTATAGAGCATATTCCACGGGGAGGAGGGAGGAGGGTTTTGGAGATCCCGAGGCCCGATGCTCCCGCTGCGGGGGAGGATGATCTTAAGGTGCTTATGCAGAGACTGCAGAGGTTAGAAGCGGAAGTGAGAGAGGTGAAGGAGGAATTGAAGAGGAGAATTTCGTAGATTAAAAGTGCTGTAGTTAATCATCACTATCCCTAATTTAATGCTTTTCATACCGCCAAAACTCACCCGTCTTTGCTTAGATCTTGGTGGCTTGCAATACCGGCACTTGAGTAGCGGTTGTGCCCCCAGACGCCGTTTCATCACGAGTAAGTCAACCTACAATTTCCACACCTTAATTTACACCGTACAAATTCCTCGGCAGAACCTCATCCCGCCGGCAAAAAATAAACTAGTGTTGGCTACCCATTAGTCGGCCAAACTGCACACACTCGAGTGGCATCGGCAAACACTAACTACCCGTCCCGAGTGGTGACGCAACGTTCCTCCTGGTCTCATCAACGGAATTCCGTGGGCATCATGCGTGTTCAAGTATCGACAGCCAATGAGAGGTTAAGGCAGGGCAGGGAAGTAGCGAGTGAGGTGAGGTGATGTGAAGTCCAGTGGTATGATACAAGCACTCGAGGACTGAAGGTCATGATATTTGGCGGGGGAATTTCCCCTGAGGTTACATTGTGCTCGATTAGTTATAATGCGAAGCTAGTGGCCGATACGAGTGGATAGGAGAGGATGCCGGTGGATAGGCTACGGTATGCACAACTACTGTAGGCAGCGAAATATTCGTGCTGCTATTTTAAGGGGGTATCACGGAATACGAATGGGCTGAGAACTTTTGGGGCCTGTATCATACGGTATATTGGTTCGAATATTCTTCCGGGTACCCGTATTTACTCTTGCAATTTGCTATCTCCGGCACGCCTCTAATATCCGGATTCAGGGACAAAGCCCCGAGAGGGGTTACCGGTAGTGTTTTCCTGTCACGGTATAAGCTCGACCTTTAGGGAGTGTTGGATCTCATTAGCTGGGATGCGCAATCCTGTTAACATGTCAACTGAACCTATCCTGGGCTGACGGAGATAGCGGATCGCAAGAGTAAATACGGTATTCACTTACTTGTGAACATTTGGCAACAGGTGGATTGGTCCAGCAATTGTGGTGTTCCGCAGCAGAACTTCCCCTCCCTTCCCCACACCTGCTTAATGCACTACGGTAGATATAATACCTACGATGCCTGCTCCAGAGTCTAATCCATTAAAACGGACAATTGCATCTGCCCGAGCCCGACTCGAGTAACCAAAACCCCACGGGTTGCAACTCCGTGCCAGCACTTGATTTTTTCGCGCAGAAGCTTCCAGAACCAAAGCACCCCGGTATCGGCCGAAACGGGATGCCTAGTGGCTGCGGAAAAAATGTTTCGCCGGTTTAGTCATCGGAGTACCGAGGAGAAGGCCAGGGCGATGATGAAAGGTGTCCTGGAGTGCCTCCTATGGGGCAGAGGGCAGGAGGTATGATAAAAAGGTGGATGTGTGCCGCCTCCTCCTCGAGAGAAAATAAAGCAACAACTATTCTCAAATCAGCCTTCTCTATCGCAACACTCCTCGACAACAGATAACCAACTTACATCATGACTCTTTCTTCCATCCCACACGAGTACAGGTGATTGCTTCATTTTCTATCGCAATTCCCTAGATGCTAATCTTCAAACCACAGCTATGCCCTCGCCGGTCTCTTCGCAACAGCCCTAGTAAGCCAATACCACACCTTTCTGGTCGGTGGCGTCCGCAAGACCGCAAAAGTCCCCTACCCGAACGCCTATGCGAGTGCCGAGGATGCCTCCAAGGACAAGGAAAAGTTCCGCTTCAACTGCGCTCAACGCGCGCATTCAAACTACCTCGAGAACCTCGCAGTCGTGTTACCGGCTTTCCTCGCTTCAGCAATTCACTACCCCATTGCCTCATCCTCGCTCCTTGGCATCTGGCTTGCTGGCAGAGTTGTGTATACTCATGGCTACATCGGTAGCCAGCACAACAGCACTGGGGGAGGGAGGTATAAGGGCATATTCTTTCATTTCGCACAGTTCGGGTTGATTATTACTGCTGGAATGAGTGCGTGGAAGCTGTGCAGCTCTGGGATTTAAAAAGTTAGTATGGGAAGTTTAAACAGAACGGGGTTGGAACTTGAACTTATTTCTTTGCAGTGCATCTGATTTCTTTCCTTTTTGTCTGGGCTATGGCTAGTATTTTCCTTAGAGAGTATCAAATAATAAGGCGAGACTTGAGATAAGCCTTGAATATTGGAGGGAACTCGCATTTATGTATCACAGTGATCGGGTTGATCAGTATTCGGGATCACGTAATTCGTTGAAAATTTGGCGTGCAAATGACCCGGCGGGAAGTTTATACTTTTTAGGAGGCCAAGACCGAGCTGCCCGGACTTGAGTCGGCGATCACGATTGGACATTTCTTATCTGAGATGACACCATATTACCGTGCCGTAAGTGCATTCCCGGCCTGATGGAGAGAGTGTTTTGGGAATGACGCATATGAGGCTACCGACTGGGGTGAGGTGTAAGACAAGTGCACCCACAGCCCTGGGGGAGCGGTAAACCAAGGTACACTATCGGACATCAGGATGGCAAACAAGAGAAACCGATGCCGGTAACTGAGATGGCAGGTGCCGTATTCTGCACATCCCCATTAGGAATCGAAAGCATCAACCCTTGTTATTTGCTCTAGGCTTTAGGGGAGAGACTGGCAAGGCTGAGGAGCCGGTGAAGTCTATGATGCTTTGGAGAGAAGGCACAGATATCCTCATGAAGCCTTCTATATGACATAGGTATCCGAAGCGAACATAATGCCAAAATGTGCTCGTGTACTGAAGGCAGGATATTGGGCTCGTGGTAGAGTTGCTTGGAACTTTATTAGATTGGAGACGGCAAATATGGGCTTTATCTAGAATTCTGAGCAGAGCGTGACCGCTGGACTTGGTGCCTTCGGGGCTGGGAAGGTTTTCCCGTGCAAGGTGTTGAAGCGGGGTTGTTGACCCCTAGTGAGGGAGATTGAACAAGAGGTCTGCATCGATGGATGTGGAGATCAAGACCATTGGCCATCAACAAGTACCGGTAGACTAGAAGTTTTGTGGGACCTACGAGTACGGTACTCGCACCCGTAAGCGGCCTATATTCTCTGCAGTACCTTGGGGGGACAATCATATTCTCGTTTGCAAAAGTTTTGTCCAAGGAGCAGGAAAGCTTCAGATTTTTTTGTTGAATATTAGTGGGATAGACATTGTGTACTATACAAACTGTAGTAAGAGCATATGTGTTGGGGAATTTGGGGCGAGAGAGAAGCGCATATTAAGGTCATAAGCGGGGTGTAGTTGCCCCCATACCTACAGTCTTACTATAACTGAAATAGTACGCACTAGTCTATTGCACTATTATTCAATGAAAAAAAGCTCGTTTCTTGAACCTTGGACAAAACTTTTGCAAATGAGAATAAGTTACATACTCGAGTAGTTTAGGATTCAATAAATTTATTTATCATACTGTAATTTGGGAGAACTGTTTGTTTCTAGGGGCTGACTCATGTTTCAGCGATCGGCGCGGTGGGGGACTACCGTGTACTGTACAGTACTTCGAACAGGTCACCAGCGTAGGGAGTTCTGACCCCGCCATCAATTTTTCAGATTTCTGGTTATGCTGGTGAATAATATAAATCTCCATAGGTGGTTCCCCTCTTTAAGCACGTTGAGTGGAAGCTAAGTTAGACTACTATTAGAGACAAGATGCGTATAAAGTGCGCCAAAGCAGAGCCTATGTGATAAATTAGACCTATATCACGCCAAACCAGAAGATTCTTTTTTCGCGCCCGATCTTGACAGGATTTACTTGGCCGGTAATGGGTTTTTTCGCTTATTGGAACTCGACTCTATTACTACAACTTATTTTAAATCCTAAACTTTCTTTGACGCCTGGTGTTTAAATAAATTAAGGTTTCCCAATAGAATGTTCTTTGAGACAAGGTTTGGAGATATATAGCACGTTGTGGAAGAGCTTATTTGGCCGGGTTCGCTCTATGTCACAAAGTTCACGGCCTGGCCCACAAGAAAGTATCACGCGTTTTGGACGGTTAAACAGCAGTTAGATAGGAGATAGCATTGGCATTATCCAATCTATCTATGAAGCTATTGAGAGTACATTATGTTCGGCATTCAAATTCATGAAGAAACCTTATGCCCCCTCCACCCCAAACAATCCTGGGGTCATAGCCTTCAGCACCCCCCCAACAGCTCTAACCCTCCATCATGGCCACGCCCGGCGGTGTTCGGTCGTGGTCGGTCGTGGTCGTCTGGAATGTGGGAGCTAGCGTATTATCGTGTTGGGTTGGTGCTTGAAATATTCTTGTAGAGTGAAATGGACAAAACGGACGGTGGGAGCCTCCTTATCCGTGGTGATGAGCCCTTGACAGCAGTCTAGCAATGTCTATATCGAAGGAACATTTTCGATATTGAGATCCGTTGATCCTATTTCGACTGCCAGAGTGTGACAGAGCTCATCCCGCATAGGGTGGAGTTTTCCGCATCAAACCTTTAACACAAGTCTTAGGATTTCCCCGCGTTGCGCCTTTATTCGTTCCAGCGCTGCAAAGCCATCCGCTGTTGCGATGAGCAGCTATCTCCTATGATGGTTGTCTGTTTTCAGGAGATCCTGTGGGGAATATACATGCATAAACCTGTTAGCGGGCGTTTCAAGAGTGGAGTTCCCAATCTGGTGATTCTGCATACAGTTTTGGGAAAGGCATCGGGACTACAATATCTGCCTCCCGCATTATGGATATAGTCGCTACTCTTCCAGCAAGATGCTTCTCAATCTCACCCCGGATCGCCCTGGATATGTGGTCTCCCGGTCAGGATATTCGAGTGCCTGGTGACTTTTGGAGGATTTGGTTTAGTGAATCAAGAAGCTTGACTCGGCGATCCGGATGACCTTTTTCTGGTTTTGAAAAGCCTGGAATGGTTCTTCCGGAATCTTTTCCAATCCATTAGGGCCAGCTCTGGCACCTAACATATTCGTCGGGACTGCTCCTCCTGGGCAGTGAAATCAAAGTAGAAACAGGCAACTGCAATACTCTGTCTTCTGACCCGATAGGCAATGTGGTTTATCACCAGGGAACTGAAATCACGGCTTGTCAGTCCCTAGTTTTTTTCATTTCATTTTTTTCTTTCCCCTTCGAGGATGGTTTCTTACCTGATGTACGCGTAAGTCTTCCCAACCCCCGGATCTCCATAGCAAAACAAGACTGGGCTATCGCATTTATTTTCTCTAGTATCGCTTCGATGGGCTCGTCGGTTTGCAGGAGCCAGTCCCCACCAGGTCAACCGTGGCGGGATTGAATGTCCTGATGCCGTATGCGGGGCTCAGGCGGGGGTGGCCATGGAGAAATTTCAGACTTCTCGTCTGGAGAAGAGTTATTTAAAGCTTTCATATCGAGACTCGTAATGAAAGAGTTGGTATTATTGGGACATGAAGAAATCCTTTTCCATTTTTCCCTGTCCTCCCCTGGTGCCAGGAGGCATGGTGGTCGACAGTTGAGGGAAAGGGATTGGGAAGTTGGGTCGACGGAAATTTATGGGCTGAGGAAAGGTGGGGTGGGTTGATTTGTAATGATTGAGGAGTTATAACAGCCCGGCCCAATCAAACAAATCCTAGGAAATTTGTGAAACCTCTAGATGTGATAAACGAACGATAATAGCGCACGAATTACACAAGGCTGTGTGTCAAGGCCCTTGGAGGGCAGAGATGGAATGAGCTAGAAGAAATGTGGTAATTCCCACAAAATAGCTTGCCATAGAAGGCAGTCACACTACCGTATGGAATCTCGGGACGTTGATAAATATCAGAAGGCTCTTTTTTATCAAGTTCTATCAAGCCAGAGGCATTGCGACACTGTAGACTATCGTAACCTGTTGCTGCCTTTGCTCGTACCTTCGCGTATGACCTGATTATAATAATATTATTATACTGTCAGCTAGGTGCAAATTTCCCGAAAAGTTAAACCGCAATCAAGGCATAGAAGCGGGGTCAAGGGATTGGACTTCGTGGTAAACACGATAGCTTTTGCATGCTTTTGCAGTTTCGTAGGTTCTTTTGGGGACTTTTCAGTCATCTCGAGAGATTGGGAATTAAGTTGAGCGAGAGGTGCAAACTATTGTTGTTTCCCTAGGTGTAAAGCAGGATCCAGGCGGCTCGTCTGTTATATTGTAGACTGCACTGAGAATGGCGGTTCCTCTTTTTAATCGAGTACTGTATTTCGTAACAGATATTTGTTTCTTAGCATCCGGTAAGGGTGTCCTAGCAAACCTAAGGCAAGCTATCGCGCTCGGGTGCCGGGGGCCTACTCAATCAGTTTGATAAAGCAAATACCTGGTATCTAAGGACCGCTACCAGCTACCCCGGTATAGCAATTCCTTAATAACAAAAACAAAAATGCATACTGAACCAACTCACTGTCCATCACTCGGACAGCGCTCAACCCTCAACCTTCACCTCTATTCACCCCGGAACAAGGAGTCGAGGGATCGGGCACTGTAGAAACGGTGCTTCCGTGTTCAGGCACGGTACTACACAACCCACCTTCGCCAAATAGCCTTTCCACAAAGCCCACCTTCGCACCCGGGCACTTCCCATGTGAAACACTTACATTCCACAAACGAAAGCGTAATAAACTTTTCTCCCACCATCACCGCCATCAAATCTCTTGGCAATCCTTGAAGTAACTAATTCTAGTTACCCATCCATTTGCGGAACAATATTGAGCAAGAACAATATTAACGGTTTTTTCTTTGATCAACTTATCTACCTACCTGCCTGCCCTCAACTTACGCTTCCACTCTCACTGTCTTCCTTTTTCGCATTGAAGGAGAAAGCAAGCAAGCCGGGTTACTTTGAAATGCCGGAGAATAAAAAACAGCGAGTACTGATCATCGGAGCTGGGTTGACAGGACTATCGTTGGGCGTGCAGTTATTAACTCACGCTGCAGCATACTACGAGCCAGTGATTTTCGAGAAGGTAATCATTACCCCCTTTCTTCCTCCCTATCCCTTCTGTTCCTCCCGCGGACCCTTACCCAAAGACTAACAAGGAAGCAAACCAAAGTCCCCATCCCTAGAGGACACCACAAAATCCGGCTTCGTCATAAACCTTTCCCCAAACGCAATCCACATCCTTCGCGGTTTAAACTTTGATCTGGCCCGTGAGGGCATCGGAATGCCACTGAACAGAACTGTCCTGCATCACGCATCGAAACAGGAGACTATCATCGCGGAATCAGGGAATTTATTCCCCGACCCGCATACGCTCCAAACCGTTGAGCGGGGGCCGTTACAATTGTTGCTATTGCAGCGGTACTCGTTATTGCGTGGGGGGATACACTATAATCGTGACTTCAAGGGTTATAAAACGCTGGACGATGGGAGTGTCGAGGCGATGTTTGCTTCTGGGGAGGCGGCTTCTGGGGAGTACATTATTGGCGCGGACGGAGTGTACTCTGGCGTGCGAAAGGCGGTGTATGGGAAGCTAGCGGGGGAGGTGGGCCGGCCGAGCAGATGCCCATTTAGTACCATGTTCCCATTTAGCCTTCTCACACCGATTATTGCGTTGTTGAGGCCTAAGAGGGAAGTTTGGGAGTGCTCGCCAACGCACTGGACGGCTTTGTATGGGATTACAAAGCAGCTGCCTGCGCAGTTATTAACGGCTCGCGGGGATGATGGGGGGTTGGGCACCATGCATTGGTTTCTCCGTGATGTTCCAGGGGCGTACACTACATATTCGCTTCAACAAGGGAGAGTATTCTGGATATGCTACCAACCTTCACCAGCCTCAAGTACTGGCCGCGGGAAGTATTCGGATAAGGAAGCCCTTGAGACTATGAAGTCGTATGATAACTGTCCGTATACTGCTTCCACAGAGAACTGTAGGTTGCCCACAGTCAATTTCTCTGAAATCACTTCCCGCTCGGAAAGGTTCATGAAAGTCCGCATCAACCATACCTTCTTTCGCAACATTTCAGATGGAAACGTGCTACTTATCGGCGACGCAGCTCACCCGATGAATACTTTCCATGGGCAGGGTGCTGCGATGGGCATTGAAGAGTCACTCGTTCTGTGCAATGCCTTGCTCAGAAGCGCCTGGGCCGAGGACGTGGATGTCAACCCCGATCTGGTTGGAATAAGGTACTTCGAAAATCAGAGAATGGAGCGTTCGGAGAAAGTTACCGACTTGGGGTTCTGGTTCGGGGTGGCCGTGATGGGGGATTTATGGATTCTTAGGAAAATTCGGGATTGGCTGATTAGGAAAGTTCTGAAGAAAGAAGATCATCGGAAGAGAGCGGGGAGAGCAAAGGCAGGGGTCAAGAAGGTTCTCCAGAAGGAGGATGAACGGGAGGATATTGATGGGGAGAAGGTGGAAAGTACAAAGAAGAAGGGAGGGGGCCACTGGCTTTTTGATTTGAAGGTTGATGCGCACACCGAGGACGAGTTTTGGGAGAGCTTGAAGGGGTAAATTTAGGTTGGACCTTGACGTTTGCACTGGTCGAAGCCCTAAAATATCTATTTATTTTTTTGCTTCTTAGAGATTAACCTGTTTTCGATCACTCCGCTCCGGTTCTCTGAGTTCATCTTCTCGTGAAGTGAAGCAAGGAACTACCCACAGTTCATACTCTCCTCCCAGACCAGAAGTAAATAAATATAATCCCGAGTGACACACTATGAGTGCATATCCCAACGGTGAACTTCCGCTTACCGGGCCCCCGGCCAGGGGCCTGGAAATCTCGAAGACGTACACAAAGCACAAAATAAATTCCATCCGGAATAACTATCCTATCAAGAGAGCCCTGTGAGGTTATGACATTAGACTATTCGAGTCGCACCCCGTGTTTCTAGTTGGCCTAAGTCCTAAATGGGCTATCTGTATCTAGGACAACGAAACATCAGGGAGAGTGAAACCTAAATGACAATTAAGCAGTGATACTGGTAACTATTCCATACAAGGTGTAAATGAGAGGTGGAGCAGCAAATGGGGGACATGGGGGATGGGTTAAAAAAAAAACCCAGTGGACAATCTGATGGCACTCAATATGCGATTTTATTTTCCCATCAATGAACCCTCCTCATGATGGCACCTACAAGTCTCTCAAAAAAAGCTGGATGTCCCTACTTGGGTCTGAGATATCCGGTGTAAGAGTCAACTGCAATCTGGAGTTAGTATATGTTGGTGACTCCATTGGAGGAACGGTTGGGAAGACGAAGAAGAGGAGAAGTAATTAACTGTGTTCTTGAGAGGTGGACCCCTAGTGATATAGCCACGCTAGGATTTAGCCTAGAATAACATGGAAACTAGGGACAGTAAATATGCTTTCTATGTGAGTAGAGATTGAAGATTTTAAAATTTAGGATAAGCGTCCGAAATTTGCACGGGGACCCATCGAAAAAGTTACCTAATTGGAAAACTCCTGATTTATGGTCTTCGCACACATCCTTACTCTGTTTGAAAGTGTCCAAGATTTCAATATGTTCACAATGAATGAGTGTTCTTGCCTCACTGGATTTTGTGATGGTTGAAGAGTGGGTTGCTGTATTTCTAAAGCGACAAGAAATGGCACTCTTGGAGCAAAGTGCACGAGCGACGATGATCTGTGCTGCCGCACTGCGCTATAAGAATTGAACCTCATGAGAAGATATCTTGAATTCCCCACTTCAAAATAAACGGGGGGATCGCCCAGAAAAAAGCTGACTTTCACCCCTCCGCCGAGACAATATATCCTTCACAATCGGAGCACAAATATCTCTTAAGCTAACGTCAGAACTGGAATAACTTCACTTCACGCTAGGACGTCGGGGTTTCCTCTCTTAGTAACGTCTGTTGGATTTTTTTTCTTTTTATTTGTCAGACCTTGTCGCCCCGGATTCCACTCCGCCGGACTTTTCGTTGCCCCAGACGATTTTTTAAGATTTTCTAAAGATACGCAGAAATACTCCTCACGGTCTTAGATTTTGTGTTTTTGGATTTGATGGAAATGTGAGAGCTCTTCTTTATAGGATCGCCTACGCTGGACAGATCCTAGATTAGCCGAATAAATAAAGTGTGGGCTATGAACCCTTTGATTCATAGCCACTTGTAGGTATATTTATATATAATAATAATTTATGAGAGGGTTGACACGGAAGGAGTAAAATCAATATGGCTATTTTTTTCAGTTGGCTTTGCTGCTTTGCTGCGAGGTATCATATTAAATTTATCTAGTTCTTGGATGTATGATAGCTCACCGCTGGCCGCCCATTGCGCCTTGGAGCAACACAGCAAAAACTACAACAAAATAGTAAAAAAGGAACAGGAGCAACCCCAGCTCCCTGCGTCAGCCCCCTCACCGATTCCCACCAAATCGTATATTAAAGTAGCCGAGAATCCCGGGATCAATATCTTACTACTCACGCCATTGATGAACCTGGGAATCTCCTGCCACCTAATCGCTGGTGTAGAAGAGCTTTGAAATCCAGTTTGAGCTCTTACCGGTAGGGCTTATACGGCAGATCATATGAGAGGGTACTTGTTTCTGGTTATTGTCACTTGCCTTTTTTACATAAAAAATGGCTACTTTCGCAACCATGAAACAATATTTTGACCCCAACTGACTATCTATAGCATCAAGAAGCCAGGAGCTAGTCTAGGCCATACAATATCCGAATTTCAGCTGAACTAGACCTGTTTTGCGCTGCCAGTGGGCTTGCGAAAATCTAGGCTTTCAAACCCTGTGCTTGTTTCCATGACAAAGGGCGAGGCTTGGCACTACCTTTTCAACACCTTGGGCTTCTCTTGCTAGCATAAGAGACATGTACTAAGTCTCCGAGTTCCTGGTTGCCAGCGGGTTAATTCGTACAATACTGTAAGTGGTAGTGAGGTTCTTAGGTGCTGTGGATTTAATTGGGGTCGGATTTCGCTTAGTTTATGGCGTTTTTATCGGCGCTTTACCCGACCGACGATGACTTATGTGCAAGAACTACAAATATACAAATATGGAGGGTCATAGTGGCCCTGCTAAGACCTATGTTGACTCTCGTTCTCGTTCTAGAGAGGTTGTCGGGAGAATGAAGGAATAAAGGAGAGGGTAGCTTCACGCAGATATTGTATTACTGGTATTATACTTGTACGCCAAAAATTATTTATGTATTAGTGTGGAGAGTACTGTACTGAACAGCCTACAGGTGTTTGATCGCCGGGGGGGGGGGGGGGCTTACGGCGCTAGGCCATCAGCCATGCGGCCAGGATCAGACCGGTCACAATCCATCACTGATGTTGTAGGTCGATTGGGGTTGAAAAGTATTTGTGGTTGGAGAAAGGTTGATGGGGTTATTGTATATACAAGTTCTCGGCATGAAGAACCTGAACATTCAAGTATGAATTTAGTATGCGCGCTCAGACCCGCACAGACATTTCGCCATACAAACTTTTTAATCCCTGTGTTCAGGTTCTAAATGCCGGGAACTTGTAGATTAGCATGCTACTAGCGCTTTTGGGGTGTAATTATTCATTCGAAGTCTTCTTTTGGGCAATTTAGTGGCGATAAAGAGGGGTGGTTGGGTGCGGTACTTGCACTCGAGTAGGTACTTCTGGTCAGGGCACCAGCCCCGCACCAATTAAATTGTATTATAGCCCGCCCAAAACTGAGGCTAGTGGAGACTAGTGACTTCCTTATAGGTAGACCGCGTTGCGCCTCGTCGCCTTTGAGTTTTTCAAACATTATTATTATTGCTAGGGTGTTATAGAACCTTATTGAAAGAACCTTATAATATCATACATGAAATGAATATTCACAACAAATATTAGACTAAAAAATTACACAAGCATCGACCCTTTTGAAGAGACAAAGCAGAAAAATCATTATTGCTGCCAATAAAAGACAGACCCAAGATCTAAGTATCAAAATTGTAAATGCACCTGTATGTCTCATCTAAGGCAAGCCCAGAGAATCAAACCGAATCAAACAAAAGATATCGTCGCCTAGTGGCTGGTGATGTTTGTGGTATTGTACGCAACTCTCTCCCAACTCTCATTCCGCAATGGTGACTCATCTTCCTGTTCTTGGTGATGAACGTTGTCTTTCGAAGTTGATGCTTCGCTGTCTTGGTCCATACTGCGGCTCTCGATGATGACCTCCTTTTGAACTACTACCCCTGAGACGGAAGTGATACCCACTCCACCTCCGACTCCTACTCCGGCAATATGTGAGGGGTTCCCATCGCGGCGGCCTCGGTGCGTCCCGCCAGCGCTGAGTTCGTAGTCCTGGCGGCCTGACTTGAATTCGTTCTTCTCTCGTGCGATGGTACGGATGAGGTCTGCCATGGACATTTCGATCATGAGTTTTACGGTGTAGGCTAGCGGGTGGAACTGCATGTAGCTGGTGATATTCTTTAGTTAAAGTTTTGATATTCTAGGCGGGGTAGGAAAGACAAACACAAAGCCGTTCTTGAGACTCATCGTTCCGATAATTAGACACTGTGGAGAAAAGACGTTAGTCTTCCATCATCCGGATCGTCGGTATGACTTCCTCACATCCATCGTCAACGACAAAAAGATAATCCGCACGTTGAACTTCACAAGTCTGTTGTACTTGGCACTACCCTGCTTGACGAGTCGCTGCCTGACGGTGTTGATAAAGTACCAGTTAAGAATGGCGTCGACAACCAGATATATAACCTTTTCGCAACGGTCCCAGATATCATTGATGTGGATGTACCTTTTTACGAAACCGTTAGTTACTGGATCCTGTGGAGCTCGAGCGACTACTGCTCACCTGGGAGATATTTGGAGACGGGCGGGGATCCATATGCAGTAGACTGAGATGTTGACCGCTGTGATCAAGGCTGCAACTCCCCATTTTATCTTTGACGCAAGGGGTTTGTCTGAAACAATGACTGTGATTCTGTTGATGATGATTTGGAGAAGAAGTTGGACTTGGAGTGCCCAGAGTGTTACTGATTAAGTTAGTATAGGTCTTTGAGCATGCCCAAGCCCCCAGAAAAACCGTGTGATAGTGAAACTTACAGATAAAAAAATAAAACCAAAAACTGAATATTGTTAGCAAATCGTGGATACATAACACACTCTTCCATGAAGCTGGGAAGGACTCCCAATTACCTTGGTCCTATTACCCCATCAAGGTAGAGCCAGCAAATGATTGAAAACGCCAAACAGACAAAGATCTCGCCCCATATCATCCACACATAGATGGACTTTAAAGGGTTTCTAGCCCGTAAAGTCTGCTTAATCGCTTCCCATGTCGTCAGGAATCCAAATCCAAGTGTAAATCCCCAACAAATAGATGCCAGCTCCAAATCATGCTTCGTAACCTCCTGGAGCACATAATGGGGCGACAGAAGAGACATTTTGTCAAATTGGGGGAAGGGCGTTGATTATGGCAGCGGGTTTAGCAGTGAAGAAAGAAAGAGAGGAAGCGGGAAAAAAAGCTTCCGAATGGCTAGGAAATCCGGTAGTTTATATCAACAATGAGCTCTAAGGTGGTTCTCATGCATCCATAATGTCCCGGGAACCGGTATCTGGCAACCGTAGGGCCGGTCTTATTGCTCAGTTAACTATATCAAGCGAGAGACTCTAGGTACGTTCTCCGTCGTTCCCGTAGCACCGCCTAGTGTGATTTGCTATGTTTCACTCGGTTTTTCCCCCTCTTCTCCCCTCTGCTACTGCACTCCACGATCTACCTTGTCTAACTACTATTCTTTCCCCTCCCCCCCTCTTTCTTTTTCTTTTATGCGGAGGCTTAAGTTTTTTTTTTTCGTTTTCGCAGCTGGTGCCCCTTGTGTCACCCACTTGGCTTGCTCCGCAAGCACATGCAATAGAATTGAAATTTAGTTTGGGCATACCCGGTTCTACAAGCAATAGGTAAGAAGTATCCGAGCACAGGGATTAGAATAATATACTGTATAACTGATTATCTGTGCGCATCTGAGTACCCGTGCTGAATTGGTACTCGAATGTTCGGGTATTGCTTACCTGTTACTCGTAGTTAATTGTTAGGCTGAGTGATTGGGGTTGTGGTACTGGGCTCGTCCGGGGTAAGAGTTGAAAGGGAGGAACAGGTCAGGAAGCGATCAGCGTTCCGCTGTGGATGGCTACTCCCCAGGGGCTGCATGGGGAGAAAAGCAAGAGACCATGATCCGAGCAATTTAGCCGTCTACGTACCTATAAACGAGAGGAGACTGCTAGTACCGTACCCTCGTATTAAGCGCAGTCCTACTCGTGAAACAGTGCTCGGAGCATAGTATTCCTACCGAATTTGTACTAGAATTGTAACTTTAGCCCTTCGTAGAAGTTTCGTTCTAACCTCTCTAGGACCTCACAGGTTGTGACGTTTTTTTCCTGCTAGTAGTGGGGAACCGCTACTACAAAGGAGGTAGATGTGCTGGACAGTAGTAGTATACAAGTACCCTGCTGCTATCTGCCTGCCCTAGCACCCAATGAAGATCCTTGATTGATCCCCCGGTTTAGCTCAAGACTCCCACAAAGGAGTGTGAAGTAGAGCTGAAGTAGGCGGAATGATACTGGTGGTCACACCCCCGGCGTAACTTGCTGGGGCTGAACTCTTAACCAATCTTACAAGCTCCTCAGCCAGTTCCGTCAACGAACCCTATGCCTAGTAGACGAATCTTTAGCCCCAACAATCTTAGCCTCGGAAACCTAGTCATTTCTGGCGAGTCTGGGCTCTGAGGCTACGAGGATATTTGACCTTTGGAATCCGGTTGTGCAGGGTCGCAATTCGAGGAAAAATCTGAAACTACTACCTGCACTGCACAACACACTAAAACATGTATCTCTTTGAGATATTGTTTTGTTCTAGAGTGGTCAGATTTCCGAGTTGGCGGAAAGTCGATAGAACGGTTTCGTGATCACTTCCAACGAAGTTCCTTGCCTTCTTTCTCGCACTCTTAGGGAAAAGCGTTGAGGAGCCTCACTGACCAGTTAAAGGCGGTTCAAACAGGGGACTCCTATTCCAAAAATCACGAAAAGGAGAAATGGGCTACGGCACTTAGTACCGGCTCCAGAGGCGGTTCGCAAGATGGTGTAGTAGTCTAGTGATAGTCGGTAGAGGACCGAGTTTGATAGGATAGGAAGGGTGCAGTCGCTGGTGTTTGAAAAGTTTTCAAGCCATAAACTGCTATCCCCACCCCGGAGCCTTGACTATCAAGCCCGCCTTTCTCTTCACATCACTAGTCTCTCGCCTACAAGTATAGACTTTGCCAAACCGGCGGGGAAATTACACGGTGAGCCAAAAAGTCTCACCAAGTACTGCAATAAACCCCTTCGAACCGTAGTACTCATCCCTGATCTGAACCAGTGCAGTGGAGGCTCCCTTTTGGGACAGCAGAGCCCCCGATCTTATTTAGACTAGGTACTGTGCCCATTGACGATTTGTCCAGGATATAAGATCGGCAATACCTGCAGTAATCCTTTGCCTCCTCCTCTCGAGCTTCTTGCGTCCGCGGCAGTTTCCCCATATCGGCATCTCATGTTTATCGGCAATACATAGAGAGAAAAACTAAATTCCGAACACTGAGAACACTCAGATAGGCCCCTGACCATGAGCCTATTTGTACTGTACAAATACCGTAGCCCATGAAAGCCCGAGTTAGACGGCTGATGTCTCTACACAAGTTTAGCACAAACCTTCCGATAAACAGATTCCTAACTTAGGGCTTATTCTAATAAATGATCCGTATGTTTCCCGAATAATCCGCCGGCAGTCTAAGGGATCGAGTTTTAGCTCAGCGCCAACAATAGCTAGAACTAGAGAAGCCGATGGCTAAACTTGATAAAGCCAAGGACAGGGGAGGGGGTACCGGCTATAGTAATTCTTCGCTGATCGTGATTGGATTAGGGAAGTGAGGAAACTTCCACCTCTCCCGGGCCTTCCGCTCGACTCAACACATCGCGTCAGAAATCCCATGCAAGAATTATTCGGCCTCTATTTCAACTGAAAGTCTAATAGGGGTCGGGAAAGTGTGGCCGTGCCCTATGCACTACGAGCACAGACCCTCACAAATACGGTAGCGAGGGGTAGAATCGAGAACTGTCCGACTAAGTTAGGATATCGGTCCGGGTATCGTACCGACCTTCACGGGTCCTACAAACCATGGAGTCTCAGACACCCCTGTGGTGTATCCGCATGATGGGACGGAATAGTGCAGGGTGTCTGCAAAGCCGAGAGGGGCTTAAGATAATGGTTTGGCAAGGTCCTTTTCTTTCCTTTTTTTAACTTTTTCGAAAAGCACTAGTACAATACTTTTCCTGAACAGTTTTTGGGGTCCTAGGTACTTTCCATGGCCTTTGAACCTTGCAAATTAGGAACTTACACATCGAAGAGACTTGTGTTAAGTACAGTATTGGTTTTTTTCCCTAATATGTTCCCTTGCCCCTCTTCCTATCCTAGCCGAGGACATTATGTCAGTCGGTGGTCTAGGCTCACAAAAGAAAAGAGAGGGAAAGAAAGGAGAGTAGGCCGCTGAGTTTCTTTTTTTCCATGGGAGAATTGATTGCTTTTTCGCGTTCAATTCTGGACGGAACGTGCTCCTGAAGGGGACTATATGTTTAAGCTGAGAGGCACTGTGCCATGGCAAATACATCGGCCCGGTATAGGTCACAAAATTCTGCAGCGCCGTATAGCACGGCAGTGGCAAGATCCTTACCTGGTATGAGCTGGGTGATAGATAATATTTAGAGGTCCGGTTCAGGAAGGCTAGTTAGATCTCGTGCTTGGTCCGATGTCGAAGGAAAGGAACTGATCCCCCGATGGGTCTGCTGCGAAGATAGACCGAAACATGGTATCGTAGATTGGCTGCAGCATTCCTAGCAGAACATCACCTCTATAGTACTTCTTTAGTGTGGTATTAACTTTCCAATCGGTTGTCAACAGAGTACCACGACCATGATACCGGTACAATACGAGGGCTGCGGTATTGTCTGGTATGCCACTAGGGGTTAGGGAGCTAGTCCTAATATAGCAACCTACGATACAAGCACTAAGTTAATCGATATATTTCACACTACCCAGCCAAACACTGTTTCCTTTTTTTCTCCCCCTCCATGTGCCAATGCCCCAAGTCCATACAAATTTTGCGCTACCTTAAGAGCTATTAGAGTAAGAACCACCTCTCTAGAATCAACCCCGCCCAGTAAATGTGTTCTTTACATAATCGGGCGTTGTTTATACAAAAGGGATGAGCAAAATGATAGCATGTGATGTTCGTCGGTAAGTTGGGAAAATTTGATCGATTCTGAGGTGCCGGCAATACGGTAGTTATTAGGACGAGGAGGTTACCCTGTCCTTCTAGTGCTCCTGCTAAAGCCATATCCAATTCGCAAGGGGGTAAGGTGTGCTTGTTTCTTGGTGGTCGGTTCCCTTGTCGGATCATGGGGAACGAAATGGTAGGGCCCCTATCAGTACTTTATTGTTTATCCGGCTTTTCGTGGGGGAAGGGCATTGTTTGAGGTTGGATGGCTTCTGATGTCTGAAATGAACCCCTTGAGGAACAAAATTGCCAAATGAAAGTAACAATGAACACATCCTATCAGAGAGAAAGACAGATTGATCGAGAGAAACTCTCTCTAGAACTACCTAATATTAATTCCTTTTTATTTCTATGAACGTTGTTTCCCATTGGATAGGTATCGGGCAAAATGAAATTGCTTTGTAATACCAGTTCTCAGTAAACAAGGTCAGTTTCAGGTATCGGACATTATGTGGCTGAATGCGTACTTGAGACCAAGCTTGAGGGCTCTGTTATCTTGCTAACTTGGGGTACTAGTGCCCCCCAAAGCCACACCTCCCATCTAATAACTGTCAATCATAAAACAAAGTTTATAGAAATACTCGGCAGTTCTATGGAGAGCTTCCTTGTGCTGGTACCGCCCCGTTTTTTGAGAGAGAGAGTCTTCATCCTTGACTTTGTTTCGTGCTCTCAGTTGTCGAAAGGGCTGATTTCAGGCGTCAGGCACCATCCAACCTTAAGCAATGCCCTATCTTGGCTGAAAAACGGATAATACCAGATGATACGGTAGATCCCTCGCTTGTCCCGCAGAGGTTACTCGAGCGCAGGCACCTGAACACAAAGCTCAAGTCCGGTGTTCAGCCAACGGGACAAGGAATGGTCAATGTTTGAATTATTTGTGCAAACACCTGTCTTGCCAAGGGCCCCAGTACCGCTATTGTGTTACTATGACCCCTCTTCACTCTTTCTCCCTATCTAAAATCGCCCTTCGCTCCGAGTTCTGGGGATACGGCGATCAGGCACGTACGAGTACAGGTATTAGCGGGATTGTGGATCGCCAGGTATTAGATACTATTCCTCTTTATGGCCTTGTGCCACCCTTACAAGTAAAGCAACCCTGTCGTCCCTTTAGAAACAATGCCAGCGGTAGTTCCGAGCTCCTAATAAACAGGTCTCAGTCCAATGGTACTTTCCGTTTTTAGACATTATTGTCGTTGGAAAAATTCCCCCAGTAACTTTGTTAAACTTAGAGTGTGAGTACCGGTAAAGCGTACCGGTAGAGGGAAGGCGGCGGGATTGTCTCAAGCCTCCAAAAAGCCACCAATGAAGCCGGAATAGGAAATCTCTGAGGTTTCAGAGCTCCACAGCCGTGATCTTGTTTGCTTTTGAAAGCCTCAATGACATATAATGTACTCTTTTCGGTTTAGCACATGGGTTGAACCTAACCCCCACACTCTTCACTCTTAGTTTTTCTCAACTAATAGGTCTCTTTCTAATGATAATACGGAGGTACAGCCCATAAGTATTGTATATTTTACTAGCAGGGGTGTTCGGCTAGCGTTGGGTAAAGGTAACGAATTGGGTATAATTCGAGAGAATGGGGTATGGTAGCTACCCAATTCACCCCA
>Ga0307507_10003901_pt1 | contig 27638 bp, 35 predicted proteins | sample 7_EM_MG_FD_207223 | JGI IMG/M metagenome (GOLD analysis project Ga0307507, IMG submission 207223) | Populus trichocarpa ectomycorrhiza microbial communities from riparian zone in the Pacific Northwest, United States - 7_EM | ecosystem: Host-associated > Plants > Roots > Unclassified | place...
AAGCCCTATGCACCAGAGAGAGCGACATGATGCTCCAAGAATGAACCGCTGAGGCACCCTCCCCCCCCGCTTATCTCCTCACCCGTTCATGGAATTAGGGAAATTCGTGGCCGGGAGAATCCACCAAATGCGCTCCGCCAAAGCGACCTGGCAGCCCACCCCTCCTGGTTTAACGAAGACCCTGATACCACCTGTCCCGGGTGCAGGGCCGAACAAGAAACCTTTCAATATGCCATCCTCCCCTGCCCTGCCCGCTCCCGAGCCCGAGACCCCCTACTGAAAGACGTCACCGACGTCAACGCGGACTGTCCCATCTGGAACGATCTCCATCTCATAAAGGCTCTCGGCCAATACATCACTAGCACCAGGACCGGTTTTCCCCCGGAAATGGACCTCGAGTTTTGCCCACTTTCCCGACGAAACACTCCCTCCCCTTCCCCGCAAATGTAATGCCTTTCGTAGAAAGTTTTATTACTTTTTTCTTGGTACAAGACCCCATTAAATTTTTACCCTTGCAATAAGCACAGATTTCGTTTATGTATTAAATTTTCCTTTACTATTTATCTCATACGAGAGTGTTGGCAAATGATTCCAGCCAAGTATTTTTCAGACTTTGTGGGGCAATCGGGAATTAGTTTCCTTTGTATTTTGTTTTTGATTTATAGGTTTTGTTCTTTCCATAGCTAGCGCTACACGAAGCTTCTTGTACCTAAAAACAATAAACACATGATAAAAATAAAAAAAATAAAAAAAGGCGCGGGATTTGTGTCACGAACGATCTCCCCTACCCACCCGGCGATTGAAATCTCAACACCATGAGAAATCATCCTCAAACATCCACCCCGTCTCCCCTCCTCGAATGGCTCTTTTGCCTAGTAGGGTGACGCTACCACCACCCCTCTCCCCTCTGATTCCCTTCTGATCTTCCTGATGCTTTGGCAGCCTAGTTGTATGGGGTTTCACGGTCACTGTCCCCTCCCTTCTCCGCACTTGCTTTGCTATCTTACCTAGCATTTGCAAGGTCGGCAACCCCTTTTTCATCAATGGGGCGGTAGCAGTCTCGGGTTATCATCGAAGTAGTGGCCCTGGTGGCTCTGCTCCCTGGTATTGCACTATCTCCTTGGATCACTATTCGGTACAGTTGGCATTGTCGAAAATTCGTGATCTCGTTTGGGCCCTCCCTCCCTCGTACTTCCACTTGAGTGGGCACACACCTCCTACCACTCACTCTGTCTTCGCCCTGTGGCTCGGTTAATGCCTCACACCCCCCCCAACTCGGTCACTTTGGCGCCTGGCCACCACTCACCTCGCTTTCTCTAAGGACTCGTGGACTCCATTGGCCTAACCCATCACACATTTTAGCTTCAGCCTTGCGATCTGGTCTATATGGTCCAGGTACATTTACCCTCGAGTATGGCTGTGGTTTGATGCTGTTCACAGTTAGGGATTGTTAAAGGCCTTCCGGGTGGATGGGCTTTCTCTGGTGTTTCCTCTACAAATTTGGTATTTTTGGTTTTTCTCACTATTGGGTTTTTTCTTGGGTTTTCAGTAGATGCTTTCTTTTGGTCGCGAGTTTCATGTATATTTTGTTCTAGTTTTCAGCGCCCAGGCGCTTGGTGCGGGTTTTAGACTAGGGGTTTTTCTCCCACAGTTTCCACCGCCTTGACGATGAGTTTCACTAGGTGGAAGTTTGTTGCGGCCATAGCCTTTGCAGCTTTACACCATTTTTGTACTTATTGCTTCCGCCTTCAGCCTCAGCTAGAAACAACATTTAAAATATGATTTAAAAAAAGAAAAAAAGAAAAAAAAAAAGGCGTGGGATTTGGGTTCTTTACACAACCATCTAAGTTCTTTCACATACTTTACTTTCAATACAAAGATCTTTCATCTATTACATCTTTGGGAAATTAAAACACGAGTCTCTTACACGAGCCTCGTAATCGATACTACTAGATTGGAGTCAAGGGACATAGCTATTGCAGTAGCTATCAGGCTAAGAGAAGTGATCGTTAGCCAACTATCGGTTACCTGCTGCAAGTATCACCAGGAGGAGAGAGGATTGCAACATTTCGAGAGAGCAGAGTGCATTGTTGATAGTCTTAGAATGATTATGTATCTAAGGACGGAAGATACCAACATCAAGAAGTTGCAAGATATTGGTCATACAGGATAGAAATTCGAAGGGAATGTTCTGATTCTCACGATATTTAATTATAAAGTCACTCTGCCAGTGAGAACTATGGCTGTCGAGGAGAAGCATACCCCAATGTTCATTAGACTCTGCCCCTACATGCTTAATGAAGTGATTCAGCCAGGTGAGTGCAATGTTCTCATTAGTATATCCCGTAGGTGATATGGTAATTACTTCAGCTCCAGTTAGGCTTTCATGTATCCAACTTTCCATAATCTTTTCCCCTGGACATATGATGACAGAAGGAGAGGGAGAGTATCCATCTCCGCATATTGCTTCAATAATTGTAACAGACTGACGATTCTCACAACTTGGGGTATACAACTACTAGACTTCTGTGGGAACAATGACAACTTCCCCCGCAGGACATCCAATTCTTACACCTGATTCATCCATGTTGTAAATATACTTGGCCTTATCGATGTTGTACTTTGACCGTGCATTCCGATAGTTGACAAAAAATGTTTTCAAGTCCTCTTCTGTGTGGGTCATGATGCGAGCTCTGGCGATAGACTTTGTTTTAATTATATCCAGAGTTGGGTTTTCCTTTAGCCATTACTGAAACCAAACCTGAGAAGGTGGATCCCACTGCTCTGCCTAGCGAAGATGGCTAATTGCTGCAAAAATAATTGCTGGTGTCACTACTATTCCCATGTTCCACTACTGATGGCAAAACCGATAAACTGCTACTTCTTGTGACTCCGTAAGAATAATGTTGTTGCCACCCTGTCGATTAAAAGGGCCTGGTGTATTACGTACTTGTTTCCTCTGACAAAGCTGGCATGCTCGAATTGAGGCGGCATTGACATTGAACATTTTGGCTGCCGTAGTTGCTGTTTCGGTAGGTTCCTCTTCAAGCCATTTCAAGGCTCTATCCAGTCATTGCTTGATTTCAAGCCTTTCGCTAATATCTGTCATCGTAATTGCTGATTTCGTATTCCTGGTTGAATATTGCTGATCTGGTGCTGCTAATTGATTATGATCGTTAAACCGAAACTCACTGGCAAGAAAGATAATTCAAATTTATTATTTTCAACCTATCTTATTTACATTGAAAACAATAACACAACAAATAAAAAAAATGGCCATTGTGTGGGGGTCTATTGTATTGTGTTCCATTGTGTTGCGTTCCATTGCATTGCACTTGCTTTTATATTGCGTTGCACTTGCTTTTCTGTTGTATTGCAATGTGTTGCACTTGCTTTTGCGTTGCACTTGCTTGTCCCGACTATGAGCAACGCGAAATAGTAGGGGAACCGGCTATTTTCAGTCATGGTTATTTAAAGCTACCAAAGCTGATTGTATGAAACTGAAAGATTGGCTATGGTAAGGAGAGGGTAGGTCTGGGGTAAATGTTCAAGGCCCCTTAAAAGCAAAGATTTCTCTGACGTAAGCTACCGAGAGAAATCCCCAGCTTATCCCTTCTAGGTCAGCCAAGTAATGACTAATAAACTAAATAGTTACCGCCTCTCCCCCCCTTCTATGACACCCTCATTTCAGAGGTTTGAAATTTCCCTTCATCCTCGATGTCCTCCTCTCCTCTCCCCTTCCCCAGGAACTCTTCCTCATCTTTTGGTCCCTCTTGTCCCTTCACCCTCCTTAAACCAATCCCCCCAGACCCACCCGCCCCGCCAACAGCTGTTCTTCGGCGTCTAGAAGGCGAAAAGAACAGGGGAAGGAAGGAAAATCAATTAGGAGAACACTTTTCAGGTGTTGCACATCCCTCCGCTAGTGCATATGCCTATGACTACAACTTCAGAGTATGGCTACTCTCCAACAAGTCTATCGCTCTCTATACCGAGTGATCTTTTGTGAAACAAAAAAACTGAAACTACATGGTATAATCTAGAAATTTCGGAAAATCAGTTTTTTCTACGGGAACAGCCTGTGATCCAGATTCTTGATCTGAGCTCCAGATTTTTCCAGATTCCTGCGGGAAGACCTCCAATAAGATGCTTATTATACAATTTTTTTTCTTTTTAAAAAAAAGAGCCTTCTATAGTACCGTAATATCTACTCTAGTCTACTCTCCTTCGCTGGTCGAAACGCGATCTGGGAATAGGTCCTCGGCACCATCTAACCTCCAAAAGCCTTCGCACTTGAGCACTCACGCTCGAGCACTCACACGGCACATTATCCACCGGCACGCCCTAGCCCACGCAAACACCCCAAATCCGGCCTCCAACCCAGGCCCGCCCGGAAACCACCTATCCACTATACGAAACCAGACGAACGAAAAATACTCAGACAATAGACACCCGGCTATTTCCCAAAACGCCATGCAACCCATTGATCCCAAAACAGCAACGAACAGCGCCTCCCCAAATCTCCCAAATCTCCCAAATTAAACAAAGGAAATATAGGAAAGGAAAGGAAGACACCAACGTAACGAATAGTGTAAAAGTGAGTGGGCACCTTGCTTAGACCACCAGTAGAAAGGCGAATAAAGCCTTTACGAAGCCTCGGTTTCTACACCTGGCCTTCTGGGCTCCATCGCGAATTTGCCCTTAAGGTCTTTTCCCTTCCCTACTACGCCCCTCCCGACCCACGCCAACGTCCGCGTCCCCTTCCACTGCATGGCGCCCCTTTCCCGTCTGTGCAACTCTCGGATCGATTCCTTCTTACGGCTTAATCTTCGCTTGATCTCTCCTATCGGATTCCTCCCTCCGCTTCCTTCTTCTTCTTCATCGCTGTCTGTGTCCTCCCCACTGCTGTTGCCCGAACTACCGCTACTTGTCGATGATGCGTCGTCGTGATGGTGGTGGTGGTTGATGCATTTTACCGCACGGCATACATCGTCCATTGCATCGAGTTTTCGATGCGTTGGTGTTAGGCCTCTTCGGAACCGAACAGTTAATACCACGCTTCCAACACATTTCCCGGTGCCCACTGCGTCTCCATAATTCTGGACAAAGCGGTCAATGTCCTCTGGCTGGTAGACACCTAATCGGACGGTAGTCACCTCGTCGTCCGGAATATCCTTCAACCAAAGCATAGCGACTGCAAGACATTTATCGCGCCGGACGACAGAATCCCTTCTAAAGTAAAGTATACATGGCACGGCATATCGATGTCGAACTGATAAACGAAAACGTTTATTCTCCAAGGACCACCCGGGAGCAGTAGAAACAGCAACAGGTTGGTGTGCGTTTCTCTTACTGAGTGGTGTTCGAAATGTAAGATATCCGGCACCCGCAACTTGCCCGTCAGTGATATCTTGCGCAGAAATGAACCGTGATACAATTTCTACCGAACCGATGTCTGCTCCCAACATCTGTTTCGGTAACGAGGTATCGATCGAACGGAAGAGCAATGATATTCTAATCTTTCCATAGCCCACGCCCCCCTGGATAGGATAATATCTCGAGATGACACTCGAATTCTGAAACACCTTACTCAACTTCAATTCCACCGCTCCCAATATAGGATCGCTTTCCCTATTCCTTGAATCTTCAACAACAACCAGCACAGTAGTTTCCCTATAGTCTCTAACAAACCTTTCCGTGCCGGCGTTGAAAAACGGCTTGCTAGTCATTGGCTTTACGCGAGTTTTGTAAATCTTCTGGTGATCGAGAATGATTGAACAGTATGCCGACGGAAGGCTGGAGGATTCCTCTTCCTCAATCGCTTGGGTCTGCTCCTTTCGAAGATGTGGGTTGGAACGCGATTTCGTGCCGCTAACTATGTGGGTTTCGAGGGCGACAATATTATGGATCTGGATAGACAGAATGCCTGAAGGGAAAAACGGCACTGGAGGAACATGGGTTACACGAGAATCCCTAGGCATAGGTTTGCTGTCGGGGGATGACTTGAGGTCGGGATTGTTCTTTGCTCTCATTAATCAACCGTTAACAGGCCGAATAGATTTGGGCAACTCACCTTCATATCATCCGGCAACCTCTCATCAGCGCCATCAGTGCGAGCGCTTTCATTCAACTCAGCTTTCCCATGAAATACCACCGACCAGTTTAAATGGCCGGGCACTCTCTTCCCTCTCTCATACCCCCGCAAACTATCCCTTCTCTTGTAAACCTTTCCCCGATTCCTCACCAAATCCGTGACATCAACATCTATTCTACCAACCAGGTCATCCGCTGTAAACCTATCCGAATCCCATAGCTCTACACTCAACATCTCACCCGCCTTCACCTCATCAGCGTTAACCAACAACACAGCTGTCTCGTCCCATACAGGGCTCAAATCGCCGAAAATTATCCTTGTAGACCAAAGCGGCTTCGCGAATTTCGAGTAGCTCAAGGTTACGTAGCAGTCGCTTTTGCCGTTTAGATCGGCTGCCTTTACAGCATCTGCAGAGTGCATATGCACCACGAGTACCCCGATCGCATTGGTGTCCTTCTTGATATCGTCACCTGTAAGAATTTTGGAAACATCAAAAGTGTAATTCGACGGTGCAACGTATGATTTAGCGGCGGCACGGATGGAAGAATTGATAAAATCACTGATGAGCGGAAGGTTCATGACATTGAAAAATCGTTGATTTAGCGGGACGGCAGCTATCTCGATCTTTGGCATCCCAAGAAGGGTAAAGGTTGCGAGTTTGATGAAGGGGGGGTCAGGGATGGTTTGCAGTTTCAGGCGACCTATAATAGAAAGCGTGAGCAAAAAAGCAATGACGATTAAGATTTGGAATCAAGGCAAGCCTTACATGTCCCAGTGCAACCACGAAGCTCAACCCATACGGCTGATAAATTTTGTTAACCGAATTCATGAAGGCAAGGATACGGAAAAAGGAACTCACGAATCGGTGTTCCCAAAACCCCCTCTACTCCTAACGTAAGGTAGATCAATAAACTTGCATTTTTCGCTTTGCTTGCCGCGTCGCTGCCGCTCGGACTCGCTCTGTAGGCAAAAGCAACTTCCAAGGAGACCCATTCACCGACCTCCTCCTGCTCATTCAATCTCTCATTCGCACCCTTTTCGCCGCCCTCGCTGAGCCACCTCACGGACAGGATTCGAATTGGCGTGGCCCCTTGGCCAACGCTGGTGATCTTCACCTGGCTCACCACGGGAGGCATTGACCCTTGCATGACATCCTCAATCAGATCGACGAGAGTAGAGAAGAGGTCGGCATTGATTTGAGGCCACAGTTTCGAGATGGCGCCATTGAGCCATTCAACCGATTCGTTGCCCTCCGGGCCTGGAGTCTTCATCCTCTAGTTAATTTTGTCAGATAGAAGCCACCTCCAAAGCGATACGGGTAACAAACCTGATTCCCGCGATCAGCTTGTTCATAAAACACTACGTCTGCCCATAGACCCTCTACGCGCCGCCACCACGATACAACACTTCCGATAACGATGAGGATAGATATTGAATACGGCAAGTGAAGTACACCATTGAGAAGGACAAATGTCGATGCTATGAAGGCCATATACCTTACCGTGAAGCTCCGGAACTGCAAAAGTTAGCAAAAGCGCAGTGAAGGGGTAAGGGAATGACGGAGGCTACCTCTTCCATAAACTGAGACCATAATGTTGGCGGGTAGGCATCTGGTGCTGTCAGTGGAATTTCAGACGGAGGAGCATATTTCGCATCGCAGATCTTGACACTATCAAACCCACCCCCAAATTAGCCAAGCCAGCCCCACTGAAAATGAAATACCAAGGAAACAGACAAACTCACTCTCTCCCAGTAATCGGATCGGAAACCAGGGTAGAATGCTCTTCTATCTTTCTCCTCCTCTCCTCGTCTAGCTGATGGTCCGGGCTGGCCTGTCGATGCGGATAAATCTCCCACAGAGAGCCAATTCTCGGGACCGGGTTTCTCCCTGAGTAGAATCGCGGATCGGCCTTGGGTTGGTTAACATTCCTCCTCTCGAAGCTGGTGGTGGAGCGTTCGGGAAGGGGGTCAAGACTCTCAGCAGAGGACCTGTTGGTCAGGAGTGAAGGGCAACTGGCTGGTCTGGAAGGACAGTTCATTGTTACTGCCCGGGGGCATCTAGGTAATAATGGTAAGGGAGGTGAAGGTGGAGTGAATCAAGGTGTTGCAGGGCAGTATATAGAAATTGAGATAAAGTCTCCGTCCCACAAACTTAACCTTCAGAGTGATGAGGTAAGGCCTATAAACGGGTACTGCACAAGCACCGGGATGATACGATACCAGGCGAGAGAAGTATCCGGACATGCAACGTACCATCGGAGAGATTGGAGGAGAGGCAGGAATAAAGTGGTGTACCAGTGCAGAGTGCAATGAAGTAGGAAGACGGGGCAGACGAGTCTAGTCTACTAGTAGTTGGACCATAGAAAGCCTGAAAAAGCCTGAAATGGAAAAAGTTTAGAAGAAAAGAAAGAAAGAAAGTAGTACCCGAATAATTTCGGAAGGAAAACAGGGATATTTCAGGGATACCTGTATTTCACTTCACGCCTTTTCTTCAATGTGGCGCTCACCTTTCCCCTGTGTTGGGACGAATGGAATAGGACGACGCCAGTGGGTAGGGGGGTAGGAGAGATAAAAGCTTGGCCAATTCCCCCCTCGCAAAGACAAGTTGCTACAGAACAGAGCAAGAAGTGGAAGAGGAGTCCGTACTGCTATGCATAGAGCATACTGGCAGCAGAAAAGAGAGGGAGAAATATGTTGCATGCCAGTCAGTACTGATAGGGGCATTTGCCCACACGACGGGTTTAACTTGATTTCTCGGGGGTTGGTCGGGTGCAGGCAGACCATCAGCGTCATCTCAGCTCAATTTATTCCAGAGTGTTACAAAACCGGATGTTGCCGTCCTTCCGAAAGGCTTAGCCTGAACAATGAAGTGAAAAGCGTTACGCGTCCAGTCCTGGTAAAGCCACAAAGAATGCTCTGGCCCGTCCCCTGCGTTACGGAGTAAACCATCATACTGGTGTCACCAATACTGTACCGTGCCGGTATAAAAGTCACGGCCTGTCCGGGTAGATTACCGTACTCTATGATATCACAGTATACAAGTACTATACTTTATCCTCTCCCATTTCAAATGAGCAACCGGTTCGAAAACTCGGGCTCAAAAGAAATGAACAAGCTGAGCATTCAATTTTGGCGCGCTTCAAGTTCATCACTGCCGGTAGGGATGGAGTTAGAGCAAGGTCAAACAAATGGAACCCTAACCCTAACGCAGAAGCGATGGAAAGGGGGTTAAACCCGGATCATCTGTTTTGCCGCTGTTGTCTCAACCAACGTCAGACGGGCCTCAACGGTCGTCTTCCCCAACGTGTCTCCAAAGCCGCCCTCCCTTCCAAATTGATAGGTCAGTGAGAAGTGCACATTCTCACGGTTTGCTTTGCTTTCGCCGCTTTGACAAATCGCTGCGCGACCCTTACACCAGACACAAAATATCACTTATATTTGAAATCCCGCACACCATCTGAGTACCGTACTCGAGTACTATACTCGAGTACCGGAATCTGTGCTGTGCAGTGCCGGGACCAGTGGCGATCATCCTGCAGTAAACGCGTAATCGTGAAACCCCTCAACAAAAAAGGCCCACCGTACTGTAGGTTAGAGGCGGGAGGGTCGTCCTCAAACAGCGAGATACCGTGCCCACCAGCATATTCCAGTGGAAGTCCGAATGCCACGTCCACCACTTAAGCAGGCCTACTGTAGCGGGAAAGACTAAACTAGCCACGTTCAAGGTCGTAGCTTACCGGTATGCTGTGATGGCTCTTATGAATCCCCTCCGCCACATCATCGCACGTGAACTCTAGCGGGGGCCCTCATGGGATGTGTGGCTTCTCACACACAGGGCACTCGCTGGTACCGGTAGGTCATACAGGTACGAGCCTCAATCTCGAGTGGCGGAGGAGACCCAGCACACAGCAGAATTATATATAATTCCGACCAAACTACAATCGCATACGGTAGCATTCGCGGGGTACCGGTACTGGTGGTCTCCCCTCGTATCTCCGACAACCTTAGCCCTTCTGTGAAACTCATCCCCAATCACCGATACTATACTCGAGTACTACGATGGTACTCATAGTTTTCTTGAGATGAGCAAACACTACATGACACCCCTAACCCCGCCACCCTAATACCACTTCGGACCCTGGAGCGTGGCACATCTCGGACGAACAATCAGCACACCGCTGACCCCCGATTTGCATGCGAATGTGCAGCGTGGTCAAAGAACCTACCAACACTTGCTGCCAGCGCCCCACAGAATAAGAGCATCCTCTAAAAACACCTTGCTGCTAAAATACCTTATCGGAGAAGAACCGGTGGGGATTCGCCGAATAAGTTACGGCTATGCTCGGCTTCTACTAAGCTACTGGTAGGCTTGCTGCTTGTGTGATGGATGATATATACCTTGAAAGCCTGGACCGGATCGAGCCGAATTTTATTGTTTGTCTGCTCTGCTGAAGTAGAGGATTTTCCACCCAGAGCCCTGTTACCAGTGGTTTTCCGGTCATTCTTTATATCCCGTTTATCAGAAATTCTATGGTATTTGCAAAAAGTACTCCCGTAAAAACGCCCCTCCCGTACCCATAGCGTATTGGTATTAACCCCTGAGAGTATTTTGATTTCCCTAGCCTCTGCCAGTACTGTGCTCACCACGACACCCATGTTTTCCTGTGCGATTGCTACCTGTGTTTGTGCCATATATCGGCAGGGCTCGGGATGCTCGAGCCAGGTTTGAGTAGCGTTCTCGATGCGCTTGAGCAAGCCGCGCCTTCAGCAAATTAGAATTTTATGATTCGTGCCGAACACTGTAACTATACCGCAGACAATCTTAGTTTGGTCGCTACGTTGAGCCCAATCTAGTCCAGCTCTTGTTTGGTACTCCTATTCACGTTAATCGTATTCTGGTGGGGTGTTGGTGTTGCTTATGTAAATTTGCTTCTCTAATATTGACAACACTCGCTGATCTACTCTAGTTGCCATGTTGGGTCCAGAAACGGCCTTAACAATTTGCGGCATCTCCAGCACTTCCCTTCACCAGACCTTCGTTCTCATGGTTCATCTGCCGAACGGGGTATATAAGGTTAACTTTAGTGGCCTACTCGAAGGAAGATATTTGTGTGGCAGCTACAAATGCTTGCTAGGTTTTGGGTCTTTATGGATAGTCCAGTAGAGTATGTTTCTGCTAGCCCTATACTCGCCTCTCGTGTGCTAATCCATAATGGAGGGCTGCTTGTTGTAGAAATTTGTGGTTCAGGTCGGTGGTGCTGGGGAAGCTTCGGGGATATATTAGTAAGCGGGGGGCTCACTAGATATCTGAATCCTGGATTCTAATTACGTCTATTCTGCATGTGTATCGTATCACGATATATAGGGGCTTTCTTGGTATCGCGGAGCGTTAGCTACTCTCGGTAGCTCGAGTACGTGTCCTATCCCTCGGAGGTTATCAACTGACTCGGCAGTTGGTGGAGGTACGAAATGTAGTGTGGTTTTTATTGTGCATTTCTGTACTACTAGGTGTAGCTGACGTTCTGTGATAGACAAATCGTCGATGTTATTCTACTCGAGCAGATAGCCTAGAGATGAACCCTAGCCACCCATCTCTCGCCAGCACACCGGGTTGTTATCGAGGGTATCGGTAGTCCATGTACTTGGTAAGCTATTGGATTTACCTTTAGCTATATGGGTCCCAATGTCGTCATGAGCTTTTATTTTGACTTCACATAACACTTTTCTGGATCTATTTTTTCCTTTTCACAGCTCAGTTGAAGGTTTCTCCAAGCGCATCGTTGGATGGTCATGCCCACCAAAGGGATGAATGGCTATTTCAAGATCACTAGCTAACTCTACGGCTACAAAGGAGTCTACGGTCCTAGGATTAATCTATCATGGGTGTGAGTTTAATGGGAGTTTGGAAAAACTTTTCTCTTGGGGTGGCAGTTATTCGGAACCACTGGCGTCGCGTCTAGCCAGTTATTGTAGGATACAGTACATCTCTCCTAATTTGGACAATGGAAAGTTAATGATTAAGATTATCGGCTAACTTAGTTCTCAACTTGGAAGCCAACGTTTGCTCAAAGACAAGGCTCGATGAGCTCCGAGGGCCAATGGATCGCTCGGCACTTGTCCCAGGCTAGAATTACCCGAAAATAGCGGGAGCGGGGCATATTTTGTATTGGCGTCCCGATACACATATATTTTTTACCATCTACCTCCCCCAATCACTATTTTCTAGCTTAGGACAGGGAGTAGACTATCGGGGGATAGATCATTTTATCATCGATCTAGAGTCTAATAAATAGCCTTCCCGGTATTGGATTCCTTAACAGCCGGGTTAATGCTAGGATTTACCGAGCCGGGAGCCTGATACAACTTCGCACAAGTGCTGTGCTCGAGTACAAGTACCGATACTTGCACAAGCCTAACCGAATATCACCTCCAAGTTAAGGGTCCTGGGGCAGTCGAACCGCTACTCACGTGTTTTTCGTACAAGTACTCCGGAGTATCCTCCTCTCAGTTCAAGGGCCCTTGTCATTTTTACTAGGTTTCTGTCTTTGATTAAAAAGTGTAACGGATTTAGCTAACTCCAGGGCTTAGCCATCCCCCCCCCCGGGATAAGAAAGCCAAGGAGAAGAGAAGAAAATCAGTGGGATGCCGACAAGAGAAAAATAATAACAATCAAAACCTTAATTTCTATCGACCTAGTTGGAGGATGGCAGAGAACTCTTGTCCTACTTTAAGGATTAAGGAGCATTTGTTGCCAACCATAGGGGATGTGTTAACTGGAGGATGTGAAATACTAGCGACATATTGGTCGGGACTCTAGTTTATCAAATTCCTGGGCGCGGCCCCTGTAGAAGAGGCCATAGATGAGGTGACTCTTTTGATTCCCATGGCCGGCGGTGGTCTGGGGGGATGCCGTGGCAGTAGAGTAGTATGGTGCGAGCAAGTTAAATCCTGGTCTCACGGCGGGGACCATCCTACAATCTAATGAAGCTTCAAGTTCGGTCTTGTGAGGTTGATTTGGTGTTTAACCCCGTATCAGCCCTCCTAACCCGGACGACACAAGAGACGGGGTAAGGAAGATCCATGGAAAGGAGCTTGTGAACCTGTATAGTATAGGAATACCGGTCTCCGATAATAAACTGGTTGCGGTTTCGGCTAGTCGAGTGACTGGGGGTGTTGCATATGGTAACTCGGCAAATGTCTTCGTGAAAGGGAGTTTCTCTTTGGCCTAGAGGGGGGGAATCGCGCAATTAGAATCTGTGTGTAGGGGCAGCCCGTTTCAGATGGCTTTTTCTAAGTGGCTATATAAAGGGAACTGGATCCTTGGTTTCTTATTAGTTAGTTTATTTATCTTTAAACTGACGGAATATGCTGGGTCCCTTTTCTCGATTGATTTCTGGCACCGCATTGTTAGCGGTGGTAGTAAATGCGCAAGTAGAAGCTTGGGGACAATGCGTAAGGCCACCTCTAGGAAACCGCATCTCTATTTTTATGGCGAAGCTAACTTAATAATAGGGTGGAGTTGGTTGGAAAACAACTTGTGTTTCCGGCGCCGTCTGTATAAAGATAAATAATTGTAGCTTGATAATATCAATTTCAATTCAGTTCAAGACTAGTACTTTGTGACAGACTACTCCCAATGCATTCCCGGAACGGCAACAGCGACAAATACTGGGGGAGCTACCTATACAGCACGGGCTACTTCCGCTTATCCTGGTCTTAACACACTTGCGAAGGCAAAGGGAAAGGTCTACTTCGGTTCCGCGACTGATAACCCAGAACTCACTGATGCCCAATATCTGGCACTCTTGAGCAACACCAAAGAATTCGGACAAATAACTCCCGGAAACAGTATGAAGTGGGATGCCACCGAGAGCTCAAGGGACACCTTCACCTTCACCAGGGGTGAAACCATTGTAGCACTCGCCGAAAAAAACGGTCAAAAGGCCCGAGGCCACAAAGATTCGCAACATGGCCATCGCCTCTCGAGGCAGCATAATGGAGTGGGGTTTGCCCACGTTAGGCTGATTGGGGTTAACATCGTTCCGATCCAACAGCATCCTGCCTACTTCAGCATTCCCCATTCTCACAGCCCATAAGAGTGGTGTTTGTTAACGGGAGTCAGCCTGATTCGGATGGATATCTCCATGACCTAGGAGTTGGTTCACTACCCTAACTTTCCCGCGCTGGGAAGCCAAAGAGAGTGCTGTTTGCTTATCATATCCCAGCACGTTTGGGTTGACGTCATTCTTTTCCAACAGCAGCTGCACTAGTTCAGTTAGGAGATGAGATGTAGTTGATTCAATGGTGAACCCCCATCCCGGCATTGCCAAGACCACCGACGCGGGCACCAATCCCGAGGGCTCCCTTACGGCCGAATTCGACGGCGACCAAACCGAAGGGTTCATCGCGAGAGGGGATTAATGCAAATTCGGCGCCGCTTTAGAATGTTAGCATCTCCGACCAGAGAGCATCAAGAATGGGGGAAATATAATGCCTAAAAATGAACGGCAGTAAACTCGGGTTTTGAGTAGACGCTCCCGAGACAAACCCCCACAAGCTTCTGTAACTTCATAGTAGCAAACCTCCCATAAATATCAATAACCGGGCCAATGAACAGCAGCTGCAAGTTCTTGTTCTCTTTAAGCAACTGCGGTGCCACATCAGCGATCAGATCAATCCCCTTCTGTATTGACCACCTCCTCACCACCAGCAATTCTGCATTCGGTTCTGTTCCAGACCAGTCCACTCCTGGGCATGATGCTTCAGTTCCGCCCTCCCAGCTTCAAACTCCGCGTCCACAACCGTCTCGGTACTATCCCTCCGCCTCGGGTCGTAATCTCCAGTGTCCGTCGGATCCGGATTCGGCAATTCTCCAACCCCAGAAAGTTCCCAGAAAAAGGAGTATCGGGTCCAACTGCTTACCATACTTTGCTGAAACGCACGGGGACCAAGGTTTTTCCCCATCAATTGCGCCATCACACTAAGTCCTCAGATTTTAATCTTGATGCCCCAGTCCTCGATGTCGTACTCCAGCGTCGCGATGAGTACCGAAGACCGCTTCGGCAGTGTCTGGCTCATAGTGGTCAACCTCGATGTGTCTACGCTCATATCCGCTGTCCTCTTCTAGTCGGTAACGGCGACGTTTGAGTTATCCAGGCACCCATAAAACATTGATTTCGCGAATGCGATCGGGAGCGCTTTATGGCTATTCCCTTCGTGTTCGTCTTAACCTGGTAGAAGCCCGTCATGAATGTCCATATCGCGACGAAACCCGTGAGCTCTGGGACCGCGAACAACAGGGCGAGGATCGCAATCTGGATAGGGCTAGAGTCCGCGAGGATCAAGCAGCATCCTCACGATCCCTTCTCGCCGCGTCTAAACAGCTAAAGCGAGCGCGGTTCTACTAGACTAGGTACTAACCTCATTGGGGTTAGTGTCACTCCGGCTCAGTAGTAGCCTCACGATCCCAGCATGCTTCTCCTGAACAGCCATGATGCGTCCTGCTCTGCCAGTACGAGTGTCACTTATATTGGGTTTGATATTGCCGTGGGAAAAGAGAAGGAAAGGAGTGGGAGGTGAAGTTCTGGGAGCTAAAATTAGGAGGAAGAGTTCTAGGATTAGGAGAAGCCGTTGGGGGAGAACCGCGGAGAAGGCAAGGAGGAGTCCCTCGTCTAAAGCCGAAGGAGGAAGAGCAGAAGGCGGGAGATAAGGATAATGGGATAATGAGCCTTGTAGTTTACGGGAGTGATGGTTAGGACAAGATCCCAGTGCTATGGTAATGAAACTGTAGTTGTGTTTAATGTGAGGAAGTTTTCTTGGGTAAATTTACATCTTCAAAAAGGAGAGGGAGGGAGGGAGGAGAGAAAAAGAGGAGAGAGGAAGGGAAAAGGAGGTGGGGAGAGGCGAGGAGAGGGGAGGGAAAAGGAGAGGGGGAGGAGAGAGAAGAGGGGGAACTCCGAGGGCTCAGGTTGTTTGGTTGGAAATGGAGAATATTCAAGTTCTTATTCCTGAAGAAGAAACCCCACGAGGAAAAAGAAGGAGGGGGGAGGAGAGGAAGAGAGAGAGGGGAGGGGATATCACGGGTTGTCACTCGTGACAGCTGCAGGGTTCGAACGGTAGGGTAGGGTAGGGTAGGTTACCATACGGTATGGTACAATTCTTTGTGTTCACTATGATGCGACTTAGACGGCAGTGAAAGCTATCCAACCCATGAGGCGGAATACAATCTCCGCCCCATCGCCAGTGGTCTTCGTTATGCCGTTGGCAGGGTGCGACTCTAGTGCTCGTGCGAGCTGAAATACCAGTTGCCGATGCCCAGCTCAGTGGGATGCTGGATTCTAAAAGGTATTGATAATAATTCCCGGCACAACATCTCGCCCGTTACCTCACTCATCCTACTATACACTGCCATAACGGCAGTTTTGCTGGAGCTGCTACAGTAGGTTTGTTCTCAATGAACAGCTCACGCCGAGATCACAAACACTCTAAGCCCTCCTCCTCAGGATACAATACGGTGCCTGAAGTCTACTAACTAGATGCACTGATCCAAGCCAGACTCCCAAGGGAATATCAATTTAACTTAACTTATTCTATCATACTGACTTAAATCTAATCTACCGTAGCAATTCACGGTACCCCAAATCCTAATTATGTAATACCGAAAGAATTACTATACCCCATCTCCAAAGGAAAAAATCTATCCCATGCAAAATATAATGCACATCTAGAAAAAGAAAGAAGGGAATCCTAGCCATGCAAGAAAACAAGAACAAAAGAACTCCACCCGAAACAAACAAAAAACAATAATTAAGTCAAGCAGGGTATGTAAAATGGAGAAAGGGTATATACAGAGTACTATCGTGATAACTATGAACCTATTAAGGCTTCGTCAGCTGTTCCTTCCTAAAAAACTTAAAATAACCTGCACAAACCAAAACCTGAAATCCTAGTCCAAGGTAAAAGTAAATCTTCCCGAAAACCTCCGCATCGTCTCCGAATCTCTAAGAGCTAAAGTCGGGGGACACTCCCAGGACCAATATTATTCGGTGCGGTGGCCCTAGCCGCAATAGTAGCCAACGACCTAAGAACTTGAGCGCCGATAAAGATGAAAGCAACATGCATACGCGTAAGTGTTCGTAGGAGTATCATCCCATGGCTGGCCCCCTGGATTGAGTCAAGCACCTCGAGCCAGAGCCAGAGCGAGCGCCCAATAAGAGCGCTATCTTCTGGACCGCCAGCCCACGGGAGGTACACACCTATATTAGAGATACCCCGAGCATCTGGCACCAACGCGGGGTACTGAGAACCCAACTTCCGCCCCTGTGCCTCACCAGAAAACTGGTAAAGTGTAAGCCTTTCTTCGTAGGAAAGTAGTGTAGAAAGCGGATGAAAAGGGAATGAAAGAAAAAAAGATCACGGGCCAGCTCAATGCTGTTCACAAAGATAAAATCGAAGAAAAGAAAGCCCGGACACAAAGGAAAAAAAGCGATTCACTCTCGCTAATCCCTTCACTCACGATGATGATGTACGGATAATCGTCCCTCTAGCAAACATGCAATGGCTTAAGGCCATTTAAACTAGTCCCGCTTCACACTTCCAGCCGGGCAACAAGATTATCTAAGCAACCCTCTCCACAAGATAATCACCGCTCTCCCACTCCCACCTCTAGTATTAACTCCGCATCTCTCGCTCAATCTCCTTTCAAGTAGAAAAAAAATAAAACTAAAACTAAAATCTGGCAAGGTAAACATTTAGCCAATTTCTCACTCGGCAGTACCAAGACTGATAGCGAAAACAGGGAGAATCCAGGAGTGCGCTTTTGAGAGCATGGCGAAAAGTTTAAGTATTTCGAACCAGACGATGACGAAGAAGAGTATTACCAGGAGCGCAATCTTCTATTGCGAGACGTGCGTGCAGCTCCAGTGGTAGAGCCAATTCTGACCATAGGGTGCGGAAAACCAGTAGTTCTGAATGATGACTGTGACGAAGAACCATTTCACGATATTGCGGCGAAGGATAGCACTATAGAAAGCGGGAACTTTATCGGGGAGTTGACGGTAATAGTTTGGTAGTCCAAATGCCAGGATGAGATAAATCGCCCAGAGAGCGACCGCGACTGGGATAATTATGGCCGCAGTGAGTGGGCTCGGAGCATTATCCTGTAGCACACTATCCACCGCGCGGGCCGTGAGTCTAGATCCCCAGTACTACGAGGCACCAACATAGATCTGCTGATAGCCTACGCTCTCGGCTAGGGAAGACGGCGGCACGCGGTCTAGTGCTAGGTCCCTATCAATATCTCGATAGACAAATGTAGAATCTGGCCCCCCAGTTTCGATTGATTCCGCAAACCTTGAAGTGGAACTTCGTTGGCCACTCGGCCATGAAGTCAATCTCCCACTTCCCGTCTTTGAGCAACTTCATCTCATTCTCAACCCTGGCATCGTATCCATAGAAATTAAATGGCTAAACAACAAAGTTCTACCAAACAAAAGCCAACAAGTGATATCCTGTATTCCATTCTTGACCTTCCATAGTCCTAGCCTTGCGAATGCGCCTAACCGTCTCAGACAATAGGAGATACACTACCCCATCCTGCCCCGCATTGACGGCATATCTGAGTGCGGAATTTTCCCTTTCGTCGCGTGCGTAAAGGTCGATATCAGGCCTTGCTAACAGTAGCTTCACTACTTCATCATGGCCGTAGCAGGCAGCTTAGGAGGGAGTGGTCTTCGTCCCGTGCAATCGGGTAGGTCCGGATTGATATCCAGATGACCCAGGAGTCCTTTCACTGCCCTAACTTCCCCGTGCTGTGCAGCCAACGAGAGCGCTGTTTGATCATTGTATCTGAGGGTATTTGGGTTGACGTCGTCTCTTTCCAACAGTAGCTACACTACTTCAGCTTGCCAGGGCTCGGCAGCGTCAAGAGGGGTGTTTGACCTCTCAAATCCCGGGCATCTGGCTTGATGATATGCTCCCCCTTCCATGGCCGCTTCGTTGTGCCAGACCAGGATTGCCGGTCAATCGTGGCGTTCCCACCATGGTAGGTTTGCTAAGAGCTTTAGCTGGAGCCCCACTTAGTCGAGTAGAGGAATAAATCTGCCCCCGCGGCTTTCAGCGAAACGTAGAAGCGCTCATTCACCTTATGTAGTAGGCCCAAGGTGTAATTCGCGGTGCGGGGGAAGACGATTGGGTTATCATGCTCTCCGATGCGGAAAAGGAAGTGATCTGTGGCCGCAGTGTAGAATATCCCGTTCTCGGCACTGGCATTGCGCAGGGTGACCGCGTGCACCCCATCGTGGACGTTTTTCAGCGTCGCTTTGAATCCGAAGGCGCCTGGTGGCACGCCAATGGTCTTAGGATTCGGTAAGTTTTGCACCTTCTCGCAGCGGATGTCTTCAAAGTGGGCTATTTCTTCAGGTCGTTGGGTTCTGGAACAGATGGTTATTACCTGTTTAGTATTGTTGTAGTTCATCTCGTGGGTGAATGTTAACCTGATTTCTATGTCTTGAGAGTTTCCAGGGGCGACTTTGGAAAGCACGCGGGCGTCGTAGCCTAGTGAGAAGCTCATGATCGAGGGACGATTTCCCACGAATTTCTCTTCGGGCACGTGGGCTTTGAAGCCCCATGCAGGCATTTAGATGCTGTCTAGACAACCGTGGAATTCCTTCACCGAGTCCACAAAGATCTCCTCCTTGGACGCCTTAAGCGTGTACTCTTCGTACGGGAAGAAAAAATTCTTTACGACGGTGTCCAATTTGAACAGTGCAAGGAGGTTTTTGTTCTCATCATCGCAATCGAATTCGAACTTTGTGGTCGCATTAGTTTTCGAAAAGACCAACCAGACGCTCTGGTTACTGCCTCCACCGAGCGCACCCAAATTCTGGACCCCATCGAAAATTGCCGCGGACAACGGACCAGATGCCCGTTTTCGTTGGTGTGCTGCTAGAACTGGGGAGGACAACCTCGTGGGTAAGGTCCGAAAGCTGCTCGAGATGAAAGCCGTCATTCAGAGTCGGAAATGCAAGGCGCATATGGTACATCGCCTTAAGAACGTTGTGAATGGCATTGCTTGGGTCACCATGATCAAGACTATTCCAATCGTCCTCACAGTCTCGAAGTGTTTTCTCGAGAGGGAAGTTGAAGTACTACGAAGAACCCAGCTTGTAGCATCCGTGGGTCCGCCACGCAAGGGCAGAGGACATCGCTTGGCGGCCGAAAATATAGTTATCGGGAGTGTTGTCGAGCACGTATATCGCTTGTTCTTCACCCGAGAGAAGCTGCCTGGATAATCATTAGCCTCGCTTATCACTTAATCCAGCCATGAGATATCACCCCGCTACCGCGGCAAACGTACCTTTAGAATACCCGGCATGACCAAGGTTGTAATGAACAGACTCAATAAAATCATCTTCTCACCATTTTTGATCGCAGGCTAGCGGAACACATCCTGATTTATGACACTATACATATGTCCTAGATAGAGTTGCCTAGTATTCGCGCTGACTAGGTCGTCACTGATAGCCATAGTGTTCCACATATCTACCCAATTCCCTGGAGTGTCGAATCCAGCCGTCAAGTTACCAACCATCCCCATGAACCTGGTCATAGATCTATAAACTGAATAATGGAGTATCCCTGCGTCGAGTGCATTCTTCCCTTTCTCACGGATAAAGTACTTATTATCAGAATCACTTGTGAGCGAGAACGCTCCCTGGACGTCCGTCGGTCGCATATTCGGCTGCCCAGATAAATAGCCCCAAAGGTACCGCCATCCGTGATCCGTCCCGGGATGAAGAAGTTCTCTTTACCGAACTTGCGAGCGCACTGTCTTACCGAGTCAGACCAGTCGCCGAGCATATCCACAGTGATCTAGGTCGCCTTATCGATGCGGCAGCCGTCGATGTCGAGTATTGCAATGGTGATGCAGGCGAAGTGCTCGAAGTCACTGTGTGCTAGAGTTAGCATCTTTTGTCGGATGGGAATGGTTAGTTGGATGGGGGTACTTACTCGTCGTAGCAGCCCATGACAGCAGGATACACACGGTAGCTGGTTTCTTGTTAGAATCGTGGATAGTTGCACTCCTCCTTGTAGTCATTATTGATTTCAAAGTCGCGGTACCTCCTTTCGCTTTTCCATTGGACTTTATGCTCAGCCAAGGCGAAGGGTGTTGTTGTGTTTAAGTAACCCTCGAAGCCGATTAAGTCACCCATACTATCGAACCGTCGGCTCGAGGGATTAGTAGTCGCTAGCCAAGGTAAGCTTACGTAGCCACGGTACAATCCTAGAAAACGTACATATCCCGTCCATGGATCTCGATGATAGCCTTTCTCCATTCCTCAATGTCTTCAAAGTGCCTATCAAAAAGAGTCGTCAAGTCAAGAGGGGAGTAACCATCCGCGCTCCAAGGCATGTTAATCTGCGGGGTTCCTGCAATGTAAATTCCCTAAGGTGAAAACTTATTAGCAACCAAGGTAAAACTTCCTGAAATTCACTACACAAACCTCGATACCCATCCCCTGAAGATAGTCCAAACTATCTATCAGGCCCTTCACATCACTGCGATGCCGCAATTGATTCCCCACAATGTTATGTTCAAACACCGCTCCATTCGCATCAACATTCCTCGGATCCCCATTAACAAAGTTATCCAAAAAGGTAGGGTAAAACGGAAACCTCTAATTCACAGGGGAGCCGTTGAAAGTGTGATTCTGCAATTCACCCTGGTAGTCATGAGGGTCCACGGCACTGACATTCTCATTCGAGTTATACCCGACCTCCTCGGGGACGTGAATGGGTGTATGGGCAAACTGAGAAATGAAATTGATTAAAAAAAGACTACGAGAAAAACGAAAGTAGTGGTAGCAATATTAAGAGTAGGGGAGTTCCGAGACAGTAGTGCCATAGTGAAGCACCAAGTGCAAAAGGAGTGGGCGGACTCCGAAAGAGTGCGAGTGACGCTGCATTGACGAGGAAAACTTTAGTGCAAGGGCAATCATGACTTGAATCCTGCCGTTCTCTGATAGCCTTCTTTAATAACAATGAATTATGATAAACCGGCGGCCCGGATGCTGCAAATCTGGTATAGTAAAAGAATCTGCGCCCTGCAGGGAAAAGCCCTCCTTAGAGTCGCAACCTATTTGATTTTCCTACTATCATAATATTAGTCCTATTATTCCAAGTGGCACATTGTCCCTAAGCGTCCCCTGTCACTTGACGTGGTAAAAAGCTGCTCGAGGTAAATCTTTGCTCAAGGGAGGGGAGAAATTATCCCAAAATTGTAAATGAACTCAACCTTGTCAGATACTGTATTTCCAAGTTCGATGTGCAGTAGTCTGTTGTGATAACCACGAGATAACTAGGACTGTGCCTAGAGCTGAAAGGCGTGGCCCATGTTGGATCAAATATCCGAGTCACGGGTAACTACAGTTAGGTACCTAGGGGGGGGGGGATCAAGGGCTGTAGCTCCAATTTTCTTGATCGAAGGGTGTTTCTGTTTTAAAGCCTGAATGAGTTCTCTCTAGAGGCCTGTACTGTAAATCGACTGAGAGAATCTAATAAAAATGCTGAGTTCATCCACTCTTTGAACAGCGCTGACAGGGGAGTCCTAGCCTGCTTGGGTCATACCACTAGAGTCCGAGATTGCCCTGAGTCTATCCAGTGTGCTGTGCAATATCAAAGCTGGTGGACCAATCTAAAGAAACAAAAGGTGAGATATTGGTCCTAGTGCTTCCGGTCCATTCTTTTTTTTTTTTTTTCTTTTCCAGAAATCTCACCCCTACCCACATGGCTACTCGTCCCAGGCCAGGATCACAGTAAAAATAATAAAAAAAAGAATATGTTCGCCTGAGCGCTAATACCAAATATACTCCCCCTGTTTTTAGGTGCTCCTGGCCGGGGACAAGTATCCACCTCGAAAACATGGATCCTCGCCATTGATGGAAACAAATACCAACAAAGCACTCATCATTCCTTCGTAACAAAAGATTCACGAATTCGCTATCGCCTCTTGTGGCAGCATAATGGAGAGGTGTTTTCCCGCAGTTGTCAGGCCGATTGGGGATAACATCGTCTCGTTCCGACAGCATCCTAACTGCATCAGCATTTCCCATTTTCACAGCCCACCGTCGGGCTGTTTGTTCACGGAAGTCAGGCTGATTCGGGGTAGTTTCCAAGTGCTAGAAGCCGTTTGGACTGACAAAACTTCCCGCAAATGTATCCCCCAAAAACCTCTTTGCAATGCCGGTTTTCTTCTCGTCTTTATATTTCCGGAATTGCCGCTGCTGCCGCTTCTTCTTTCTCTTGCCCGGCTTCACTGGCGGAGGTTGATATGGCATGGGTTGCATGGGTTGCATGGGTTGCATGGGCTGCATGGGCTGCATAGATTGTATAGGCTGTAGAGCCTGCAGAGGCTGTGTAGGGTGCATAGGTTGTGGGTGCTGGGGGGCTAGCATCGTGAGGACTGTATTTCGACCCTGATCGATATCTCCATGGCTTAGGAGTTGGTGCCGCGATCGATATTTTGCATTGTGGGATTGTCGTCTTTCTTTTTCGACATTAGCTTCTCTATAATACCTAAAGGAAGATGTCAGGTGGGGAAAGAGAATACAAGATTGACTACCTCCAAGAAAACGGAGGCGAACAATCTGTTTGTTGAAACAAAAAGCCTGGGCAGCTTGCCTGATTCGTGATCCTCGACTTTCGGTCGATTGGGTTCCCGTATTCGCCGCCAGAAAATTGTAAAAGAAGTAAGTGAGAGAGCAATCAATTAACCTTATAGCAGTGTCACCCTAACTGTTTGCTGTGGTGTCTTCGTGGTCAAAGCAGGAGAATAAATGGGAGGTGGACCGGAAGTAGGCTCCTAATAAGAGGCTGTTTGGCGTGACATGTTTGGACTTTCAACCGATAGTTTGGGCACTTATGTAATCCATACAGACCAATCAGAGCACTCAAATGGATTACATAAGTGTTCCCAAGCATGGTTTGAAAGCCAAACACGTCCTGCCAAACAGCCCCGAATATTGAGCAAACCTTTAGAATACCGTACCATGCGCTTGGCGGTCAACCCTTTCGGATACCATCGACCGAGAAATTTACCATCGAAAAAGTGAAACCTTTGCATATCCTCCTCTCTGCCGCAGCTGCTGTGACTAGCCAGCCTAACTGCTCTTATCCCGATCCTGCGACTCCCGCCACCAAAACCCCCTCGCGAGTACCACGAAAGCATGCTAAACTGTACCTTACCAGAGTTCTTCATAAGAACTTGCATAGCGTCCCTGCGATCTATCCCCCCGCTTAGCACCCTCTATACCCTCTCTCGATTCACCATTCTACCATCCGCTTTCCGTTTACCATTAGCGCTAGAGTTATACTTGTATGCAGAAGCGCTATCCTTCACAGCGGTTTCGAAAGCTAATCTTACAAGAAGTAACCCCCCTTCGAAGGAAAGAAAAAAGGAAGGGAGGGAGGAGAGGGAGCTAATGCGAAATGATATTATGACAGCCAGCACAGCATCCCCCGCTCTCTCCGCTCTCCAACCGACAGGCTCTATTCAAGAAATGCATCAACGAGACGCCAGATGTGGGCGCGTATCTTTCTAGCTAGTTCCACGGTGCCGCCCTGGAGACGATTAAGCGAGAGAATGTGAGGGAGTTTCTCTCCTGGGCCTATTTAAACGGGTCGCGGGGTGGGGGGCCTGAAGAGTTCGCAGAGTTGGAGGAGTATGTCTCTGCTTGAGAGTAGGCTTGGAAGGAGGTTCGAGAAGGGGTACGACAGAAAGGTGAAGTGTATCAGGTTACAACACCCTTGGTGGGGTGGTCATGGAGTACAGGAGTTTGCTCTGGTATTTTGTAAGTACTCTTATCAATTACACGGGGTTAGGGAAGTGGTGGTGGCTGCTGATGGATGGATGGTTGGGTTGGACATGATAGATCGTTTGCATCGTAGATTTAACAACTTGCATACGCTTCTCCCGGCATTCTTTCAACCACTTGGTCCCAGGAGCCCGGTTCCGCATCCTCCCGCCACGCCCACACACAAGACACATCTCGTACTGGCACCTCCACATACATACCCTACCAAGCACCCCATCATCTTCCTCCATGGCATCGGCATAGGACTATACCCGTACACATCTTTCCTCCACGACCTCGCGGCCCTAGATCCCACAGTTGGCGTTCTAGTCTTGGAATTCATGCCGTTAAGTTTCCGCTTCTCGCACACCCCGCTATCCAAGTCTGCCTTCACGGAGGAGTTCACGGCTATACTAACGCAGCATGATATCCAAAACTTCATGTTGGTCTCGCATTCTTATGGGACCGTGCTATCGACCTGGTTACTGCATTGTGAGCACTTAGCCTAGAGAATCTCATCTCTGGTACTTGTAGACTCGGTGACTATCTTACTACACCACCCCTCCGTAGCATACAAATTCATCCATCACGCTCCGACCACAGAGAACGAATGGCAACTACAATACTTCGCTTCTAGAGACCTAGACGTAGCGAATTTACTCTCGCGGCACTTCTTCTGGGCTGATAATATCCTCTAGAAGGAAGAGCTCGTTGGGAGGAAGGTTGGCATCGTAATCAGCGAGAACGACCTAATTGTTGATGCGCCTGAGTGCTAGAGCTACCTCACGGGCCAGGAGAGGGCGAAAAATGGGAGTGGGGATTTGGTTTGGGCCAACGAGGGGGGGGTTTGATAGTGATTTGATGCGAAGGGCCGGACCACGCGCAGGAGGGGGGTTGTTGTTACGCTCGCTGAGGAATTTCACGAGGCTCAACAGAGGGGCGAGCGGTAGGGTGTGGGTATTGTCTGATAATATTATTATTATCATTCTGAAGTTAGTAGTACGAATACCTTTAAAATTTGCAAAAATGAAATTTCACCCAGCCGTTGATTTCAGAATAACGGTACTTATATACCTGATAGGGATGTATAGGTACAGGCCCCAGGTTCACACAGGGGTCGCACAAATAAGAATGAGCAAAAGAGAGAGAAAAACAAATCAATACCTGTCGTAAGTCATGTTCGTGTTCGCCGACCTTCTTGCATACCTCCGTAGAAAGTGGTTGTCGATATCGCTGTCGATGTCGATGGCCAATGATACTCTTTGTCTTGGTCCTTCCCCTCTGCTCTCCTATATTTATACTAAGAACGGTGGGTACCCCTACAAACGTAATGAAACCCAGATCACATGACCCCTGCTTTGTCAGAATAGCGATCTTGAAAATTGGAATTAAAAATGGGAATTTGTCTGACTAATAGCATTTCTGCTGGAAAAAAAAATAACATGTTTCACCTGGTAGGTGATCACCACCGGGTAAATAATCAACCAGAGCAACCAGTCTAAAATCGAACTTATCCTTGATTATCTCTATAAATAATTGACAACCAACCTTGAAAATTTATTAGTAGATACTTTGAAATATAGAGAATTAAGCTATGTAATTATCTTTTCAAAATAACAAAATCTTCTTCCTAGATGGCAGTTTTAAAAGTAGTTAGGTGTAACCAAATTACAATTATCATAAATGATAAAAAAGTATGAGGCAAAGAAGAAGTGTTTTCATAAGTGAATAGGGGGATTGCATATGTTCTATCATTTAAAATTCAGGCATATTTTGCTAAATTTATAGCTATTTTTCAACCTTATTGTAGTAGGTAAGCTGTATATAAACTGTATTCAAATTTCACAAATTTAACTATGTGATATCTGTTGACTGTATTAATCAACCAACTCAATACTTCTCAATATACGCAATTATAGCTACCTAAGTAAGTATACCAAGTTTAATGTAACACTAATATGTTTTCAATTATTTGTTCTTTAATTATATCAAGAAATGGAAAATAATCTCTTAGCAATTTTTTAACTTCATGATTAGAAGAACAAGGTTCCTATACTAACAATGACATTGCCAGTAGTTTTACCAGTATTATAAGATGAAAGTCTATAGCCGATAGCCTTTTTGGATTAGAATTGTGTATTAAGTTAATACTAAAGTAGATCGGTTTCTATAGATATTGTCACAAACGGTGACTAAGCAAGGCAGACTTTCACATGACTAATAGTTATTAGTCATCAGTTTGTTATCTTTCACGCTATGAGATCAGTTGACTCATAGGTGTTCACATTACGACGCAATAGCGTGTTATTGGTTTATTGTTATTGGTTGATATTTGACATGACTCACATTGGTGGTCATGTGGTTTATGTATTTCGCACATGACTCATATTTATGAGTCATGGGTTTCACGCATGTGACCCCGTTAGTGCACATGACTTGTTTTATGAGTTTTGATTGGTTACGAGATATGGCGCAGCTGATGAATTTCACACTATGACTCACTATGAGTCATGAGTTGTGTGATGTGAGGGTATGAGTTACGCAGGGTTAGGGTTGAGGGAAGAACCCCTACATCAGCAAAAAAATACCTTGCGTCAGATCCGTCGGCGTTGCGCCCTGACGCAAGCGACGTCGCTTCTGCGTTCTCTACGCCCTGTGCGCCCTGAATTTCGTTGCAACGCACGCAAACACCCTGT
>Ga0307507_10003902_pt1 | contig 27637 bp, 3 predicted proteins | sample 7_EM_MG_FD_207223 | JGI IMG/M metagenome (GOLD analysis project Ga0307507, IMG submission 207223) | Populus trichocarpa ectomycorrhiza microbial communities from riparian zone in the Pacific Northwest, United States - 7_EM | ecosystem: Host-associated > Plants > Roots > Unclassified | place...
GCAGGCTGTGTGTCAAAAAAACACGACATAGGCTAGTCGGTCGAGTTGCCAAATGACCTCAACTGCGCGCCAATTGCGTCAACCACCAACCATTGAGGCCATTGAAAGGGTACCATATTTTGCCGATATAAAAGGCATATCCTAAAATTAAGTTACTCTTTAGGACAGCTATATTATAGGATCTTATTAAATATATTAGATATTATAAAACCTAACCCTTAGGATTATAGTATAACTATTAACTACTATCTTTAGTAGAAAGGTTAATAGGCTAATACTTAAATCCTAATTAATATAGGAGCTAGCGGTATAGGATTTATTAATAAGATCTTTATATAAGATAATAGGTTTACCCTAATACCACTTAACCAGCATATTAACGTATTTGGATTTAATAGTAAATACACTATCTTAGGCCGTATTACTTATATAGCAGCCCTAAGACTCTAATACCTAAACTATAAAGAATTAATTAAGCTCTTTATAACTACCCTAGGTTACCTAGTAATTCTTAAACAACCCTAGATAAAGCTATATAAGATAACCATTAATTAAGACAACTTTAAGCTTCTATTTACCGCCTCCTATTATAAGTAGAAGTGTTTTATAACTTACTGCTTAGACTCTAAACTAAAATCTAAAAAATCTACTAGGATCTACTAGTCTAAATTTTCCACTAATATCTACCCTATACCTAAAAAGTCCACCTAATTCCACCTACCTAAGAATTCCACCAAATTCTACCTACCTAAGAATTCCACTAAATCCCACTAATATAAGATTTCCGCTAACGTCTACTAAGGACCTAAAAGTTATACTAAACTATATAAACTGACCCTAACTATCCCACCGCCCCAAACTAAGTAAAAGCTTAAGCTTAATATACGAAAGTACTAGAAGAACTGGTATTCTACTATAAAAAGGATACTTAAAGAACCTAAACCTAAATCTAACACTAACTCCGCATTTAATACTAAACCTAACACTAAACCTAAAACTATATAAGAAACTAAAGATGATCTAAACCCGCTTAATACCTTAGATATCTATATAATTAAAGCTACCCTATTAGCATAACTTGCTAGGAAACCTAAATATATAATCTTTGCCGTTACAATGGCTAATATTAAAAAGGCCCTAGTACTAAAGAAGCATACTAACCCTGCTATAAAAGTACTAGTATGCCACTATAAGTACCTAGAGGTATTCTTATAAAAGGAAGCTAATAAGTTAGCAAAACACTAACTATATAACCATAAGATTATACTTAAAGAAGGAAAATAGCTAGGATTTAGACCCCTATACGGAATGTCCTAGAACGAACTTAAAGTACTATAAAAGTACTTAGACAAGCACCTAAGTAAAGAATTTATTAAAGTAAGCTCTTTGCCTATAGCTATATCTATAATCTTTGTTAAGAAACCTGGCGGCAGTTTGCGCTTCTATATAGACTACTAAGCTCTTAACGCTATTACCATTAAAAATTAGTACCCGCTTCCATTAATTTAAGAGACACTAAACTGATTAAGTAAGGCTCGCTACTATATAAAACTTAACCTTATCTACGAATTTAACCGCCTCCATATTATAAAGGGAGATAAATAGCTTATTGTATTCCGTACTAGATACAAACTATTTAAATACTTAGTAATGCCGTTTAGCCTCGTAAACGCCCTAAGTTTATTCTAACACTTTGTAAATAATACCCTATAACCTTACCTGGACGTTTTCTATACTGCTTATATTAATAATATCCTAGTATATAGTAATAGCCTAGCTAAATATAAGAAATATGTTAATCTTGTCCTAGAAGCCCTATATGGAACTAGCCTATAATTAGATATAGATAAATACGAGTTCTATAAAATGGAATTTCTATACCTTAAACTTGTTATTTCTATAAACAGTATATAAATGGACCTAAAGAAGATTAAAGTAATTGTAAACTGGTAAGAACTTAAGAATGTTAAGGGCATAAGAGCCTTTATAGGATTTACTAACTTTTACTAATAATTTATTAATAACTTCTCCGCCCTAGTTTTACCCCTTGTAGCTCTAACCTAAAAGGATAAAGCCTTTATCTTCAATAAAGAATATAAGAAGGCCTTTGCCTACCTAAAAGTTATATTTACTACCGCATCTATACTTTAACACTTTAACCCAAACCAAAAGAGTATTATAGAGGCTAACTTATCTAACTATATTACTAGAGGTATTCTGTCCTAGTATAATAAGGAAGGAATACTGCACCCTATAGCATATTTCTTAAAACGACTAAGTCTAGCTAAATATAACTACAAGATCTACAATAAGGAATTATTAGCTATTATTAGATGTTTTAAACAATGGCAACCCAAACTAGAAGGTGCTGGATTTCTAATTAAGGTCCTTAGCAACTATAAGAATTTATAGTACTTTACAACTATAAAACAGTTGAGTTATTATTAAGCCCGCTGGTTAGAATATCTATCTTATTTTTAATTCTTAATTACTGTTACAGAGTGAGCATAAGCGGTAATAATATATAGCAAGGTAGATATTATTAAGCTATATATATAAACTGCGTAATAAGGTCAAGACGTTGCGTAAAGAAAGAAGGTAAGGAAATAGAAGGAAAGGGGTATATATTGTTAACTTGGTTACTTAGTTAATACATACATAGGGAAGAATAGGCTTTAGGTTATAGTCCTAGCGGAACTTAGCAGAATATAGTAGAGAACGGTAAACTACCGTAGATTGCTATTATGTAATAGCAAATTGCCTTAAATTGCCGTCACGTAGTGACAAATTGCCTTAGATTACTGTTACGTAATAGCAAATTGCCTTAGATTGCCGTTACATGCCTTAATTAACTAAGTCATTAACATAGAGGTCGAGATAGTGGAAATAGATAGATGTATATAAGGTATTATAAGGGTGTTCTATAATAGTACCCCCCCTTTAAACTTAAGCTTCTGTAAGATAGGGCTGTAGTAATTCTAGGTAGAGTTTATAAAAGTCTTCTGCGGCTTATATAAGTCCTATAGAGTTAACAGGTTCCTATAAGGGCTTAGTAAAGCCTTTTTATTTTATAAGGTATATATATTTACGTTTCCATTTATTATACTTAATATTATTAACTTTTTTAATAAGGTACTCATCCTTACCATCTACTTTAACTAGTAGGGGAGGGTCTTAGATCTGTCTAGGTAGGGCGTCTAATATAGGGGCGGTAGGGTGGAGGACTAATATATAGAATATAGGGTGGATTTTAACTATATTAGGGAGCTTTAGTTAGTAGGTATAAGGAAAGACAACTTTTTTAACCTTATAAGGGCCGGCGTTCTTCTAGTTAAGTTTCTTAGTAGGTTATTTTATATTTAGATTTTTTACGTTTAGCCAAATAAAGTTACTAATTTAGTAAGCTAGTACTAGGGTTTAGTTCTTATTTACTACGGCTTTATAGATAGACTAGGCCCATATTATTTTGTTAATAAGGAACTCTTATAATTCTTTTATCTTCTTTATAAATTTGTTTGCTTTTATAACTTATAAGGCCTAATAAGCTAGGTAAGGAATATTACTAAAGGGTTTAAAACACATTTATAGGTGCTAGCCGTAATTAGCTAAGAATAGGGAGACTTTTATAGTTTCTAAAATAGAGTTATTTGCAGTAAACTTAGTAAATATAAGTTAGTCTATCTAGTTATCCTACAAATATAATGTATATATCCAAATATACTATTCCATTATAGTATTTGCATATTCTGTTTAACTATCCATTTCTGGGTAATATGCTATAGATAATAGTGCTTTAATGCAAAGTTAGGTAGTTAGTTCTTCCTAAAACACTAAGATAAACTAGCAGCCTTTATTAGAGATAATTGTTTTAGGGAGTCTATAGAGTTTCTATACATAATCTAGGAACAGTTAGGTAACGGCAGGTGTTAATATATTAGGGCAGGCGATTAAGTGTCTTATCTTAAATAGTTAGTCTATAACTACTATAATATTTATACACCCTTTACTTACAGGAAGATTAACAATAAAGTTAATTAAGATATCCTTTTATCTTTAATCCGGAATAGGCAGTAGCTTTAAAAAGCCATTATACGTCTTATATAAAGCTTTAGCTTATTAGCTGGTATAGTAGCTAGAGATATATCTTTATATTATATTATATATATTTGGCTAGTAGTACTCTTATTAAAGTAGTTCTAGGGTTTTTTCTTAGCCTATATAGCCGGCTACTAGTAGATTATATATATGTTTAAGAAGCTTAAGCTTAAGTTTATTATAATTAGGGATAACTAGGCAGTTCTAGTAGTATAAGCGGTTTCTATAGGCTTTGTATTTACTTAGAGAAATCTTTTTAGAGCGTCTAACACTATCTTAAATTAGCTTAAGCGTCTCTTAGATAAATTTATTATTTGGATATTTATTAACTATAATCTGTTTAATAGTTTAATTGGTTATTTTAAGGACGTATACCATAAGATCTTTAGTAGGAGGTTTAAATAGTTTAGGGCGGAGTAGGGTCTAATTATAGTAGGAGCGCGCTTCTTCTTAAGCTAGTACATCTTATAAACGTTGGGTTAGGGTATTAAGCTTCTAGCCTTAAATACCTAGGCAGTATATAATTAAGAATTGGAATTAGGATAAATATTCTAACTAGCGGGCTTAATAGTGGCTTAGCTGTTTTATAGTTATAAAGTACTATAGGTTCTTATAGTTGCTAAGAACTTTAATTAGGAATCCAGTTCCTTCTAGTTTTAGTCACCATTGCTTAAAGCATTTAATAATAGCCAGTAATTCCTTATTATAGATCTCGTAATTATATTTAGCTGGGCTTAGTTATTTTAAGAAGTATACTATAGGGTGTAATACTCCTTCCTTATTATATTAAGATAGAATGCCCCTAATAATATAATTAGATGAGTTAGCTTCTATAATACTTATTTAGTCTAGGTTAAAGTGTTAAAGTATAAGTGCAGTAGTAAATATAACCTTTAGATAAGTAAAGGCCTTCTTATATTCCTTATTAAAGATAAAGGCTTTATCCTTTTAGGTTAAGGCTATAAGGGGTAAAACTAAGACGGAGAAGTTATTAATAAACCTTTAATAGAAGTTAGCAAGGCCTATAAAGGCCCTTATATTCTTAACGTTTTTAGGTTCTTATTAATTTATAATTGCTTTAACTTTCTTAGGGTCCATTTATACGCCATCTATAGAAATAATAAGTCTAAGGTATAGGACTTCCATTTTATGGAACTTGTATTTGTCTATATCTAACTATAGGCCTACTTTATTAACCCGAGGTACGAGTAGTCTATACTTTTAAGTGTTTGAATTTTCAAACTTCTACCAAGCCGGCTTCTAATTGGTTATAAAAAAAGTTGTAGGCGGTATCTACCTATAGAATACACGTGACGAACATTAAAATATTTAAGATCTCACTATTAACAAATTAACCTTTTTGTTGACATCCTATCAATACTACTATACGCGTCTTAACTATGGTTAAACCTGCTTTAATTAAGTGCAGCAAGTGCTGTTTAATACAACCCTATATTAATTTTATTAAAAACGGCCTATCTACTAAGCTTTTAAAGCAATGTCAATTGTGTCAGTTAAAGGCGCGTTTTCCCTATATATTACTTCTACTTTTACTTACTTTCCTAGGGCTCTAAATATAGTTCAGATAGGCGGAAAGCAGAGCTTAGTTCTACTAAGACTCGTCCTATAAAGCGCCAGCGAAATGCTTTACCTAAAACCGATACTAAGGACATCTTCTTACCTCACGGCTAGAATAGTCAAGATACCCCTAAAATAGCTAAACGGCGGAAGACAATCAGGGTAATATAACAGGAGCACTGTATTCTTAATTAGTAGGGTAAAGCTCACTCGCCTACTCCTCCGCTATATACTACAGATAAAGCTCTGTATAATAGAAGAGGTACTCTAAATGGCCTAAATACGTCCTTGTAGGAACTAGCTCCTATACCTACTCTACCACCAATACTACCTTCCTTACGGCAAGCTCCCTTGCGGCAAGCTCCCTCACAGCAAGCTCCCTCTTAGCAAGCTCTAACTACGGCCACACTACTACCTATTTCGGCTGTGGACTAGGAGCGAATTAAGAAGTTTAGGAGTATACTATAGGCTAGAAGTATAGAGATATACAGTTATTATAAGGAGCGGTGGTTCCAAATAGGCTTAGCTATAGAGGGTAATAATATAGGTATATGCAAAGCCTATATTAAGGATACTAATACCCTTAAGGATCCAACCCTTCCTCCCCTATTTAGTAAAAGCAACGGGCTCAATCTGGGGCCTATTTCTAGCTTCCTACCTATACTTACTGCGGTGGAGGAGCTTTTAATTGCGCGTATATACGTTTATCTACAAGTCGTGCGTATACGCGGCCAGTAATATTGCTATACTGGCTACGTCTGCTGCTTTAGCCAGAATATACTAAAGACTTAGAGGCAGCTGCCACGGCTACCTACTAAACTCAATATACTTATCGTGAGGCCTACAGCAGTAGAGGGTGGCGAATACCTAAGTCAGCGGTTTACTAAGCGGTATACTATAAGGCGCTCTGCTATAGTATAGTAGCTTTACTTTCTAAAGGTTAATCATCCTAATTATTATAACATTAAAATATATAGCACCTAGCTTACCAGCTTACCTAAAAACAGCTCTATATTAGAGCAGCTACCTTATATTAATAAGTTAGAGTTAGAGTCTAATTCTAGTAGCTTAATAGCTTACCTTACTACTCTTATACAACGTTCTTCTGCTCTGCCTGCTAAGCTTAGTAGTAATATACCAGACGGCGAATTTAATAATAACATACTAGATACTCTAGTTCCTAATCTAATACCTAACCTTAATAAATTAGAGCTTTTGGGTTGTAAGGTTTAACACTAATAAGACCTATAAGCAGGGCTAGAGGTTTCTACTATATAGCAGACACCTCTCTCTAAGCGATTAGCTAGTTTCATTATGCGTAGCGCCTTTCCTACTCTATTTCCTTATGGCAAGGCCGACTTTAATATGCTATAAAGCCGTATAGTTACCCTAGCTGCGTACGCCAAGCATATACTTAAGTATTAGGACGGTCAGTTTAGCCGCTATCCCTTATTTCGCTACTACGTGTTTAATCAGATTATAAGAGAGTAAGCCCTTAATGCCACCCACTTCCTTTGCAGCCGATTAGATAAGAATGGTCTATCTTTAAATAAGCTCGGTAATCTTATAAATAATAGTAGGGGTAACTAGATTCTAACTAAGATTATACAGTATATATAGAAGCTTAAGGGTACCAGGCCTTACTAGAAGTAGAAGAGAAATAAGCTTACAGCTTATACTAAAAATATTAAGAGCGGGTCTCTATTCTTCACACTTAGCGCTATTGATCTATATTGGCATGATCTACACTTTTATATACCTTAATTTAACGAATATAAGGCTGCTAATAAGGCTTAGCGCTACTGGATTACTTCTTAGAATCTTAACAATAACCCGCATATTGCTGCTTACTGGCTGCACCGCCACTTTGATCTGTTTAGGAAGCACGTACTTATAGGTCTATTTAATAGCACTGACTTTTAGTCCCGATATAAGTGGTAGGTATAAGGTAGCGGCTATATATATAGCTTCTTATAGAGTTTAATAGCCTTAAGGCTAGATCTATTAACTAGTAAATTAAGGGCGGCTTTTGCTAAGCACTAGGCTGCTTTTATATCCATAATAAATCCTAATTAATCTAGGCCTTCTAATCTTTAACATTCTTCTACTCTTAGCTATAAAGAACAGCTTAATACTAATAAGCTTCTTACCACCTGCCTTAATTGATTTTAACGGCACTGTAATTGCACTGAGTCTTACTACTTAAGATTAAAGAAAGGCTCCACTAGAGTAAAGGAGTGCCGCTTCTACTTTCCATACTCTCTCTGTAATAAGGCCGCTGTATTAAAGGATTAAAATCTATATCACTAGACATTCTGTTTATAGCGCAATAATAAGCTTCTTAATAGCTACAATGTAGCTATAATACTGGCGTAAATAGCAAATATTAATACGTCGCCCGCTATAAGTATATTAGTAATAGTCAACTATATAGGCAAATATTGTAGCAAGGAAGAGAAGAAGTTAACTTCCTACTAGGAGTTACTCTAATTAGTACAGCCATATGCCAACAGTCTTTATACCTTTAGTTCGGTAGTAGCTAAGTTTATAAACAAGCTTATTACTAAACGCAATTAGTTGGCGTAGGAGGTATACTATCTACTTCTTAACATTCCACTTTCCGAAGGCTTAAGGAATGTAGTAACTTTAGACTACCACTAGGAGGATAATCAAAGCGCTATATATAAGCTTAATAATAGGCAACTAAGAGGGTATGGACTGTCTAACTATAAGAAATATAAGCGCCGTCTAAATAGGGTAGAGGACGTTACTTTCCTCAATTTTCTACTCTATTTTAATTACTCTACTTATAAGCGTCGACCAAGAGCAAGGCCTTGAGTTATATCGTACTTTTCGTAATATAAGGGCGATCCTTTTTATCTATAGTATCCTAAGTTCTGCCATATAAAGCTTATTCTTTATTATCCGTAGAGGGAGTATAAGGAAGTGGCTACTTATACTAATAGATTTGGGGCCCCTAATTATATGGCTTCCTATTAGGCTTGTGTTAATTCTTATTAGCACCCACCCAACTACTTCTATAATCGGAAACTAGAGGAATGTTGTAAAACTGCTAATATTAATAAGTTTAAGGGCGATTTCGCAGACGACTTAGAGCTATACTAGTCCTTTAAGGCCCTACATGCCCGCGTTTAAAATACCAACGGAGTTAAAATTAAGGATCCTAACAGGCTTAGTAATAGGGAGCTTGATTATAACTACGACTAGAGTACACATTAGGGTACATACCCGCAGCTTAATAAAAGGACTTATTGGTAGGAAGTACAGCTACAGCCTCTACCATAGAGCCGCCTATCCTAAATAGCAACTCCGTCCTCCTTATAACCAGGCCAGCGTTATATCTATAATATTATAGTTAATCACTACAGGCAGATTTAAGTGGGCCTTAGCCCCTCCCTACTGCGGATTAACATTAATGGAGAGGTAGGAACTGGTAAATTATATCTTATTACTGTCCTCTCTACTACGCTCTATAATATGGTAAGGGCTAATAGTAAGCTAATACCATTAGCTTAAGCGGCCCCTACTAGGGTAGCTACCTTTAATATTAACAGCAGAACTATATACAATCTATTAAGGTTGCTAGTAAATTGCCCATTTAAGGAGTTGCCTGCTGCCAGTCTTACACCTCTACAACAGGCTTTTAAGGATATTCACTATCTCGTCCTTAACGAGAAATCTATAATTAGGTAAGTATATCTGGCCTAGATTAATCACCGCCTCTATTAGATCTACCCTATACGTAACAACGACTACTTTAAAGGCTTAAACATCTTACTAGTAGGCGATTTCCATTAGCTTCCCCCTATAAATTAGGCGGCCTTATATAGCAATCTACCCGCTAGGCTGTTAGAGCTTGCTAGCCACAGAAAAGAAGCCTATAAGGCAATTAACCAAACTGCTGTCCTAGATCAAGTTATATAGCAGGGCGATAATAACGCTAAGAGCTCTGCATTTAGGACCGCCTTTACAGAGCTATATAGTAATTCTGTAAGTGATCTAACCTAGAAGCTTCTTTTAACTAGGTATAAGCAGGGCCTATCCGCCAATAAGGTTGCGGGCTTTAACGACGCAATTTAGCTATATAGCACACGCGCTACTATAGGTAAGTATAACACTACTTAGCTTCGCGACCTTTTATAGCTAGTGGTAGCTATTAAGTTAGTTAACACTGGTGTAGGTATACAGAAAGTCACTTCTAATTAGTGCAATACTATAGAGAATCTAGCCCTATGTATTGGCGCGAAAGTAATGCTAATATAGAATATCTGGGTTAAACTAGGCTTAGTAAACGGTACTACTAGTATAATTAAAGATGTCGTATAGAAGGGACACGCGGATATTAAAAAGGATTAGCCTCAGTTACTACTAATTATAGTAGATAGGTATAACGGACCTACCCTATTTACTCGGCAGGATGGTAAGAAAGTCGTCCCTATATTTTCCGTGCTTCGTAAGTAGGAGGGTATAAGAGGCTCTTGCTTACAGCATTAATTTCTAATCACTCTAGCTTTTGCTCTTACCGTATATAAAAGCTAGGGCCTAACACTTAACCAGGTAGTTCTAGATATTAAAGAAAAGGATAAAATAGCCGGGCTAACCTATATAGTAATCTCACAAGTCAAGAAGCTTTCAGGGCTTATATTTGAATATAGGTTTAATATAGAACGATTTTAGTCATCTATAAGTAAGACCAAAGAGGCACAATAAGAAGATTTTATATGGAGGCAGTAGTAACTACTTATAAACAACTTTTCCTAATTAGGAAATCATATACTGGCTTAGAGGTAAGCGGAGAATACAGTATTTGTCTTGGTTTCCTAACTTTTAAACAGCTTAACCACGAAATCTAATTTTTTAAATTTTAATCCCCCTATCCGTCCTACCTTTTTACCGCTTCTGGAGCTGTCAGATATATATACAATAGTATATAGGGAGAATTGGCAGTATTGCCAGATCAATATTGCTGCTGTCTATAGCGTTAATCAATTTTTGGAATTTTTTAATTTTTTTAAAGGGCGGAAATGTTGCTTATATAAGAAGTCACATAACCTCTAAGGATATAGACAATTGCAATAATTTCTAACTAAGAACCCTCTTTCTAACCTTATAGCCTTACTTAGACTACTTCTACTACCTTTACAGTGTCTTGAGTTTCTTTACCTATTAAATAAATAGATAATTAACCCTAGTTGACAAATATACCCAACCAATAAACGAACTGATAAATTAAATTAAAAGTTTAAACGTCTAAATAAGGTTCTACTAAGACGCTAGCTGGACCTTGACCTAGAGCCTTCCTAACCTATTAAATTTTAAAAATAATAACCTCTACTAAACTAAAAATCAACCTTATCCTTAATAAGCCATCTAATTGGATTTAATGGTTCTTTATTATCTAAGACACAGCTAAACTAACGAGGTATAGCAGTATATTGACCTATCTAAGAAGAAAGATGATCTTCCAAAGCTAGAACTACCAAGTCGGCCTATACTAAGGGACGTACTACCTACAGCTATATTGATAACAAAGCTAGACCTAAACCAGCTCACTGCCTATAACCAGCTCTATGCTGAATATAAGAACGATCTACGCGTACACTAGAAGTAAAAACAGGCTATAAATAATATTAACAACTATATTATTCGCACTAATATTAGTAGCCTACCTTCCACTTATTAACAGCCTTAGTAGTTAAGTATATTAAATATTTAAGGCGTCTCTATTACTACAGTAGCCACTATAGTGATAGAGATACCTTATATCTTAGTAAGCAATTAAGCCTATTTTATACAAGAATCTTATACTATTAGTACTCACTAAATTATGTGCTTATAGTGCCTCCTCCTATCTATAAATACTCCCTCCTCTATACCTTCCTCTCTTCTTTTCTTCTTCCTTATAAGAGCTGGAGGCGCTTTAATACTCCTCCCTAGTCCCCACTAAGGGATCTATTGGTTGACGTGGCAATATAGACAGTATTGGACGAGGAGACAGGCGAGAGAGAAGATAGAAAGGACAGAGGAGCCTCTAGTATATATCAGTTAAGCAATATTAATGGCTATATTATAGCTGCCTAATCTCCCATTCGCAGGCCTCCTCCTGTCTATAAATACTCCCTTCTCTATACCTTCCTTTTTTTTTCTTTCTTCTTCCTTATAAGAGCTAGAGGCGCTCTAATACTCCTCCTTAGTCTCCACTAAGGGATCTATTAGTCAACATAGCGATATAGACAGCATCAGACAAGGAGACAGGAGAGAGAAGATAGGAAGGATAGAGGAACCTCTAGTAGGTATTAGTTAAGCAACGTTAACGGCAGTTTTCGTTACCCAAAAATTACGTCACGTGATGACATTTGGGAACGCAAATATATACCCCCGCCCCATACTCACACCACTACTAAATATTCTAGATTTTGCACTCAGAGCTGCTTATAATAGGCATTTCTAGAATATCTGCCGGTTTAAAGCTCTATAATTAAATATTGTTAACGTTTTATATAGGGGTTATTAATTAAGCTCCTAAGACACGATTTTTAAAGTTTAACACTATATTAATATTACAACCTTCCTGCAGTGGCTAAGCTACCCCCAATCTCCTCCCCCTCCTCCCCCCTCCTATTACTTGGCGCCAAGCTATTGCGTCGTCGTCGAGCTATTGCGTTGTTGTACGTCCAAGCTAGGTAGGCAGTAACGTGGTTAATCGGTTATGTCAGACGTCTCTATATATAGTTATATCTCTTTCTACACGCGTATTTGATTAAGTTGGGGTAGTAGACTTACTTTAATTCCAGCTATACAGCGATTTAGTTATTAGGCATTAAATATATTTAGTATATAAGGCTCTAAGTTATAACCTTGGGTTAAAGTTTTTGTAGGGTACCTATAATCTACTTATATTAATAATATACCCTCTATCTAGTTTTTAGATGGATAAAAGCCTGCCACAGGCGCAAGAATATACAAGGAATAAGTAAAATTTCTCTAAGAAACCGAAATTGCGGGCTATAAGTCCGTAATTTCGGATATTTTCCTTAGAAAATTTTGCTTATTCCTTGTATATTCTTGTATAATGCTTGCAAGACCAGTTTAACATATTTTTAGTATTTAGCCAGATTATTGCTGTATATTAAGATGTTATTAATATAAGCAGTATAAAAGATGTCTAGGTATAGGCGTAGGGTATTATTTATAAAGTGTTAGAATAAACTTAGGGCGTTTATAAGGCTAAATGGCATTACCAAATATTTAAATAATCTGTATTAAGTACGAAATGTAGTAAGCCATTTATCTCCTTTTGCGATACAGAGATAGTTAAATACGTGGATAATATTAAGCTTTGTATAGTAGCGAGCCTTAGTTTAGTGTCTCTTAGATTAATAGGATTAGGTATTAGTTCTTAATAGTAACAGTGTTAAAAGCTTGGTAGTTTACGCAGAAGCATAGACCGCCGCTAGGTTTTTTAATAAAGATTACTAGCGCGGCTATAGGTAAAGAACTTGCTCTAATAAATCCTTTATTTAGATATTTATCTAAGTACTTCTATAGTACCTAGAGTTTATTTTAAGACATTCTATATAAGGGTCCAAATTTAGGATGTTTTCCTTCTTTAACTATAATCTTATAATTATATAGACGGTGTTTTAGTAGCTTATTAGCTTCCTTTTATAAAAATATATCTAGATAATTATAGTATTCTACTAGTACTTTTATAGCGGGGTTAGTGTGCTTCTTTAGTGCTAAGGCCTTCTTAATATTGGCTATTGTAATAGTAAAGATTATATATTTAGGTTTCCTGGCAAGTTATACTAATAAGGTAGCTCTAATTATATAGATATTTAAGGTATTAAGTAAGCTTAGATTGTCCTTAGTTTCTTATATAGTTTCTTGTTTAAGTTTAGGTTTAGGTATAGAGTTAGTATTAAATTTAGGTTTGGGTTCTTTAAGTATCCTTTTTATAGTAGAATACCAGTTCTTCTGGTACTTTTATATATTAAGCTTAGGCTTCTGCTTGGTTTAGGGCAGTATAGTGTTTAGGATTAGTTTATATAGTTTAGTATAATTTTCAGGTTCTTAGTGGACGTTAGTAGAAATCTTATATTAGTGGAATTTGGTAGACTTTTTAGGTATAGGGTAGACGTTAGTAGAAATTTTAGACTGGTGGATCCTAGTGGATTTTTTAGACTTTAGTTTAAGGCTTAAGTAGCGAGTTATAAAGCACTTCTATTTACAATAGGAGGCGGTAAATAAAAGCTTAAGGTTGTCCTAATTAATGGTTACCTTATATAGCTTTATCTAGGGTTATTTAAGGATTACTAAGTAACCTAGAGTAGTTATAAAGAGCTTAATTAATTTTTTGTAGTTTATATATTAAAGTCTTAGGGCCGCTATATAAGTAATACGGCCTAAGATAGTGCGTTTACTATTAAATCTAAATACGTTAATATGCTGGTTAAGGGGTATTAGGGTAAACCTATTATCTTATATAAAGATTTTATTAATAAATCCTATACTATTAGCTCCTGTATTAATTAGAACTTAAATATTAGCCTATTAACCTTTTTACTAAAGATAGTAGTTAATAGTTATACTATAATCCTAAGAGTTAGATTTTGCAATATCTAATATATTTAATAAGATCCTATAATATAGCTATCCTAGAGAGTAACTTAACTCTAAAATATACCTTTTAGTAGTAAGTAAAAAGGGGTTTTTATAGAACGTTAGTTATAACTTTATTCTTATAAGTGGTGCTTATTAGATATAGGGCTAGAACTAGGTAAAGATTAGGAATAGTAACTAGAGGATTAATATAGTAAACGGTTGTTAGTGTTAACCATTTATAAGTTGTATTAGGGTATAGGGATAGAGTAATATCTTAAAATATATTTCTTACTTCTATATTTAAAGCAAAGGCCTAGCTTAATATATTATTCTTATTTAGGGGACCCTAGTAGAGCGTATCCTAGGGTTCCTATATTAATATCTATAGCGTTAGGGTGCTTAGGCTAAGATAATAACTTAGTAGATATTTATAGAGCTGTTATATTATATTAAGGAGTAGACTTTAGTGTTAGGCGTAGTATATTATTATACTGTTTATTAATAATGTTTATATAGGCGTTAAGAGCTCCTAGTAGGTCTATACATATTAAGGAGGTCTTTAGTTTAGGGCTTAGGGACTCAATAAGGCTATTAACCAGTATAGAGTTATTCTAGCCTGTTTCCTTTATGTAATGGTTAAATTTAGAGAAGTATACTAGGAAGCCTTTTATTCCTTCAGTTATATGGTTTATCTTCCTCTAAGTAGTAACTTAGCGGTTTAGGTTACTATATATAGCTTTAAGTAGTATAACTAGACTTTATACTAAGTTTAGTTAAAGGGGTTTAATAAGGTTAGCTACGTCTTCTTCTAGTTAACTTAGGGCGTAGTAAAGTTAGTTAGTTTTAGTTAGGTAGCGGTTAGTATTACTAGTTAGCTTATTTTTAAGCTGGCTTAGGAATAATTAGAGTTCTTATTATTTACTAGTAAATATTAGAGGGTCTAGTAGTTATTTAAATTATTATAGTATGGTAGTTGGTTTAGGGTAAATAGTTACTATAGGTTTAGGACTCTTATCCCACGTGTTTGTTTCTAAAGAAGGTGTTTAGTCTTAGGGCCCTAGTATAGGCATCTTAAGGGTGTAGACTTCTTCTTAGAGGTCCTTAATTATTTATAGGTATTATGCCTCTTATTTAGCTTATTATTAAGTTAAAGTGGCTTAGTTCTATACGAGGGTGTCTATAAAGGACTTCTATATTTTTACTAATTGTTCTTAAAGTGCGGATATAATACTAGCGGCTATTATAGGGGCTTTAGGGTTATTCTATATTTTAGAGGGTGGTATATAGGGTTAATATAATATAGTGTTATAGAGTAAGTATAAGCGGTAATAATATATAGCAAGGTAGATATTATTAAGCTATATATATAAACTGTATAATAAGGTTAAGATGTTATATAAGGAAAGAAGGTAAAGAAATAGGAGGAAAGGGATATATATTATTAACTTAGTTACTTAGTTAATATATACACGGGGCGGAATAGGCTTTAGGTTATAGTCTTAGCAAAACTTAGCAGAATATAGTAGAGGACGGCAAACTGCCGTAGATTACCGTTACGTAATAGCAAATTGCCTTAGATTGCCGTTACGTAATAGCAAATTGCCTTAGATTGCCGTCACGTAATAGCAAATTGCCTTAGATTGCTGTTACGTGCCTTAATTAACTAAGTTGTTAATATAGAGGTCGAGATAGTGGAAATAGGTAGATGTATATAAGGTATTATAGGGGTATCCTATAACAATTATATACCGCCTAGGCGTTTAAGGTTAGAAACCTAATACCCTAACCTAATATTTATAAGATATACTAGTATAAGAAGAAGCGCATACCTACTATAATTAAACCCTGCTTTACCCTAAGCTATTTAACCCTCCTATTAAAGATGTTATAATATACGTTCTTAAAATAACTAATTAATTAATTAAGCAGATAATAGTTAATAAATACCTAAATAACGAGTTTATCTAAGAGACGCTTAAGCTAATCTAAAATAGTATTAGACGCTTTAAAATGATTTCTCTAAGTAAATATAAAGCCTATAGAGACCGTTTATACTATTAGAACCGCCTAGTAGTACCTAACTATAATAAATTTAAGCTTAAGCTTCTTAAACATATATCTAATTTACTAGTAGCCAGTTACCTAGGCTAAGGAAAAACCCTAGAACTGCTCTAATAAGAATACTATTAGCCAAATATATATAATATAATATAAAGATATATCTCTAGCTGCTATACCTACTAATAAGCTAAAGCTTTATATAAGATATATAACGGCCTTTTAAAGCTACTGCCTGTTCTGGACTAAAGATAAAAGAATATCTTAATTAACTTTATTATTAATCTCCCTATAAGTAAAGGCCGTATAAATATTATAGTAGTTATAGACTGACTATTTAAGATAAGACACTTAATTGCCCGCCCTAATATATTAATACCTACTATCGCCTAACCGTTCCTGGATTATATAATAATTATTTATTGCTTAACGTCCGATTCGGATCCCTATTAGGCCCACGCGGACTACTCCTTATTTATATATAGGGAGAAAACTCTATTTGAGAAAATAAGAAAACCCCGTAATCCATCTCCCTGCCTTTTGGGACTCGTATATAGGGCGCCTATAAGTTACCTATGGTGCTCTACTACCTTACTTTATAACCTCCTTAGGAACCACTGCTGCCGTAACAAGCCTACAGATGCGCTAGTATCGCAAACTTAACTCTACTACTGTAGAGTTATTAAGGGGCGCCTAGTACTCGCCCCTTTGCCTTCTATTACCATTTCCTTTATAACCCGGAACTGGTCTAGTATATTTTGGCTAATAAGCTACTGGGTAACCGCCTTAAGACCTTTTTATATTAAGAGTAGTGTATTATAGTTCTTTATGCTAGCTACTAAGAGCATTGCTTCTCAGTTGGTATATAGGGGGTATAATAGTATTACGTGTTTTAGTGTCTATCTTGGCCAGCTATATTTATATCTTAGGCTACCTACTAGGATACCTACCTAGTAGAGCTAATCTTTTAGTCCTATTATTCCTGTTTTTAAGAGTGTTGCCATTGTGTTTTCCGCCTTTGTTAGGCCTTCTTAGAGCCCTTAGGTATTTACCCCCTATAGCGTTAACTATGCTACGGCTTGGGTTCCTCTTGCCTAAGACAGCCTCTGTACCTTTAACTCCTATACGCCTCTCTAGTATTGGTCCAACTAGCGTTGTGTTACGGTAGATAGTTTTCCAGTGCTCTTTTATACTCTACTTTGGCTCCTTTCTCTCTCTTACTATTGTCTTTGCTGATCTCTTACATGTCTCCCTTCCTCCTCTATATGGGCCTGGGCCTTAATATAGCACTATTCTTCTTCTGCTTTCTTTACCTGTTTCTCTAATATATCTTCCCTACTTTGGGGTTGTTGGTTTGTTCTCCTATGGGGCACCCTAGGGTTACTCTATAGTTTATTTAGGCGTGTCTTAATATACTTTATAACATTAGAGTTGCGCTCCCTTTGCACCCTTTATATTGCAGCGGCTTTAATATATAATTATAGGGGGGGGGATATTAGCTTCCTTCTTAAGCAGTGCTATGGCCGTTTACTTATACCCACCTGTTATGCTCTGGAGATAAGCTGTTTAGACCTTTTAGAGTGGTTTAAGGAGTAATTTAGGGGGGCCTTTCTTGGATTCTCCTATGGCCTAAATATTGGATCTATATGTTATAGTTAGCCGGACAACTGCTATATATAGTAGGCGTGACCTTTGGAAGCATGGACCCTATATAGAATTAATAATCTTGGATATTGCGATATACTATACCTGGCCCTTACGGGCCGCTTATAATATATGTGCGCTCTACTAAAGCTTACTGTCTACCTATACTCCTAATACCCTTAGGCCTTAAACTAGTTAACCCCCAAAGCCTTAAATATAAATTGTATGCTAGAGATCTATAGATTGGTTATATTTTCTTATAAAGTAGATTAGCTGGTATTTCTCTGGTAAGAATTGGACTCTATATCATCTTGCCCATTCTATATAGGTGTTATAGGCTTTCTCTAGTATTCTGCAATTCTCTGCGGCTATTAGGCTGTATATAATTAGGTTTATATCGTCAATAAAGCCTATCCCCTAGGTCACCCCTTCCTTAAAGGAGTTAAGTAGGTTGCTTACAAAGAAAAGGAAGAGTATAGGTAAGAGGGGTAATCCTTATAGTATTCCTGTTACGACTATAATAGGGGGGCTTTAGTATCCGCTAAAGACTAGTAATATTTCTTTCTAGCCTATAAACCCTTAAATAAATTGTATAATCTATTCTGGAAAGCCCTTTGCCCTAAGGATGTATAGGAGGCGCTTATAGGGTATATTATTATAGGCACTACTAATATCTAAGCTAAGTATTAATACTATAAAGTCCCTTTATATCGCCCATGTAGACTTAATGGTGGTAGCGAGTAGCGTAAGTGCTGATAGTATTAAGCGGTTCTTTCCTGCCCCTATTTAACTTTATGGTAATAGGGCGTGTTCCTTGGCTGTATCTACTATATAGTCCGCTATTACCCTTTCTAAGATTTTACTAAGGGTGTTTTCTAAGGCAATAGGGTAGTAGCTTTTTGGAATTAAGTAATCTACTTTACCTTCTTTTTATAGAACAACTGTCATTATAGATCTTCTAAGTTATAGGTAGTAGCCTATAGTAAAGCATGCTTTAGCTATATCTGCAAGCTAAGGTGCTATAAGTAGTCTATAGGTTTTTAAGGCCTTATTTAGAATTCTATCTGGTCCTAGTACTGTATTGTTTAAAAGGCGGCTAATGGTTCTGGCTATTTTCTCTATTATTATATCGCTGTTAACCTATAGGCGAGTTACCGGTGTTTTACCCATAATGTCACTAAGGTCTGCTGGAGCCAGTTAGGGGAAGAACCTTTCTATAAGGATCTTTGCCTTCTTATTATTGTTGTTAGTGGCCTGTGTTTCCCCTGCTCTTTATAGGGGTGGTAGGTATAGGTCTTCTACTAGGCGCCCTACCTTTTTCTTTAACTATTTTACTATAGCCTAAAGGCCCTTGTTATGGGGGAGGCTTAGGTTAAAAGTATATTTATTTATAAACCGTCTCTAGTTATTCCTTATTTCTTTTTTTAGGGTATTCTTTAACTAGTTTTTTATGTCTTTGTATTATCTCTTATCTTTAGGGTTATAGCTGCTTGTGTATTTCCTTCTTGCTTATTATTAGCTAGTAATAAGAACCGCGTATTATATAGACCACGCGTGTTACGTATAGGGGCCCGGTTTTAAGACTAGGCGGTGCTCTTTTAGCCTATTTTTAATTACTGCCTAGATTCTTTCTAGTCTTTGGTTAATTTTCTTAGGGGTGGCTAACAAGCCTCGCTTATTTAGTATTAGGTGGATTTCTTTTAGGTCTTAAAGTTATTATTTAACTATACTAAGGAAACTGTCTGTCTTAAGCTTCCTTATTATATATCTTTTACTATTTAGTTGCGCCTTGATATCCAGATCTAGTTGTATTTAGATAGGGATATAGTCTAAGGCGAGTGCCTATTCTTCTTTAGGGTTGCACCTTTTAAGTCTCTGGTATAGGCCTTCGTCTATAAATATAAGGTTAATTGTACTTCTGGCGGTGCCTCATTGCTATATAATTGCTCCTGGGGGGGTGGCTAGCTTAAGGCCCTAAATATCTATAGCTCTTAGTAGGCACTCTGCCTATTAGTTAGTAGCAACATGGATACCTCCCTACCGCGGGTAATATAGATTTATGTCTCCTAATAGAATAGACTCTGTGCCTTTAGTTTCCAGTAAGCTTATTACCAATATAATGTTCTCTATTTATAGGACGCCTTTAACCCTAGGGTTATATATATTAATAATTTATACCGGTCCCCTATATATCTAGATTGTTATAACTACAATATCTAGGTTAATTGCCTGTTATAACTATAAGGACAGGCTGATAGCCTTACTAATTATAAAGCATACGTGTATGGCTGCTTTTAGTTTATATAGGAGCTGGAATCCTTAGGGGCAGTATGTTAATTATATATAGGTATTATAATACGGCTCTTATATAGTAAGGATATAGTGTTTCTCTAGGTCTAGACTATCTAGTAGGGGTCTTACAAAACGGTGGTCTGTATTGCCGCAGTTATACTATATAATAGATAGGTAGCGGACCCCTAGTAAAGGTTCTTTATCTCTTCTTCATTCCTCGCTTCTTCTATTTCCACTTTCTCTGGGATATTTAGAACTTCTATCTCTTATATCTATACCCTAGTTACTACTTATTTTGTATAGAGCTTTCCATTTCTATATCTTGTGTTCCTACTAGCGCTTCTATATCTAAATCTATTATTGTCTCCAGTTCTTCCCCTAATCTTACTAGTTAGCTATATACCCTTTATAGGTTAGCTGTAAATGTTATATTTGCCACATTAAGTCTAATTCTTAATTGTCCTGGTCTTGAGCTTGCTATAAATATCTATAGGGGTCTTCCTATAGGGTGTCCTCTCCCTTATATACCCTATAACCCTTATATACCCTATAACCCTTATATACCCTATAACCCTTATATACCCTATAACCCTTATATACCCTATAACCCTTATATACCCTATAACCCTTATATACCCTATAACCCTTATATCCCTGTTTGGTCTAGTGATATCACATAGCGCCACTTCTGGCCTATTAAGGCTTGGGATAGCTGGCCTAGCCCCCTATTACTAAAGGTAGGAAATGCTGGGAAGGCACCTACATCCCCCTAGCTTATCGCCTGTTGTTTCCATTTGTATAACCTAGTATATAGTTGTTTCCGTAACTGTTAAGCCCTTACCTTCCGTCTTCTATATTTAATGCAGTCTTCTCTCTCCCATGCCTTGTGTGTGCTTTGGTAGCAGTTTGCGCATTTTGTTTAGTCTTAGTTTAAGCAGTGTCTTATATTATAGGGGCCTACATAGTGGCCGCAGCACACCTGTGCTGCGTATATGGTTTGGGTATGTCCCTATTATATATAGCAGTAGCATTGTTCTAGGCGTAGTCTATGGTTGTAGAGTCTTGTGTTGTATATAAGGCCATTTATAATTATTCCTTTTTGGATAAGGAGTTTTTGCATTCCTAGTGTATATACGCTGATAATAAGGGAGCTATATATTTGTCTAGCGTCTCCCTAGCGAGTCTCTGGCGACCCTTATGTCCTCTTATTGTTCTTGTTATATGCTTAGTTTATATTTTCCTATTAAAGCTATTAGATTTGGGTGATCTTGAGTCCTGGAATAAGGTATTCTATTTATTTTACTATCTCCTGTATAATTGCTGTATTATCTGCCTGGCGTCCCTTTTCTACCCTAAGGCTTATAGGAACTGCTAGGACTTTAACTAGGTAATCCTCGCGGAGTACTTTTATGCTAATATATTTACCTAGCCTATCCCCTACCCTTACGGCTTGTTCCTTTGCCTATTGGTTCTTTAGGGTAACTCTAATGTCTCCGCTCCTAAGGTATTAGACTGCAACAGCGTTATAGACCTCTTTACAAATCTTTATAAGGACTTCTGTTTCTAATTGTCCCCTAAGCCCCTCTGCTTTTTCTGTGTTTGGTTATATTATAATTATATACCCGGTTGTTGTCTTATAGGGGGTGGGTTCCCTATGCTATAGAAGCGCAGCTATGGCGGCCTAGGTGCGGTTCGCTAGTAAGGGGGGGTTTTATTTATTTTTAATTTTGCTTAGCCATTAAAGGATTTAATTAAGGGTTTGCTGGAGGGGCGCCTAAGGTTTATTGGACTGGCGGAGCCATTCTGCTAGCTGCGTTAGTTTATTATGGCTAATAGTTACTCCCCTATAATTCTGGATACTAGACGCGTCTAATAGGCTTTATATTTTATTAGATGCTTTCTTAATAGAGGTATTTCCACTTTATAGTGTGGTATTCGCCTGTCTTTATTATGGAGGGCTATTGCTAGGCGTGGTTCTAGTGGTTACGCGCAAGTGCGAACTACTGTCGTTTGATATATGCCTCCCCTACGATGTATATATCTTAGGGGGATTCTCTAGGTGATTTTCAGGGTTCTTTTAGTTGGTTTTGGTCTTTTTAGGCCGGGTGCAGCAAGAGCTCCTTAGGGTTTTTTATAAAGTAAATTAATATATACTTTCCTGAATTATATATAGAAACTCTATAGGCTCTCTAAAACAATTATCTTTAATAGAGGCTACTAGTTTGTTTTAGTGTTTTGGAAAGAACTAACTACCTAACTCCGTATTAAAGTACTGTTGTTTATAGCTTACTACCTAGAAATAGATGGTTAAATAGAATATGCAAATGCTATAATAAAACAGTATATTTAGATATACACGTTATATTTATAGGACGACTAGATAGACTGGCTTATATTTACTAAGTTTACTATAAATAACTCTATCTTAGAAACTATAAAGGTTTCCCTATTCCTGGCTAATTATAGCTAGCACCCGCAAATAGGTTTTAAACCCTTTAGTAATATTCCTTACTTAGCTTATTAGGCCTTATAAGTTATAGAAGTAAATAAATTTATAAAAAAGATAGAAGAACTATAAGAGTTCCTTACTAATAAAATAATATAGGCCTATTCTGTCTATAAAGCTATAGAAAATAAGAACTAAACCCTAGCACTAGCTTACTAAATTAATAACTTTGTCTAGCTAGACGTAAGAAATCTAAATATAAAATAACCTACTAAAAAACTTAATTAGAAGAACGCTGGCCCTTATAAGGTTAAAAAGTTATCTTTTCTTATACCTACTAACTAAAGCTCCCTAATATGGTTAAAATCCACCCTATATTCTATACGTTAGTCCTCTACCCTACTGCCCCTATATTAGACGCCCTACCTAGATAGATTTAAGACCCTCCCCTACTAGTTAAAGTGGATAGTAAGGATAAGTACCTTATTAAAAGAGTTAATAATATTAAGTATAATAAATGGAAACGTAAATATATATACCTTATAAAATGGAGAGGCTTTATTAAGCCCTTATGGGAACCTATTAACTCTATAGGACTTATATAAGCCATAGAAAACTTTTATAAACTTTACCTAGAACTACTATAGCCCTATTTCGCAGAAGCTTAAGTTTAAAGGGGGGGTACTGTTATGGGATACCTCCGTAATACCTTATATACGTCTACCTATTTCTACCTGTTTCCACCTGTTTCCACTAATGTAGCAAGAAGAGACTAACCGCGAGACGATAATCTAATGGTAATCTGCCGGCAATTTACGGCAATTTAATGGCAGTTTGCTGTATTCTGCTATATTCTGCTAAGTTTACTAAATCCTACTAAGTTCTGCCAGGACTACTACTTAAATCCTATTCTGCTCTGTGTATATGTTGACCAAGCAACTAAACTAATAATATATACCCTTTCTTCCTGTTTTCTTACCTTCTCTCCTTACGCAACGTCTTGACTTTATTACGCAGTTTATGTACATAGCTTAATAATATCTACTTTGCTATATATTACCATCGCTTATACTCGCTCCGTGACAGGTATATAAACAGCTAGCCGCCTTTAAGAGGGGTGAACTTAATATTATAGGAATAGAGGGGCCTGCTAATAAGAGAGTTGGTAAAAAGGTTAGTGTCTAAGAGCTCTAATTAGTGTTTCTTTCTATTGTTATATACAAAACGCCTATATAGTAGTAATAACTATTTATCCTTAAGTAAGCCCTCCTAATAGAGCTGCAGCTGCTTGCTGTTTATAATATATAGGCTTAAAAGTAGACAACTCCTCCCTAAATCCTCGCGCTAACTTATTACTTATACCTAGCTAAATAGCAAGTTAATATAGCCTTAATAAGCCGTCCTCTATCTGCTTAAAATCCTTAATCTTCTAGTCTTGTTCCTTAACAATATCCTTTACCTATTGCTACTTTAACTTCTACTATGGATCTTGTACCAACCCTATCTTCTAATTAAAGAACCTTTATATAATATCTACCTTATCCTCTTTAAGTATATACGGTTAAATAATAGGGCTTAAATTCGCGACCTGCTATGGTAGTAGAGTGCTTCCTAAAGGCTATATACTTATTAGTAGGGCGGGCGGTGTATATATAGGGCGTAGCAGCTACTGTTAAAGCTGCTAAGAGTACACAGAAGGCTGGGTGGGAGGCTAAGGAGGTTAAGGGAGGGGAATACCCGGTGGTGCGCATAAAGGAGGTTGCTATATATAAGGACCCAGCTAATACTAGTATGCAGGTATCTGTAACTATAACTCTTAGTCCCGTTACTGCTTATAAGCCTCTTAACTCCTCTGTATAGAGCTTATACTGTCCATTATTATCTACTAGGCAGTTATTTTAAACTGCATCTTTTGCATATCTATTATTTGCTATATTACGCTCTTTATTTCTTACGCGGTAGTAGCCTTATTTAATAATTAAGAAGCTTTTATAATAGGGCCATTTAATCTAAGAATTACATAGACCTTAGGAGGAGGACTATATTCTATTACCTTGCTATAAGTTATAGCAATTAACTAGGCCTTATATTCACTAACGCCAACTCTATAGTATTGGTTATTATATAGGTCTATAAAGTAGACACCTTTAAGATTGTTACACTGCTTTAAAGTATACTACTACTAGTTATAGAGCTCCTTTTAATAGTCGTCTGTATATTATCAGGATTCCATATATATAGCATTCTAATCCTCTAGTCTGCTTATTGTTACGGCGCTAGTAGAAAATAGTAGATTATAGTGGTAAATTGTGGCAGACAATTATAGACAGTTTCTTACTGTTTTAGACAGTCGCAGTTACGTAACCAGACGATTGTATAAAACCTCGAGCGGCGCTACCCTTCTTCTCTTTTCCTTTCTCTAGCTTTAGATCCTTATTTATAGACTACCAATTATATAGGCTTGCGCGTCCCTCTTGCTATGCTTATATCTTAATTAACTAAGTCGCTAATATTATCTAAAGCTTATTACTACTCTTTCTTCCTAAGAAGGAACTTAAATATATCTATAGACTAAGAATAGGGTAGGAATATAGAATAGGACTATACGGATAGGACAGACCCCTAAGAACTAAAAGGACATAAATAGAATGCGAAACCTAAGAATAGGACGCGTATAGACCAGAACCCCTAGAAAATAAATAAACACCAGAAATTACCTAATACTCCTACTACTATGCTAAGAAATATAGTAGCTGTCAAAGCCGCTTTAGGACCTATAAATACCTCTAATAGTAAAACAGTCGCCATTTTAACCCCCTAGGAAGAGCTTATAGCAGCTAATACCAAAATTAAACAGCTTTAAGAGCTGCTTAAAACTAGAGACACCTTTATACCTAGTAAAGAGTTATTAAACACCTAGAGACTTGCTATGGTCCTTAAGGCCCTAGCCTAATATATAGTATTAGTATTATTGCAGTCTATAAAGGTTGTAGACCCCCTATTACTTACAGACGGAAGTAACCCTATATTTAATAACTGGAAGCTTTAATTATAGGATAAGCTTAAAGTTAATATGGACTACTTTTTAAATACCTAAGCTAAAATAGTATATATCTTTAGCCGCACTGGTGGTGATATATAGATATACCTATATCCGCAATACGCCTAGGATTTAGTAGACCCCTTTGTCTCTAAAGAAGAGATAATTAATTACCTATCTTCTATTTATAAGGACCCCTTTAAGGTATAAAATACCCGCCTTAATTATAAAAGCCTAATAATAAAAATAATGGAAACCTTCTTAGTCTTCTAGACCCGCTTTTTATACCTAGCTGGATAGGCCTAAATCCCCTAGGAAGATCTAATGCTAGACCTCTTTAATAAGCTTACCCTATACCTATAGCGCGCCGTACTGCTAGTTTATACTACTATATAGACGCTAAAAGAACTTATAGATTAATATCTAGCTATTAACTAGGGCCTCTATTAAATTAAGGCATATACTAAGCAGTATAAGGCTAGAAGCTCCGCTAACCAGAATATAAGTACTATGAGAATAGGCTATAGTGCCCTAGTAAGATCTATAACCCCTATAGCACTAACTATACCGCCTACTATTAACCTAGTGGCTAGCCATATAGATAGTTCTACTGTGACTCCGGTATATACTTGGCCTTTATATAGCGACCCCCATAGATAGGCCCTTAGTAATTAAGGAGCTTGCTTTATATATGGTTTAAAGGGTTACTATGCAGCTAAATGCCTAATAAATATAAAAAAGGATAAGGTCCTACTAATCTAGGAGGATATTGTAGAGGTAGAGTTAGAAAAAGAGGAACCTTAGAGAAAGACTCCTCTTTAGGATTAAAAGGGATTAATATATTACATATTAATCTGGGTTAGCTAGTTAGTAAAAGAAGCTGCACTATCTCTTATACTTTATTCCGTAATAGATATTAAGTTTTAACCTCTACTTTAGCTAACACTGGGGTAAATGCCTTTACCTTAATAGATATATAGTATGCTATAAAGCTGGCTGACTTTTTAAATATACCCCTTAAAGAACTGCTTAAACTAATTCCTATTTATGGGTATAACAGACAGATAGGGCCACCTATTATAACTATCTTGTAAATATACCTCCGCATTAACAGATAAAGGTAGTATAATATCCCCTTTCTTATTATAGACTTAAGAAGCTATAATATAATCTTAGGGAGAAAATAGCTAGCTTATTTAGGCTTATAGCTTAAAGTATAGAGTAGACGGCTTATTTAGCCTAAAACTCTACCCCTAACACCATATTTTATAAAGGAAATTAGCATTATAATAGAAAACCTTATACAGCTATAGATAGATACCGTTTATTAGGCCGATACTATATATAGGGACTAAGCATTTAAGAAAGATGTATAGCTTAATCTACAACGGATTTGTATACTATAACGCTCCTAGACTACTAATATTGTACTACTAATACTAGGGACCTAGGAAGCTAGTAATAAGCTAAATAGACTAGGCCCTATATAGCTATAAAGAACAGTAAGGAATATTAGACACTATACTAAATAAATAAACCGGAAAGATAACTTATAGAAGATAGAATAGGAGTTAAGGAAGGCTATAAGCCCTTAACCGTAAAATATGGTTTATAAAACGTTTATAAAGAAACCTATAAACCTTCTACTAGTTAATATCTGCTATATTAGCGCCATAAGGTTCTACCAGAACTTAAAATGGCCTAATACTGTTGCTTTTACAACTAGCTTATATAAAATTAACTAGATAATTAAAGACAAGGAAGCCCTAGCCTATAACTAGCTTAGTAGGGAAAGTAAGCTTATAGATAAGGAGCTGGTAGAATAGAAACTACTCTACTAATACCGGGAATTTAAGGAT
>Ga0307507_10003903_pt1 | contig 27633 bp, 8 predicted proteins | sample 7_EM_MG_FD_207223 | JGI IMG/M metagenome (GOLD analysis project Ga0307507, IMG submission 207223) | Populus trichocarpa ectomycorrhiza microbial communities from riparian zone in the Pacific Northwest, United States - 7_EM | ecosystem: Host-associated > Plants > Roots > Unclassified | place...
GGCTAAAGTCTAGGACGCAATTATCCTAATAGAAGATGCGGATACTCTAAGAGAGTTAATAGATTAGTTAATAAAGATTAATAATAGGATCTATTAAAGGGAACAAGCTAAGAGAGGGCAAGACAGAGTTCTATAGTCGTATAAGGCGTAGAGTACGTAACAATAGACATAGAGTTAAAAACTATAGAATAGCGCAGAGCTAATAGACCTAAGCAGTACTAAAGAAACCTAAAGGTGGGAGAAAAAACCATAGAAACCTAGAGGTTAAGGATTAAGTAACTAAAGGACCTAGGAGTAGAGGCTAAACTAGGGATCTTAGTAGTAGAAGACGTTTAGGCGGACTCCACAGTAAGAAAAATGGTTTAAAGATAGGGCTTACATAAATTATGGAAAGTAAGGTTATTTCGCCAGAGACTATAGAGGTGGTTAGAGTAACTATATAGTAAAGGGAACTAGGCCAGTAGAAGACACATACGTATAGAGGGATAATAGTGTACTATAAGGAACAAAAGAGTGTTTAATTAATAGTTTTGCGTATTATTATAACAACGTATACCAAATTTATAAGGACGCTAAGTATAGCGTAAGCTATTAGCTATAGGAGCCATTATTATTTAAGTTTAGAGGAACTAACAAACCAGCTTATAAATCAGATATTAAAGATAATGAATTTAATAAAGGCGAAGTATTTACCAATAATAAGGTAATAAAGGTAGCTTACTAGAAGTATATAGACCTTAGAGAAGTTAAAACAGAAGTAGAAACTAAGACCATTATGGAATAGGGTTTAGTAACGGATACTATAATACTGTTAGATACGATTTCTATTGCTTTATAAGATAATAGGAGTAATGTTTAGAAGAAACTAAGTAAGTAGACAACTGCTAGTGCTAGCTTATTACTTAATAAAGGCAAAAGGCCACAGGCTTAAGATTCTTAAGAAGAGATAAAAGAAGCTTAAGATTCTTAAGACGAGATAAGATATACCTAAGGACCCATAACAAGCGAAAACTAGTGGGAAAGGGCAGTAACTTAGTTCAGTGACAAATGAATAAGTATAGGACGTAGGTTTAAGAACTATGAGTTTAGAGAATGAATAAGAACGTTAGCAATCCTAGGTAAACACAGTGTTTAGCCTAAAAATTAAATAGTTAATACTAGGATTAAAAAGCAAAATGACTATAAAGATTTGGCTGCAAGACGCAGAAAACAAGAAACTATAGATAAGTTTAGGACAAGAATTATTATATAGCAAGAGCAAAAGCTAGATAAAAGGTTAGCTATACTAGGTTGTATAAGGGATAGAGCACCTATGTAAAGAGTTACTAATAGGCCAAGTATAGGGATACCTAGGGTAAAGTGGTTAAATGAACTAGAATAAGAAGAGGATTTAGATATTCTAACTAGGTTTAAAGAAAGATATACTAAAGGATATTATAATGTAGTAATAACAAGGTACTTTCTAACAGATAGACTATACACACTAAACCAGTTATATGGAAAGTGGTATAGGTAACGACATAATGATAAATAGGAAGACTTTTATATATAGCTGGACGAAAAAGTTATCTAAGACCAACCTATTATGGAAAAACGCATAAGTTATATTAAAGGAGCGTTAATTATAATATTAAGGAACCTAGAAGAAGGATCTAGGGACTAAAGAAGCAAGCGATAAATCTTAGTACCCGCAGTAGAAGTACTAGTGGTTAGGTTAACTAGGTATAGGTTTAAACTTAAGGACAAAAACAAACTAAGAGTTAACCTAAAACATATAGCGTATTATACACTATTATGGATAGCTTGTGTGGATGTCGGGAATGAGGCAAGCTGCTGTCACGCTAGGCATGTTGCCGTCACGTACTGATGTGGCCCTAGCGTGGTGAGGAACCTTAAGTTCCTTACCCCTTTCCTTATTCCTATTAAGAAGAAGAACAACTATTATACTATCTACAAACCATAGCTACGTGATATTACCTTATGTAACCAACACTGATCAGTGGTTAACTTTACTATTATATTATAGAACAGCTAGGTATTACTAAGAAGAGACGAGCCACTGTACCAGTGCTACTTGTGCTAGAGGAAGCTGTCTTTTAAGGTCAGAACTGGTCCTAAACCTTAAATAGAACTCTTCCACAAATCTAAGGATCTAAAAGGCCAGAACTGGTCCTAAGCCTTTCTGAGATTATAGATTCTTGTGTCCATCACATAGAACAACACGCTTTATAAGTCTTCGCGATTTAAGGCTAGAACTGGTCCTAAGCCCTATAACCGCAAATACACGTTATAAATGCGTACTAAACAACAAACGCGTACTAAACGACAAATATATATTACGAACGCGTACTAAACAATAATCCCTATACTAATAACACTTCCCTCCCTCTAAAAACATGGCTACGCCTACTTTAAATAACTGGAAAGACTCCTTACCACTAGGGGTAGCTAAGCACGCGAAACTTATTAATGAAGATTGGGACGAATTTACCTTTAATATAATAACTTGTACCGCAAAACAAGTTAACAGCTTTCTCCTACACTATATTATATTCTACTGAAATAAATGCTACGCCGATTTACAACTATGGGAGTATTTTAGGGAGGATTTTGTGGGATGGACTGCTGATACCTAGGCACTTGGCAACGTCAATATTGTTTAGAATTTTTAAGACTTCCTCCGTAGGAATAGGGTATATGTTACTAAGAATAGTAACCCAATTGCTAGTAATATTTAGGCTGTTATTACTAGTATAGAAGAACCAATATGGACAGAAGCTAAGATTATATGTTAACTACGGAAACCTAAAAACAACCTATATTCTTTGGAAGGCAACTTTAATTTGTATTAAAACCCCTAGAACGCTAACCCCCTACCTAAAGCTGCTCTCCTACCTAGAGGTGCCCTCCTACTTAGAGTTACTCTGCCTCTACCTCCTTTACTCTAGCTAACCGGTAAGCCTTTACCACAAGAAGTCACGAATCTAATGAAGGTATATTCGGACGAAGAGAAGAAGTTTGGAGGAGAACTGTATAATATACTTAGAGCAAAACTATAGGTCTTTTATAACTGTTATAATAAGGTTAGAATTTAACACCACTAGTACCATTACACTTTCTCTGTTATGTTAAAGGGATGGGCAGCAACATTCTATTACGACTATATTGCGGGTAAAAACTATAGCTTTAATATAATGCTTTAGCTTACCAGAGCCTACTTTAAGACTAATAAGAATCGCTAACTTTATATATCTAAATGGCGAGAGACTATGTTCTAGAGAGTTATTGCTTCTAACCTAATAAAGACTTATTTAGAGTGCCTTTAACTACTCTTTGATAAACTCCAGAAAATCTAATATGGCCTTACTAAAACCTACTAAAATAAGAACAGCCTAAGGGACCAGGTTATCTTAGCATGCCATAGCGTTCCTAAGTGCAACTTGGCGCTATACAAACCTGCAGATACGTTTAAAGGAGTATATGCTGAGCTACGCTCCACTATAGGTACTGTGATGTAAACACAAGAATCTTAATAGCTCTATACCAAAAACCCTATCTAAACAAGTATTCCTAACTAACATGATCACAACTGGACTGATTGAATATATAGTGGCCGTGGTAGGGAATATAGAAGAGGGTACAATTAACGTTAACTATAAGGCAACCGTGGAGGTCCTCGTGGAGGTTTATTTTAAAGTAATCGCTAGAAAAAGTGCTACGTTTATAAGAAGCTAAAGTGCTAGTTAACTAGACACTCCCTTAATAAGTAAAAAGAGGCATATAATAAGTTCTGTTAGAGTGTAAGAAATGTTGGAAATTATAAGGTTATTGTGGCCTACTTTTAAAGCTTCCTAGTTTAATATAAAAGCGTAAAAGACCTTGAGGGTAAGGTTAATAAGGTTAAACAGCTCCTTATGGATATAGAAATTAAGGACTACTCTCCTAACCAATACTTTACTAAGTATAGTGAGGTAAATGGCATATAAACTGTTACTGTTCTTAATGACTAATCTATGCTCTATTTTATTATAAAGTTAGATATCTTTAACGAGCCAAAAAAGAGCTCCGTGTTTTTCTTTGATGATAGATACTTAGCGAACGTCTTCCATGGTATTATGCCGGATACTAGAGCCGTAGGAGTATCTATAGTAGGAGAACCTTAAGTTTGAGCCCTTTAGCAGCTTAATAGCTCTGTTTAGATTGACCAATCAACGGCAGGCCAACATACGATTTGCTTTGGTAAAGGTACTATAATCTCTCTTGGTACAATTAGGGTCCAAACCCCCTTAGGATATATTACTTTCTATATTATTCCTACAAACACTCTGTTTCTATTTTGCATTAAAGATATAGATAAGTTAGGCGTTAGGCTTAATAACCTTAAGAATGTATTTATTTAGGGAGATAATTAGGTGCCTATTATGCGTAAGTAGGGTTACCCCTAGTTGCTTCTTTATTAACTAAAAAAGAGTGTTGCTTAAAGCCACTTAACTAAGTTAGAATTACGCCAACTATACTATTGTTTTGGCCACCTATCCGTTTATTAATTACTTAGGGTTCTTTAGCGAGCAGGCCATAAAGTTAAGGTTAAGGCAATTGAGCATCTTATAAAGTACTGCTATTACTATTAAATAAACCAGAAGTCCCCTAGCCGATTTAAGTTCACCCTTAAAGATAACTATAACTTTAACTTCTGTATTATTGTTAATGTTATATATCTTAGCGGTAAGCTAGTACTCTAAGTTATTAACTTCTTAACCTCCTTCTAAGCCGCACGATTCTTAAAGGATATATTAGCTAGGAACGCATGGGATACCCTTTAGTTATGCTAGATTGATGTCTACCTAGGACCCCCTAATTAAATCGTCTATAACGCAGGAAAGAACTTCTCATCTATAGAGTTTTAATAATAGATAAAGGCAATGGCAATTAAGGTTAAGGAAGTCCCTGTTAAGGCATATAATAGTATTAGAAAAGTGGAGTGATATTACACACCATTACGCCGTGTATATAAGATTATCTCTTTAGAACTAGAGGATGCTAGCAAAGAACTTACCTTGTAAATGGCTGTTAAAGCTATTAATAATTCTGCTAGCCCAGATAGACTTATACCTATATTGCTAGTCTTTGGCGCCTACCCTTAAATAACTAACGATTCTCTACTATCTCCCTCCATTATATAATAAGCTAAGGCTATTCGCAAGGCAATAAAGGAGGTATGACGTCTCTATGCTACACGCCAAGTCAACGACGCACTAGGAATAAGAAATGGCTTAAATACCTTGACTACGCTTAATCTGCCACTCCAGTCTGAGGTACGCGTATGGCGTAAAAAGGGAGAATAGTTAGGCCTATATTAACTTATTGCAATTAATGGCTAGACTTGCACTATTTAGATGCCTTATAGACCCACTTAATTCCGTTTAACTGTTATTAAGCCTTACTATAAAAATAATAGTTCTGAGCCTTTGTAGGATGCCCTAGAAGATGCCCTAGAGGAGAACCACAATTAATATACTCTAGAAGGCGACTACAATCCCAATATAATATTAGTAGATGCGCCATAACTATAACGCAGTAGAGGTCGCCTAAAGAGATCACGAAATTGCCAATATCTTATTAATTTTGAAGAGCAATTTATTGCCACCATTGAAAATGGAGTTGAGTTATTAATGGCCTTTATAACAGCCAAGGAGAAGGATAACTTTAAACTCGCAAAATAGCTCTAAAAGGAAGGTTATATTATAACTCTAGGAGCTCCTTTCTAAGCATTTAATAAGCAGAAGATTAAGGGTCTTATTACAAGAGGAGTCTTTAAATTTAAGAAGTATAACCCTACTAAGTTTAATAGAGTTCGCATCTTTAAGTCAAGAATGGTTAACGAAATTAAGGGTAAAGCTACTAATACCCCATTTAAGAAATTAAGGCTTGTTATCTAAGGCTATAATAATAACGGTAAGGAGGTAATTTTTACGTAGTCTCCTATAATTTAACGAGCTAGTTAGTGAGTTATTATTGCGCTAGCTCCCTCCTTAATAAAGAATAGAATAGCGGTTTATTTACAAGATATTACTTAAGCCTATACCCAATCAGAGACGCACCTTTAGCGCTTAATATTAGCATACCTTCCAGAGCAAATTCGCCACCAGTATCCTGAAGATATAATTATGGTTATACTTAAGCCATTATATGGGATCGCAGAGGTAGGAACTCACTAGTGGGCTACCTATAGCAAGCACTATAAAGAGAAGCTTTTAATAACTACTTCTATATTTAATCCCTGCTTCCTTATTACAACTATAGGAACTCTATTTAGAATTGTCAGCATGTAAACTAATAATATAATTATCTTGGGAGATGACCAATTCTTAGCTCTTAAAGAAGACGAGCTAGTAAAGGCAAATCTTATAGCAAAGCTAAAGGAAAAGCTTAGTTTAATAATACTATTACTCTTTAACGGATGTATCCTCTCCCTAAATGAGGATTCTATTGCTCTACGCTAGAAGGGTTAAGGTAAGAAGATTAACGTTATTAACGCTAATTCTCTAAAGCAAGAATACGTGGAGTAACGCGCTTGTAGAGCTTATGTTACTTCTATCTGTTAACCCAAGGCTTTATTTAATCTCTCTATTGCCGCCCAACACCAGGAACTAACTAAGGACGACGTTCTTGCCCTAAATAAACGCCTTTCCTGGCAAATAAACCATTTTAATTGGGGCCTATACTATGTGCCTGTTAATCTTCCCACCGCTAAGCTCTTTGTATTTATTAATAGATTATTTATAAATAACAAAGATTTTAGCTCCTAGCTAGGATATAAGATTATTATCACAAATAAGTTTACTAGAGAGAATGACTTTACAATCTATAGCAACCTTATCTATTGGAGCTTAACTAAGAGCAAGCGCATCACCCGAAGTGTTTTGGCGTCAGAGATATATAGAATGGTTAGCGGAGTTAATATGGCAATTACAATTGGAACTACCCTAAAGATAATTATAGATTAACTCAAACTTCCTATTATCCCTATAATCGTATGCACCGATTCATACTCCCTCTATAAGTGCTTGGTTAAGCTTGGTACTATAAAGAAGAAGCGCCTTATAATTGATATTATGGCACTTTATTAATCCTATAAACGGCAAGAACTCTTTAAGATTTAATAGATTAACGGTTAAGATAACCCAGCAGATGTAATAATAAAGGTAAACCCAAACAAGGCTCTAGAAACATTTGTTAATACAAACACTCTATATATATAAGTTAAAGGTTGGGTTAAAAGGGAGTAGGAGTATAATATTCTGTAGACCCTAACTTAAACCAGCCAATCAGGATTTTCCATCCCTGGGATAGAAAATCGCTATTGGCTTGCTTACTACTAGCACCTTAGCGGCCTACCCGTCTTTGCGTTATCTGCCAACTGCCGCATTGTCGCATATTGTCGCATATTGTTTGGTATTGTCGCATATTGTTTGGTATTATTGTACACTGTCTGGTATTGTCGCATCCTGTCTGTTTGTATATATATAGATGGCAACCATAAAAAGAAGAGTTGCCAGTGTCGGGAATAAGGCAAGCTGCCGTCACGCCAGGCATGTTGCCGTTACGTGCTGACGTGGCCCTAGCGTGGTGAGGAACCTTAAGTTCCTTACCCCTTTCCTTATTCCTATTAAGAAGAAGAATAACCATTATACTATCTACGAACCGTAGCTATGTGATATTACCTTGTGTAACCAACAGTGGATAACACATATAATATGCATAGAGCACTAAAAGATAAGAACCAGAAGCACCTAGTAAGAATATATTAGGCACTAGAGGAAAAACGGTTTAGGAATGCTAAGTATATATATAGTTGGCACCTAGTAGAAGTATAAGGTTAAGGGGACTTAATACTTTAACTAGAAAGATTTCTTATGGAAGAATGCCTAGATAGATAACAGTAGTAGGAGTGCCTAGAGAACACTTATCTATAGCATATTGTCACGGAACGCCGCCGTAGGAGCCTCTATGGGAGACTCCCTAGCGGAACCCCGTGCCCTTGCGTACGCTTCGCGTACAGCTTACGTCAGCTACGCGTAGTATATTACCTTCCTACGCCCTCGATCCTTATAATCAATTGCGCAACGTCTTGTAGACTCCTCAAATATATACGCTCTGTAGCCATTGCCTACATCCCGTGATATTATATTGCGCCCTTTTTTTTTACTACTAACACCTAGCCTATAACCAATTCTACGTCTCTATAATACTGTAGGTGTTGCTAGAAGCAGCGTGTCTACAAGCAACCTCCGCACTATAATAGTAAGATAATATTCCTTACTAGCCACTATGTTAAGCCTAAAGAGCAACCTAATACCTTAACTTAACCTATAACGCTAATTAATCCCAGGAGAATTTAATTTATTAACCCTAGCTTTAACCCCTAAGGGTAAGCCTAGCGGCTTAGAAGAGTTATAACTATAAGTACCCCTAAGCACCTAGCACCACCTTAAAGACAATAAGAGTTAACCAGCCTAGCAGGATAGGTACACCCCTATTAGTATAGGTGGCTATAGCAACAACCTTAATAAGATAGACACCGGTAATATCTTATCCTTTATTAATTATATAGCCATAGAAAAGCAACTAGAAGGGTAGCTACCTATTAAGATTAAAATACAAGACGCTAAGATATTTGTATAAATAGTAGCACGAGAACCTAATAAATACTACCGCCTTCTATAGAACTACCACCTAAAGCTTATGTAAGCTAAACTGCGTACTGCCTAAGATTATAATATTATCTAAGACTTATAAGCTAGTGAGGCACTTGCTAATAACATACGCTAAGAGACTAAAGATGACCTCCGTATATCTAAGCATAATGTTTAATGATTAAAGAAAGCTAAGATTGTACTTATTACCTAGGTTACTAAAAAGGAGGGCATAATTAAATACCTACAGTCTTAGCTTAACGAGTATATCTGTAATAATACTGAGCACCTCCCTACTATGTACTATACTACCTAAGTCCCTATGCCTCTGGCAACCTTACCTACCTAATGCTTGGCTGAAAGTTAGCGTTAAGCAGCTTTACCTAACAGGGACGACCCCTATAACAGTAATTAAACTTAAGCCACAATTGTGGGGTCTAATATACAATACCCTAATCCCCTAGTCTTCTAGGGAGACTGTAAGGAATACAGCTATTAGAAGATATAAATCCGCAAGAAACTAACCTAGAGCACCTGCCTTTTTCCTAGAGAGGATACTAAGATTGGTTACATTATTAGGCGTATAAAGGGTACCCTATTTAATAGACTCTTCGCCTAATAGGAGACCAATAGCCCCTAGAAGTAGTAGTCCTACTATAAGGTCCTTAACAATCTTGACCTAATGTATTACGACTACAACCTAGTAGCCACCAGTTGAGCTAAACTACGCGCCCTAAAGATGAGTCCTACTAAGTTATTTAATAAGTTCTATATTAAGTTCTAGGAATACACTAAAGTCCTCTCCTAAGACGACGCTGAAGACTAGGAAGACCTCCTTAAAAAGGTTACCTATTGTCTTAGTTACACTGCCGCTAGTTATAATTACAATAATGTTTATAGTATAGTGGCAGCCCTATGGAAGATTAAACGATAGCTAAATTAGATCTTTACTACTAACTCTTACCTAAAGGCTTTTATACAAAAGCCCTCCGGACTAACTACACCTATATATACTAGGTCACCAACGCCTACTACTAATACTATTACCAGAGCTAATATTAACCTCTCTATTCTAACCTTTCTATGTAAACTCCTAGACGGAGAGTATAAGCTACTTTAGAAGCTAGGGCGCTGCTATAGATGCCGTTAAGAAGGCTATTATTATAAAAACCTAAACTGCCTAATGGCCAGGTTTAGTAATTACTGCTTAATACCTAACTTTATACCTTGAATACCAAATACCTTACTACACACTATTACCGTATAAGATGAAGAAGCAGCAGCAGTGGAAGTAGTAGGAAATGCTTAGTCCCAGCCCTAAGTTGCGAGCTGGGATACCCTAATAATAGAGGGATCTACATATCGGCCTGCTTAATAGATGACTTAGTAAGAATAGATGGATGGAAATAGATAGTTTTACCTATAATAGGAACAACTGCTAAAAAATAATATAAAGACCGTTCTATGATTAACTGCGGAGCTACTAATAAATTTGTAGATACCTAATTTATGCGTAAATATAACCTACTGACCTTACCCCTTACTAAAGCCCGCGCCCTATAACTCGCTGATAGTAGTTATACTGTACAAAAGATTACTTATATGGCATAACTCTACCTGGATATAAACAGACACCAAGAAGAGCTCTGGGCCTACGTTACACCACTTGCCAATTACCCTATTATCCTTAGAATGAACTGGCTTAAGTAGTATAACCCTATTATTGACTGGAAGAAAAGAGAAGTAACCTTTAACTCTAACTACTGCAGAGAGACCTGCCTAGGGTATAGCCTAGCCGCCTCTACCTACTCCCTAGAATATCAACCCAAAGAACCTCTGATTATACCACCTATGACCAACTGTTACTACGTTAGTGCCACAGCCTTCTATCACATAGCATAAAGGAAGAGCTGGGTTATTACAGCAGCCTTCTGCTTATAGCTATATAAACTTAATAAAGAATAGGATTACGTCCTTTATAGCAATAGGATAGATCTAGTAGACCTCCTAGAGAATAACACACCTATAGAACTTAATAAACTCTTAACCTCGGACTTTAAGAAGTTTATAAAGCTTAAAAAGGGACTTACTAATAAGGAACTCCGCAAGCTCCTCCCTAAGAGGTACCATAACTTTATCAACATATGCTTACAAAAGGGCGTAGATATACTTCCCCCACATTAACCTAATAACTATGCCATTAACATTAAATAAGGAAAAATGCTACCTTATAAGAGACCCTACCTAATGTCAAAAGACAAACTTCTAGTTGTAAAAAAGTATATTAACAAGCACCTTAACAAAGGGTTCATTTATCCTAGTATATTACCAGTAGCCGCCCCTATCCTTCTTGCTAAGAAGCCTAAAGGAGGTATCTAATTCTGCGTTAACTACAGAGGACTTAACACTATTATAATTAAGAACCGATACCTAGTACCGCTTATACGTGAGACTTTTAAGCGGCTTAGTTAAGCCAAAATCTATACCAAGCTTAATATTATCGCCGCCTTTAACTATCTCTAAATATAGGAAGGCGACAAATGGAAAACCGCATTTGTATTACGCTTCGGCCAATTTAAATATACCATTATACCCTTTGGCGTGTACAACAGCCTAGGCACCTTCTAAAGCTACATTAATAACGCCTTACGGGACTACCTTAACGTCTTCTACTCGGCGTACCTGGATAATATACTTATTTATAGCAATGACTCTTCTAAGCATACCGAGCACGTTTAAAAGGTCCTATAGCGCCTTAGGGAAGCAGGACTTTATATTGATTTAAAGAAGTACAAATTCTTAGTTATAGAAGTAAAATACCTTGAACTAATTGTTACTACTAAGGGTGTCCATATGGACCCCAAGAAGGTATATATAATTACTAAATAGTAAGCCCCTAACTGCATTAAGGACGTATAAGCCTTCCTCAGTTTCGCCAACTTCTATTAGAAATTTATATACAACTTCTTAGGCGTAGTAGCACCACTTACAGCAATAATGCGAATAAAGGGCCTTTCTATAAAAGGAAGAAAAATGTACCTACGCTTTACCTAGACGCCTAACTACAAGAAGGCGTTCCAAGACCTTAAAAATGCCTTTACTAAAGCACCTATTCTAGCTTACTTTATACTAGGACGACAACTCTATCTTAAAACCAACTCCTCAGACCATATTAATACAGGCGTCCTCTCCTAAATAGGTAACAACGGTCTCCTCTACCTAGTCGCATTCTACTCGTCTAAGCTTACACCATAAGAGTATAACTATAAGATCTATGATAAAGAACTCCTTGCGATTATATAAGCATTTAAAGAATTCTAACTAGAACTCTCTTTAGTAGAACCTAACTAGCTAACTAAAGTCCTTACGGATTATTACAACCTTAAATACTTTATAACCACGAAGCAGCTAAACTAATGCTAAGCACATTAGAATGAGTTCCTCTCCGGTTTTAACTTTAAAATTATATATAGGCTAGGAGTATAAGGCACAAAACCTAATAGCCTAACACGCCGCTCGCAAGATCTTCCTTAGTTAGAGGATGACCCCTATAATTAGTTCTAACAGCAAATAATCCTAAAAGCAAGGAACCTGGCCCCTAGTATACTACCTATAACAGAACCATCCGCACCTCAGCTTTATGTTACAGACTTAGAGCCGCTCCCTAAAATTAACAAGCTTATTGCTGCTGCATATAACATCTCTATTAACCCATTATTATACTAACTTATTGCCGTAAAAACTGCTAGCGCCCATAAGCCACCTACTAGCCTCTAAAACTTAGGCCAAATTAATATAGTAGCCTTAGAAGTAAAGGAGAACAGACTCTATTATAGAGGCCGTCTATTCGTCCCTAATTTAGAAGACCTACAACGGCAACTAATCTAGATGGCCCACAACCTCCAATTAAGCAGTTACCTAGGCAGAGGAGGAACTTACAAACTTCTTAGCTGATACTACTTCTAGCCTAAAATAATAGACTTAGTTAAATGCTTTATAAGCGCCTACTATAGCTGTAAGCGCGCTAAGGCCTTTTGCACTAAGTACTAAGGACTACTACACCCGCTACTAATCCCTATATGGCGGTGGGCAGATATAGCTATAGACTTTATTACTAACCTACTACCCTGTAAACAGCACGGTTATACCTACAAGAACATCCTAATAATAATATGCCGACTTATAAAGGAACGTCACTACGTCCTAACTAAAGGCATAGCCGTTAATGACGTTGTAGACGCTTTTCTTCGCGAAGTCTATTGACTACATAGGATACCTGACTCTATTACGTCCAACTAGGGCACGTAATTTAACTCTGACCTATAGAGACAGATCTGTTAACGTCTTAGTATCTTTGTTAAGATGTCTACATCCTTCCACCATAAGACTATGGGACAGCTAGAAAACGCTAATGCCAGTATAAAGGCGTACTTACAACAGGTCGTTGCCTACAGTTAGGATAACTGGGTAGATCACCTCCTACTAGGCGAGTTTGCAGCCAATAACCACATCTTAGCCACTATAGGACTTACTCCGTTCTTTATAAATAAGGGTTATCACCCCTAATCTAGTATAGAGCTACCAGAACCTATTAATAAGAAACTGCTATATAGAAAACGCCTTAAGATGCTACTTGCTAACTAGTATGCAGACTGCATGAAAAATCTACTTAACTACTATAGGGGAGAAATGGCCTGGGCTTAAGCAAAGCAGGCCTACTTTGCCAACCGTTATAGAACGCCACTACTAGAGATGCGTGTTAGCGACTAGGTATGGCTAGATGCACATAATATCTCTATATAGAGGCCTATAAAGTCACTTAATTATAAGAACCTCAGCCCCTATTAGATTAAATAAGTTATTAATAGGGGAGCCGCATATAAGCTAGAGCTCCCGCCGGCCCTAGCCACCCGTGGGATATGGCCTGTATTTTACCTATGGCTACTACACCTTTACTAGCCTAACCCCTTACTGGGACAGATATAGCCTAAACCCCTACTAGTACTAATCTGAGATGAGAACGAAGATAAGAACTATAAGGAGTGGACCATTAAACAAATCATCAACTCTAAATACTTTGGCAAAGGCAGAGGACAGCGGCTCTACTATAGAGCTATCTACACAGGATTCAACATAGATTAGCCAGAATGGCAACTATGGGAAGACTTTAAAAATGCAAAGGACCTAATTAGCGACTTTTACTACGCGAATCTATAGAAACTGGGCCTAAGCAGAGATTTCGTGCCTAATCCTCTATGGGAGCCCTTATAGAGTTCAATTGTTATACACTACCACGTAAGGGCAAATTGCCGTTAGATTGCTATAGATTGCTATTACGTAACCAAAAAATTGTTAAGATGTCCAGGAACTTTAACCGCCGGTTAAAGTTATCTGATTAATTAAATTCTTGGGTGCTAAGCCTTATTACGCAATAACGCTGCGGACTGTAAAGATGTTAGTTTAGCTTACCGCCTTCCACTAAGCTAATAGCGATTTTCCATCCCGGGGATGGAAAATCCTAATTAGTCTATTTAACGATTAAAGCCGGCAGAACTCTATACCGCCAACCCCTTTAGCGTTATTTCTTTTTCTTTTTTATGCCTTAAGCGTTCCTTTTACATGTATATAGTAACCACAGCGTCGCCGGAGCTCCGCCTCTATAAAAGGGGGGGTAGTGTCACGGAACGCCGCCGCAGGAGCCTCTATGGGAGACTCCCTAGCGGAACCCCGTGCCCTCGCGTACGCTTCGCGTACAGCTTACGTCAGCCACGCGTAGTATATCACCTTCCTACGCCCTCGATCCTTACGATCGATCGCGCAACGTCTTGTAGACTCCTCGAATACATACGCTCTGTAGCCATTGCCTACGTCCCGTGACACATATAGAGGAAAAGAAACAAACTAAGTATTAGCCAAAGGTGGACTAAGTATAAGTAGGATTAAGCAGCTAATAGTTAAGAAAAGGGGAGGTGTATAGAACTAGAGGGAACTAGTATTAGAGCCTTAGACCCTTAAAGGAATTTAAAGATAATACCTAAATTTATAAGCTAAGTGGCAAGATTAGCAGTTTAAAGCGTTAGTAGATAGTAAAGTAACTAGGAACTACATATCACCAAAGGTAGTAGAAAGGATAGGGTTACTATACAGATAGAAGGAACACCCGTATCCACTTATAACAATTTTAGGAGATTAGATAGCCTATAGAGGAGGTATTATTAATCTTAAAATAGGACCTATTTAGATAACTATTAAAGAAAAACCAGTGAAAATGTCTTTTAATATCCTACCGTTGGGACAGGATGAGGCAATACTAGGAATGCCTTAGTTACAGGAGTACAATCTAAAGATTTATTAGGTTATAGGTTAGGCTAATATTAAGGATACTTAATAGCGTAAGGTGCGATAGCAAACCAAGTTAGTATAGTACTAAGTTGGAGCGACGTATAAAGAGACTAAGCAAGGCTTAAGTTATATACCAAAGAGATACTATAAATATGGTAAAAAGTTATGGTTACTAGAAAGTGAAAAGCTGTTAGAGCATATAGCATGGAACTATAAGATAGAATTAGAAGAGGGAATAAGTCTAAAGTTCTTTCTAATCTATAAGCTTACTAAAACAGAGTTAGTAGCGCTTAAGGAGTTTATTTAGGAGAACTTATGTAAGGGATATATTAGACCGTTATAGTCATCAGCAGAATATCCAGTACTATTTATCCTAAAGAAAAACGGAAAACTTAGGATGTGTATAGACTATAAACAGTTAAATAGTATTACTAGGAAGGATAGGTATCCTTTACCCTTAATTAGCGAAATCTAAGATAGGATAGGCAACGCAAAGATCTTTATAAAGATAGATCTGAGATAGGCGTACCACTAGATTAGAATTAAGGAAGGTAACAAATAAAAAGCAGCCTTTAGGTTAAAGAAAGGACTATATAAACCATTAGTTATACAATTCGGACTTATAAATACACTAGCAATATTCTAGAAGCGAATTAATAGTATATTAGGAGAATACCTAGACGAGTTTATTATAGCATATCTTAACGACATTATTATCTACTTAGAGAGTAAGGAAGAGTATAGAGAACACATTAAGTGGGTCTTAAAGAGACTATAAGAAGAATAGATACTAATAGTAATTAAGAAATACGAGTTCTTTATAAGGAAAACCGATTTTGTTAGATTTATCATTAAACTAGGCCAACTTAGTATAGATCTAAAAAAGATTAAGGCTATAGTAAATTGGCAAGAACTAGAGAATGTTACGCAGTTAAGATCATTTCTAGGGTTTTGCAATTATTATAGAAGGTTTATAGCGCAATAGTTAAAGGACATTAAGCCACTTATATAATTAATAAAGAAAGACGAACTATAGGCATAGGGAAAGGAGCAATAAGAACTATTTAAAAGAGTTAAAGAGTTGTTTACCTAGGAGCCAGTTCTTAAGATCTATTAACTAGGTCTAAAGACGGTTGTAGAAACAGATATATTAGACTTTACACTAGGGGCATACTTTATATAGAAATATTAAAATAGATGGCACCCAGTAGTATACTATAGTTAAAAGATAACACCACCAGAGTTAAACTACGACATATACAACAAGGAGTTGTTAGGTATAGTTACAGTATTTAAGAAATAGAGAGTATTCTTATAAGGTATAGAGAAACTATTTATAGTTAAGACAAACTATAAAAACCTTATAGGATTCCTAACAATAAAGGAACTTAACCAAAGACAGGTTAGATAGGCGGAAATACTTATAGAATACCATTTCGAAATTTAGTATACTAAGGGTACAGACAATACACAAGCAGATGCTCTAAGCAGAAGGGCTAAACTATAAAGTAATAAAAAGCTATTAGGAGCTTTGTTATAAAAGGATTAAAACAGATTAATTAGGTATAATTATCTAAAGATTATAGCAACTAAAGAAAGTTATATAAGGGCATAAAGAGCCTTTAGGGTAGATTTAAAGGAACAATATAAATTCTATCTAAATCTAAGGGTATAGCTCTTGTAGAGAATAAGACGTTGCATAAAGAAGAGAAAGGAATAACCAGAGAATCTTATAATTAAATAGTTAGGGGTCTTGGTCGATGCGTGCGCATATGCGCACGCGGACGGACTTTAGTAGAATTTGATTAATCTAGCAGAACTTGGCAGAAGTTAATCAAGCTGGCAGAATTCAGCAGAATTTGGTTAAAGCGTCAAGTTTATCTATTAAGTATTTTACCAAGATATTCCTACTATAACTAGGCTAGTCCCATTACAGTACCCCCCCCTTTAGCTAAAGGTTTAAAATAATTCAATTTAGTTAAGAATTTATAATTTTATTGCGTGTCATATTTTTATATCAGGTAGCAGTCTTAGCAAGGCAGATCTAACCAATTAGACAACTTTAACCGCTAGTCGAAGTTCCTTAATATCTTGCGTGTTATATAATCGCGTCACAAACGTCGTAACTTATTTCGAGTTCTTTTCAAATTCAAGTTTCATGTATTCGTGTTGGGTGGCAGTTATTTGCCTTTATATCGTGTCCATCTAGCCAAAGCAGGCCGTGAAGGATGGTCCTTATGGAATTCTTTTACCAAGAAAGGCGCGTTGGCCTTAATCTAGTCATAGGTTTCCTAGGTTCGTGTTTTATATCCTTCCCACTTAACAAGAAGTTTAAATTGTTTAGATTATGTTTTCTATTATATATCATCAATTAAGTCAATAAAGTAAGAACTGTTACCGTTATTAACAATTATAGAAGGTGGCGGCGGCACTTCGCAAGTTAAAGGTTCACCCTTTAAGGGTTACAGCAAGCTTACATAAAACGTTAGGTATATTTTCATCTTAGTTGGCAGTTTAAGCTTATAGGCGTATAGGCTTAGTTTCTTTTTAATTTAGTATAGGCCCATAAACTTCTAATTAAGTTTCTTTAAGGGCTGTTAAGTCTTTATGTTTTGTGTATTCAGGTAAACTATATCACCTTCTTTAAAGTCCCACATGGGAGCTTATCCTTTATTTGCATGCCATTCCTGTACCATTTAAGCGTACATTAATTTACTTCATAGTAGTTCCGTTAACTGCTTTATTTAATCAGTAAAGTTATACGCATTAATTAACTAAATCCGTTTAATCGTGGGTCCTATTATATTAATTTTAGGTTATGGTTTAAATCTAAATCAAGGGTCTTGTCTATAGGTCGCATAGAACGGCGTCATGCCTATTAATTCATTTATTATATTATTTGCAGTAAACTTAGCTAAAGGCAGCCACTTTTCCCAGTCATCTTGCAGGTAGGAGCAGTATATTTATAGGTATTGTTCCATAATCGCGTTTACAATTTTAGTTTAACCGTCTGTCTCTAGATAAAATGCAGTTAAGAGTTATATTCATATACTTAATCGTTTATATAGAGCTTGCCAGAAGTCTAAAACAAACTAGCTTCTATGGTCGGATATTATTAAGTTAGGGAGTCCATGCAGCTTAAAGACGTATTTAACAAAACATTTAGCTACTAAGATAACATTAATTAAGTCTATAGGAATTATATATCGCATTTTTATAAGGCGGTTAACTACTACCATAATATTCATAAATCTATTGCTGCTAGGTAAATCTACCACAAAGTCAATCAAGATATCACGCTATCTTTACATTAAAATTAACAATGGTCGGAGTACTCCTTATTTCTTTACATAAGAAGTTTTTCCACAAACACACGTTCTGCATGCTCGGACGTATTTTTGCACATAGTTGTACATTATAGGCCAGTAATACGCTCGTTAAACTATCTTATACGTCTTCACACAGCCAGGATGTCCTGCTATAGGAGAGTTATATACAAATTCAAGTATCTTAAATCATAAAGGTTCGGAATTCAGAACTACCATTTTCTGTTAATAGTATAGTCGATTATTATAAATTTCGCATTTAGTAAGTGTGATATCTTTATACTGTCGTTTTCCTATTTAAATTGCTCCTATTATATCTATTATCCATACATCGTTCTTGTATTTATATTCCATCAGCTCATTAATTTCTATTTCCCATTTATCAATTTCTGATTCGTTTCTATCAAGTTCTGTATCTAGGAACATAGGACGTAGTTTCTTAAAACGTTTAGGGGGCAATAAGATCCGTAATTGATTTATAATTCGTTTGTCTAAGGCGTTTATAGGTAAGTCTTGTGACTATTGTGTTAATGCGTCAGGCTTCTAATTGAGTTTACCCAATTAGTACGTAATCTTAAAGTCAAATTATAAGAGGTATTCGGCCCAATAAATTTGGCACTACGTTAACTGTTTTATAGTTATAAAGTACTGCAGGTTTTTATGGTCTGTTAACACGCGTATTAGGAATAGCAATCCTTTAAGTTCTAGACGCCATTGTTTAAAGCATCTAACAATTGCAAGTAGTTCCTTATCGTATATCTTATAGTTTAATTCGGCAGGGGCAAGCTTTTAGGAAAGGAAGGCTACTAGACGTAGCTCACTATTCTTGTCATATTGCGATAACACTCCTCCTAGGGCATAATCAGACGAGTCCGTTTCAACAATATATTCAAGGTTAGGGTCAAAGTGGGCAAGAATCAGAGCAGTTATAAAACAATATTTTAGTTCGTTAAAAGCTTATTCACATTTAGTAGTCCATTTAAATCTTACGTTCTTTCTTATTAAGTTTACTAATAGCTAAACAATTTTTAAGAAGTGATCAATAAATCGATAATAGAAATTTGCAAATCCTAGAAATTTTTAAATGTCTCGCACGCTACTAGGACTTTCCCAGTTTATAATCGCGGCGACTTTCTTAGGGTCCATTTTAATTCTGTCACGGGATATAATTAAGCCTAAGTACGTAACTTCAGACGCGTGGAACTTGCATTTCTTAATATCGCATTGTAAGCCCGTATCTCGCAGGCGTTTAAGGACCATTCTGACGTGTTTCCGATATTCAGAAAGCGAGGACAAGTAGATTAAGATATCGTTAATATACGCAGTAACAAATACATTAAGGAATTTATAAAGCGTATCGTTAACGTATTGCTAAAACGTACCAGGACTGTTTTTTACGCCAAACGGCATTACTAGGTATTTAAAGAGTCCCCATTATATATAAAAAGCTATATACTTCTCATCTCCTTTACATATACGGATTTTATTAAAGGCAGCAACTATATCAAGCTTTATAAAGTACTGTGCCTTCGCTAAATAGTTAAGCGTCTCTTAAATTAGGGGAATTGGATATTAGTTTTAAATCGTAATTGCATTTAGAGCTTAATAATCAATATAGAATCTTAAGCCTCCTCCTGGCTTTTTAACAAATAGTATAGGTAAGGTAAATGGAGATTAACTAGGGCGAATAAATCCTTTTTCCAGATATTCGTTAAGGTATTATTACATTATAAGCAGTTCTTCTTATAACATACCGTATAGCGGACCAAACTTTGGTATTATGCCAGGCTCAAGTTTTATCTTAAAATCGTACTTATCTTGGTATAGGGCTAGTTGGTCTACAAATCATTTTTCAAATTCGTTGATTAGATTATAGTACTCTTTAGGTATAAGAGGTCGAGGGTTAATATATTGCTTCGGTTCTAGCGCTTTCTTAATGTCTTCCATTGTTACAGCAAAGATTTTGTGGTCTCGTTTTCTTGCTAATAAAATAAAGGGCGCGGCTTATATTATATGAATTTTAAGAGGTTTTAACAAAACATCTTCATATTCTTTGCCATGATTGGTAGTTGTGGCTTTATTATATTAGTTCAAAGTTTATAGTAAGGGCAATTCATATTGTGTTGAATTTGAATAGTTATATACATATTTATAGGGCGAGTGGTGTTTTAAGCAATGACTTCAGCAGTAGGTTATACAGAACTTCAGTGTTTCTTTAACCCAGCTAATTAAAGGGTTGTGTTGTTTTAGCCATCTATGTTTAAGTATCATCTTATATTACTTTAGGGGTGTTATAAATAGGGAAATATATTTAAGGTGTTCGCCTATCCACATTTTTACAAGAGCGTAGTGTGTTAATTCGCCATGTATTAAGGGTTTGCCATTAAAGCCTTGTAGGCCTTGGGGCTTATTAAGTTTCTTTAAATTTAGGCGTTAGGTTTTTGTGTAGTTCGTATTAATAAAGCCCATACTAGTGGCTCCGCTATCTATAAGGATTTATACCTCCTTCCATTTTCTAAGTGTTTAAATTTCGCCAAGTATATTAAGGGAGTTATGTTGTGTATTAGCGCTGGAAGAGCCTAGACACTTATACTCTTCTACTTCTTGTCCTAAGGCGCGACTTGGCCCTAGGATAATTTGTTTTCTAAGTTAGCCGAGGGTAAGATGCTTTATAATGACCGGGTATGATTTGTGGAATGAGTATAAGTTAAGGAGCAAGTACGGCTTAAAGAATGAGTGCAATTTAAGGAGTGGGTGCGATTTAAAGACCGGGAGGAACTACGGCGGACTTTTTTAAAAGGGTGAGTTCGGCAATTCCTTTGGATATGTCCTTTTCTACCACATCTAAAGCATTCTCCATTTGCGGCTTAAGTTCTTCGTTCGTTGGTTCCTAAGGGTGCGTAGGATTAAGTGGCGTCAAGGTCTATAGGGTCGTGCGTAGGTTTCAGAGAAGGGTTGCGCTTTAGGGTATATGTCAGTTTCGTAGAGCTTTAAACATGAGGTGTGGTTAGCTTTAGAGAATAAGTCTATTTGTTATATTGAAGGTCCTCATCAATTTATTAACACATTATAGCAAATTCGGGTAGGTCCTTTGGTAGTTCCCTACCTACTAACTGTGCTCTAATTTCATCCGAAATAGCTTATTAAAGAGCAGCAACTCTAGCGGCTTCATTCCAATCCAGTTTGCCAATAAGGCCTAAAAATTCCAAAAAGAAGCTTATAAAGTCTCGGTTCCGTTATTATAGGTTTTTAAGTTTAGTAACAGCGGTGTGTTCGCAGCTAGCGTTATTATATGTTCGTTCTAGCAGAGAGATAAAGGTTTCAAAATTAACAAAGGTGCCATTACAGAAGAATGGGTCTATGGTTTGTATAGCATCTTTACTTAAACAAGACATTCCATAGCTAACTTTGCTAGCTTTAGTAGGGTATTAGTTATAGTTTATTAAAAGTTTAAGACGGAGCTTAGTTACAAAGGGATGTAGGTTATTTCAATTTCCATCAAACATTGGAGGGTTAGGAAGCTTTTTAGATTTCATAATAGGTATCAGATTTATTACAGACGCGGGTTAAGTTACTGTTACTAGTTTAAGGTTCATATTTAACGGGCCAGGTTTAGATACAGTTATTTTAATCTTATTTATAGGTGTTACTGTCGGGGTCTCTAACACAAGTACTTTGGCGTCATAGAGTTCTTTGCGTATTGCTTTAATTAATTGCTGATGCTAGGCTTCTAGTATAGCTTATTATTGGGCCAAGGCATCCATAAAGGACTGTTGTATTATAGTCATTTATTCCCTAACTAGGGTCATAATGGTTAACGTGGCGGATTCGAGTTCGTTTGCCATTTTAAGGGTAGTGGTATTAACGCAACGTAATATAAGGGCACAAAGAGCCTTTAGGGTAGATTCGAAGGAACAATATAAATTCTATCTAAATCTAAGGGTATAGCTCTTGTAGAGAATAAGACGTTGCGTAAAAAAGAGAAAGGAATAACCAGAGAATCTTATAATTAAATAGTTAGGGGTCTTGGTCGATGCGTGCGCACGTACACACACGGACGGACTTCGGTAGAATTCAATTAATCTGGCAGAACTTGGCAGAAGTTGATCAAGCTGGCAGAATTCGGCAGAATTCGGTTAAAGCGTCAAGTTTATCTGTTGAGTGTTTTACCGAGACATTCCTACTGTAACTAGGCTAGTCCCGTTACAAGTTAGATCTATAAATTACTAGAAAGTAATTAGATATAGAAGATCTAAAAAGTATAGGTAGAAGATCTAGACTTAGAGCAATATAAAAACAGAGAAGCAATGTATATGCCTAGGTCTATTATAGAAGAGTTTATTAAGGAATTCTATAAGGGAATAATATAAGGATATAATAGAGCTATAGGCTTAGTGTTAAGACTTTAAGAAGAATATATTATTTAAGGAATCTAGGAACTAGTAAGACAAGTTATAAAAGAATATATTATTTAAGGAATCTAGGAACTAGTAAGATAAGTTATAAAAGAATATTTAGATTGCTAAAGGAACAAACTAACGAGGTATAAGCCGTATAGAGGGCTATAACCTATTGAAGTACTAGGAAGACCATAGGAAGTTATATTATAGGACTTTATTATTAAGTTACTAAAATCAAGAGATTCTATTATAGGATAAGATTATAACGTAATCTTAGTAATAGTGGATAAGCTAATAAAGTAGGGATACTTTATAGCATACACTAAAGAGATATCAGTAGAAGATATCGCTAGAATCTATATAAAAGAAGTGTTTATAAGATATGGAGTACTAGATAAGATTATATTAGATAGAGATCTAAGGTTTATAGTAGTATTTTAGGAAGTGTTTCTGGCAGAATAGGGAGTTCACGCAGTAATATCTACAGTGTATTATCTGTAGACGGACGGACAAACAGAAAGACTAAACTAGACACTAGAGCAGTATCTAAGGCATTATATTAATTACGCATAGAATAATTAGGTATCGTTATTACCAGTTACACAGTTTACATACAATATAACACTATAAGAGGGAATAGGGATATTACCATTTAAGGCGAATTACGGATATAAGCCAAGAACATTATTATCGCCACATTAAGCAAAAAAGACGAGTAGCACAGCTAAATAAAGAATAGAGATATTAATAAATCTTTATATAGACCTTATAGAAACAGCTAAACTAGTATAAAAATAAATAAAAAGGTACTATAATGCTAAGAGATCTAAGGGACCAGATCTTAAGAAGGGAGATAAAGTATAGCTACTATACAAAAATTTCAAGAGTTGACAACTAAGTAAGAAGTTAGACTATGTTAGACTAGGACCTTTTAAAGTTAAGTAAAGAATTTTATTAGTTATATATAAGTTAAACCTACTAGCCAAAATAAAGATCTACCCTATATAATATATCGCAATACTAGAGCTAGCATATAGGAATATTAAGCTACCAGTCTATAAGGCAGACACGTATAGAGGACAAGAGGAAGATAAATAGTAAGTTTTAAAAATTATTAGTTACAAGGACGTAGAAAACGAAACATGGTATAAAGTAAAGTAGGTAGGCTATAGTAAGACTACCTAAAAACCACTAAGCAACTTAGAGAACGCTATAGGAAAGGTACAGGAGTATTAAAAGAAAGTAGGTTAGGTAATATTAATAAAGAAGGATTGCTAAAGAATAAGTCACCTAAGGGGGACCTAAGAGGAGCAATTACTAAGCTACTTAGAGTTGTTTCCCTTATAGGAGAAGAGCCAGTTCTTTTATTACTAAGTTTCTGTAGACCTTATTAAATAAGTTTCTACTTCTTAGAATAAACCTTCTTATAAACACATTTAAGACATTAAAGATAAGCATAAGCTAAACGTTAAGCTTTAAGGACATATGCGGACTCTTCTAAGGCATATTAAACCTTAAGTAGCGCGGAGGCCAGCTTAATATTAAGCTTTATAGTGGTAGATTAAATATAAGACCCTATAATAAGTTACTTAGGGAACTTAAAGACTGTTAAGAGTTATAGGACGCGCATACTTAGCGTTAGAAATAGAGCGAACGTCGCAGAACAATTAAACATTTGCTTTAGTATACTTAGAGTAAAAGGAGGGTTATTGGGACAAAGGACTTGCTAGCGTAACGCACACCAACCCCTCTTTAGCGCAATAAGAGTAGGGGATCGCCATTACCTCGCCTAGTAACAGTATAGAGGAAACTATATAAAGGCGACGCTCGACCTAGGAAAGAGAAGAAGAAGCTTTAGGTATAATAAGCAAGGATATTAACCAGACTAATTAAACAGATATTATACCTCTAGTAGATAACTTAGAGATGTTAGGAATCTTTAAGGACGAAGATAAAGAGGAGGGAGATAGTGTTACAGACGCTTTAAGTATAATATTATAACTACTTGGAGAAGAGTTGGTGGAAGCTAGTTAGTTAATATAGGTATAGTTTAGAATAGATCTAGTGGAACTATATAATAAGAAATAGTAACTAAGGTTACGTGGTATTAAACATATTAACTATGTTAAATAAAGGGGATGTTACATTTAATATAGATAATACGTACCTTATATACAAGAGAGGATTTCTTAGGAGTATGGTTGTGTATTTAAAGGACCTTAGTCCCTACCGTAGATAGTTCTCTCCTTGTAGTGAATCTTAGAATATAATTAGAGTTAATCTATTAGGCAACTACTCCACCAGTTATTATTATGTTGTTGTTTTATTCTTACCTATATACCTAGCCTAATAATAGGACCCACCGTAGTTCCTGCTACAAGGTTCCATTATAATTACTTTCTTACATACCTACCCTATAAAATATATCACCAACCTATAGCTATGCCTTGCTGGCCTTAAGCGCCAGGTGCAGAAGACTATTTATAAGCTGCTTTAACTACCTAGCGTATTGGCAGCTTATATAAAAGTGCCAAAGCCTGCGTAAAGGTATATGGAGTTCCGCCTACTACTTTTCAAAAACGCCTACAAGGTAAACACTAATCTTATTATGACGCCTATATTAGCTAGTATTATATTACTCCTACTAGCAAAGCAGTAATTGTTTAACACTATATTTACCTTACTAAGGCTAGGTTTCTATATTAGTATTACACAATTTAAATAATTGCTACCCTTATTTTATAACGCGAAAACTCCCACCTTTCTTACTACTATAATACCGCGCCACTGGGTAAAAGCTAGATATATAACTTCCTTAAACGCTAGGGCGAGCTTTGTACCTGCTATATATAATTAATCAGCTTAGAACGGGCCATTGCTAGCAACAATCCCGCCTTTATTAAGAGGTTCTTTTCTAACTACTCTAATGTGAAGACTTAGTATAATATTAAGGACGCTAATGTATGGAATATAGATGAGACTGGCTACGCTATAGGCTTTATATATAGCGCCAAAGTGGTAGTTTTAAGAGGTAATATTATTAACTTTAAAACAGTTAACGGCTCTAGGGATTAGGTGTTGCAGATTAATTTAATTGGAATGTATAGGCAGACGATTCCACCGTTTATTATTTTTAAAGGATGTTAATATATAGAATCTCTATGGTAGGAGGCGGAGGAAGCTATAGGCAAGTGTATACTAGCAATAAGTAAGAATGGATAGTTAAATTAAGAGCTTGGAGTATAGTGGCTGGAGCACTTTAAGTGATATACTAGACAAACTAAGGCATGGTAGAGGTTAATAGAGGACGGTAATAACAGTAAATACAACGGCTACCGGCTCTTAATTATGGACGGCTATAGTAGCTATGTTAATATTAAGTTTGTTAAGCTCTGCTAGTTAAAGAAAATTATACTAATTTGCTTACTGCCGTATTTAATATACCTTCTACAGCCATTAGATTTGGTTATATTATTAGTTATTAAGCGACTATATTTATCCAAAGTTAATAAATATACGGCTTATAGTATTACTGGTATTAATAGAGAGTACTTTCTAAAAATACTAGGTAAGATTTAACTGCAAATATATACTAGAGAGTTAATTAGGAGCGCCTTTAATATAGTAGGCCTTTATCCTATTAACCTAAATTGAGCTTTTAATTGCTGCTCTATATAACCTTCTTCTACTTAACTATCTATACTACTACCTTCTCTTAAACATACAGCAATTCTATTCCCCCCTATATATCCCCCCCTACCTAATAGTAAATATACTTAAGCTTGGTACGCACGCATAATCCTTTATCTAGAAACCACACTAGAGGTACATTAGGAAAATATTCGCAGGATAAGATTTAAGTAGACTTTAATTTTCGCGTTTCGCGTAATTAACATATAATTTGACCAACTCGATACGCAATTAATTAACTTAACACGCAATTAACTAACTTAACACGCAATTTAACTAACTTAATATGCAATTAACTAACTTAACACGTAATTTAACTAACTTGATATATAATTAACTAACTTAACACGCAATTTAACTAACTTAATATGTAATTAACTAACTTAACACGCAATTTAACTAACTTAATATACAATTAACTAACTTAACACGCAATTTAACCAACTTAATATGTAATTAACTAACTTAATACGCAATTTAACTAACGTAATATGCAATTAACTAACTTAACACACAATTTAACTAACTTAATATGCAATTAACTAACTTAATAACTTTAAAAGTTAAATAATACGTAGTTAACCTACTTAATAACTTTAAAAGCTAACTGTATGTTCCTTGACACACAGTTAACCTACTTAGCAACTTTAAAAGGTAACTATATATTTCTTGACATGCAATTAAGGTAAAGTTATATGCTATATATTTAACTATTATATATTATCTAATATAATCTTATATAATCTTATATAGTTTTATTACTTGGAGGCTCTGCATAAGGCTCTGCGCGAGGCTCTACACGAAGCTCTACACGAAGCTCTACACGAAGCTCTACACGAAGCTCTACACGAAGCTCTACACGAAGCTCTACACGAAGCTCTGCGTACAGAGGCTCTGCACGAAGCTCTGCGCATAGAGGCTCTGCACGACGCTCTGCACGAAGCTCTGCACGAAGCTCTGCACGAAGCTCTGCACGAGGCTCTGCGCGAAGCTCTGCATACGGAGGCTCTACACGAAGCTCTACACGAAGCTCTATACGAAGCTCTACGTACAGAGGCTCTGCACAAGGCTCTGCGCGAAGCTCTGCGTACGGAGGCTCTACACGAAGCTCTGCATCGGGTCCCCGCTATATTCCCGATAGCGTCTACACGTGTCTCTGCCTATGTAGCCGCCTTATTT